>Ga0126381_100006561_pt1 | contig 12875 bp, 12 predicted proteins | sample PanSoiMetPlot_28_FD_96465 | JGI IMG/M metagenome (GOLD analysis project Ga0126381, IMG submission 96465) | Tropical forest soil microbial communities from Panama - MetaG Plot_28 | ecosystem: Environmental > Terrestrial > Soil > Tropical forest > Bulk soil | place: Panama | collected 2016-02-17
ACCGGCTCGTCGGTTGGCGAGGCGCGCAAGTGCTGGCGCAGATCGGCGCTATCATTCTGGCCCAGGAACATATAGAGGATACCCGGACAGGTCAGCCGCACCCGGTTGCAGCTTTCGCAGAAATTATGGGTCAGAGGGGTGATCAACCCCAATCGCCCGCCCGTCTCCGCCACTTCGAAATAGCGTGCGGGGCCCCCGGTGCGATGGGTCGAGGGCGTGAGAGTGAAGTCCCGTTCCAACTGGGCGCGTACCAATGACAGCGGCAGATAGCGGTCAGCACGATCTTCTTCGACGTCGCCCAGCGGCATCGTTTCGATCAAAGTGAAATCGAAGCCCTGGGCATGTGCCCAGCGCATCAACGAGGGAATTTCCGTCTCGTTGAGATCCTTCAGGGCGACAGTGTTGATCTTGAGCTTGAGGCCTGCCTTGGCGGCGTGCTCGATCCCCGTCATTACCTTGTCGAGATCGCCCCAACGCGTGATGCGGCGAAAAAGATCGGGATCGCGCGTATCGAGCGAGACATTCACGCGGCGAATGCCGGCGTCATAGAGTCCTTGCGCGTAGGTTACTAGTTGGCTGCCATTGGTTGTGAGGGTCAATTCGTTGAGGCCACGGCCGAGGCGGCCGCCCAACCTTTCAAGGAGCCACATCACGTTCTTGCGCACCAAAGGTTCTCCCCCCGTAATGCGCAGACGCTCCACGCCCTTATCGACAAAGATGTTCGCCAGCCGTTCCAACTCTTCTAGCGACAGCATCTCCTTCTTGGGCAGAAAGCTCATGTGCTCGCTCATGCAATAGACGCAACGAAAATCGCAGCGGTCCGTCACCGAGACGCGCAAGTAGCTGATATGGCGGCCGAAACTGTCCTTCATCCGGAGAGGATAGCATGTTTTGGCAAACCTCAAGTAGCGTTCGCTGCCGCATGCCCAGGCTCGAGGCTTTCATCGCTGCCCCAGGTCTACAGGATCTGCGCGCCCGTTCGCGGGCCCTTATTGTGAGGCCAAACTGCGCAATTCAACCAGCGCCGTGGGGCGGGTGAAACCGCCAAAGACCTGCTCGGCCTCGTTGATTTGGGCAAGGCCGAGACGTTCCGTCTTGCGGCGTGCCTGGCGGGAAAGATTGAACACGGTGGGGAATGCGGCTTTATCGATTCCGCCGGCGCGACAGGATAGCGCCACCACCCGCACACCGCCGTCATAGAAGAGCTGACGGAAGCGGCAGAGGTCCACTTCGAGGAGGCGAGCAAAGCCGAGCTCGAAAAGATCGATTTGACCCTGGCTCAGGACCCGCATCAGGAACCCCGCTTTGATCTGACCGGAGACCGCCAGCTTGTCGATCAGCTTCTGGGCGCTGTCGCCGGGCAGGTCCATGAGGGTTCCCGCCGACCGTTGAAGCGTGTCGGTAGCCTCCGACAATGCGGCGGCGATTTTATCGGGTGCTATTTTGTAATTGACCTGGATATAGGTCTTAAGCGCGTCGGAAACCCACATACTCATTCTGTGGGCCAATTCGACCGGCAGGTCGGCCCGTTTCAAGAGTGGTTCCTGGAGCCCGGGGATGGAGCGAGACCGATCCACCAAGGCTCGGTAAGCGGATTCGGAGATTTTGGCCGTGGCATTTCGTGCCAGCGTGACCAATACCGAATCTACCTGGCATTGGACCAGGGCGTCGGTAACCGGCACGCCAATTCCGGGCCGTTCTGCTACCGCTTCCTGATGAGCGGCCCCGGCATTGGCTACCAGGCGCAGTATGTCGCGCTCGGTGAGAAGAGGACTGCGCAAAATGAGCGGGCGCGCGACATCGATCGCGTCATCAACCAAAAGCAAAATGAGATCCGCAGGCGCTGTAACGTCGTCGGCCAGTCTTTCGGCGAGCGCAATGCGCACCGCCATTTCCACGTCGCGAGTGAGGCGGCGAAGAATCTCGCGTGTGAGATCGCGCTCCCGGTTGTTGAGTTCAGGTCCTTGAATGCGGTAAAGCGACGCCACCGCGAGGTAAATCTCCTCACGGCTAGCGCGATTCTTTGGGTTCATTGCGAGTTGGGCAAGCCTGCCCATATCGCTCATGTCGCGCGCTGTTAGCCCCACAAGCCCCTCGAGTGGCGCGTCCCCGGACTGGGGACCCGCGAATTCATTAACATCCTAGCGTTAACAGGATGTTAAGTGGAACTTTCCAGGTTCGCTGCTTGTTCTTTTGGCAAAGAAGTAGTTGCACCAATCTGAAGAAGTCCTATCGGCCTTCTTAGATCGCCGCCAGCCGTGCGACCAAAGGCGGCACCATTGCCGACTTGGTTGACGAAGCCCGCCCACATCCCGAAAGTCGCCCGCCATGACCAGTGCAACTGCGAATTCCGGCGGCCCGGCCCCCCGCCGCACACGACGCAAGCCCGAAAGCCTTACCAAGATCAAAAGCGCCGCGCGCAAGCTTTTTGTGGCGCGGGGCTATGACGCGACCAGGCCGCAGGATATCGCGCGCGACGCGGGGTTGGGGCATGGCACTTTCTATCTCCACTATCCCGACAAGCGAGCCTGTTTTCTCGCTTTCGTCGAAGAGGCGAGGGAGGAAATGGCCGAGCACATGCGCAGTGTGCGGCAGCCCGGCCAAAGTCTGGAGCAAGCTATCGCTGCCACGCTCAATGCCATCTATGACTACTCCGACACACACCCAGGCGTGCTTCGCACAGCCATGACAGACTCGGCGGTAATCGACGCTGAAGGTCGACCCGATACGCCTCTCGCGGCGCGCTGGGGCGAAGAATGGAGCGAGATTATCCGTGGCGCTGCGCATGAGGGCAGGGCCTGCACCTCCTACCACGCCGGGATTATCGGCCACGCCGTGGCGGGGGCTTTGCACCAGGCAGCCCTGGAGTGCGCCCGCGGCCGACAGTGCCGAAAGATGCTGGCAGACAATGTCACCCGATTCCTGGTTCGGGCCCTACGTCCAGATTAAAAATGTTCCATCACAAGTCGCCTTAACGCCTGCTCTCGAGCGGTCGGGACTTTCGACTGTACATGAGAATGAGTTGCAGTTATAAGCGGTGGGAACTTATTCTCAGTACTCCTTGTCCAGACTTGTAATTGGAACCCTACGCTACCCGAGCAAGAACAAATGAAACGCACGTTTTTCTTTTTGCTGCCTCTGCTGATGCCTGCACCGGCTTTTGCCGATGCCGCGATCCCGGTGACGCTGCAAAATCACAAATTCTCGCCGTCCGAGATTCACGTCAAAGCGAACTCGCCCACCGTGATCGCACTCACGAATAAGGACGCGACCGCGGAAGAGTTCGATTCCTCCGCCCTTCAGGTAGAAAAAGTCGTGGCCGGAAATTCTAGCGGCAATGTCCGCATCCGGGCACTCGCGCCGGGCCGCTATCCCTTCATGGGTGAATACCATTCGGCGACCGCACAAGGCGTGGTGGTGGCCAAATAATGTTGTCCGCGCTCCTCATCGTTTTCCGCGAAGTGATCGAGGCCGGCTTGATTGTAGGTATCGTGCTGGCCGCGACTAAAGGCGTGCCCAGGCGCGACTTCGCAGTTGGCATGGGCGTGGGGGCCGGTGTCCTAGGTGCGTGCCTGGTCGCAGTTTTCGCAGGTGGATTGGCCTCTTTGTTCCAGGGCTCGGGTCAGGAATTGTTCAACGCCGCGATACTGATTTTGGCGGTGATTATGCTGACGTGGCATAATGTCTGGATGGCGAGCCATGGCCGCGAGATGGCGCGCGAACTGAAGGCCGCAGGCCACGAAGTGGTCACCGGCCGGCGCACTTTGGCGGCGCTGGGTGTGGTGGTGGGCGTCGCGGTTCTGCGCGAAGGCTCCGAAGTGGTGCTGTTCCTCTATGGCATCGCTGCGCAAGGGGGTGTTTCCAATGCCGGACTATTGGCCGGCGGTGCGCTGGGATTGGCGGCAGGAGCCGCGGTTTCGGCCTTGATGTATTTTGGTCTTCTCACCATTCCGGCGGGACGCCTGTTCCAGGTTACCTCCGGCCTGATCACTTTACTGGCGGCCGGCATGGCCGCGCAGGCCGTATTGTTCCTGCAGAACGGCGGCTACCTCGACGCCTGGACCGGCACGATTTGGGACACGTCCTGGCTGCTCAGGGAAGATTCTATTCCGGGACGGCTGCTGCATACGCTGGTGGGGTATGTCCAAGCACCGGACGGAGCACAGATCGTGGCTTATCTCGCCACCATAATCGCCATAGTGGTCCTGATGCGGCTGACCGGACGCCAGGCGCCCGCCGCGCGACCCCAACCGGCCGAGTAATTCGTTCGAATTGCAGGCATTTTTTGGGCGTTCGGTAAACGCCCGCCCCCTAGTCTCGCATCCGGGTCTTGGGGCTTTGGGTGTTATGGAAAACCAAGGGCGGGATTTGGCCAGCGTGCCGAAGGCCCAGCTGGAAAGAATCGTGAACCCTCCTGTCGAGCAATCCGGCGAGGCCGCCGTCATGGACGAGTGGCTGGAGCGGCGGCTCAGCATTTTCGAGCGGGCCTTGGCCCAGCTCGAAGACCGCCAGGAAAAGGGCGAGCGCGAACCCGCCCGGCGCCTGGCGCTTTTGGAAGAGCGAATTGGGGCGTTCGAAAAGCGCGCCGGTTCAGCAGCCTCGCCAGAATTGCACAGGGAAAAGGAGCAGGAAGAACCCGTTGCGGTCTCCCAGTCGGAAGCGGGGCAATTATCAGCACAAGATTTAGCGCAAGGCGGTCCGCTGCAAAAACAAATCGGCGACGCGCTCCCCCACGCCCACCACGTTGCCCAAAGCGCGGCCGGATCGGGTTTTCTCCCGCCCAAAAAACCAAAAAGTGCGCGACGCTGGATAGCGTGGGCCATCGTGGGCTGCGGGGCCATGACCATGACGGCGCTGGCGCTGGCCACAGTAGCGGGCGCGTCCGTGCCGGTCGGCGCGGTAAGCCACCGCCAGGAGGCGTCGGCCTTTGGTCGGGTGATTGCGCTGGCTGACAGCGGCGATCCGCGCGACCAAACCGTGCTGGCGTTGGCCTATTTGCGGGGCGATCCTCTCACTGCCGATCATCGCGCGGCGGAGCGCTGGGCGCTGGCTGCGGCGGAGCAGGGCGATCCGATCGCACAATATCTGGTTGGCGCCTTTTATCAGGCGGGTGATGGCACAACTGCCGATATGGGCCGCGCGTTTCGGTGGTTCGAAGCGTCGGCGCTGCGCGGCAATCTCAAGGCAATGCACAATATTGCCATTGCTTATGCCGAGGGCCAAGGCGCGGAGAAAAATCCTGAACGCGCCGCTGCCTGGTTCAATCGCGCCGCCGAGCAGGGTTATACGGATTCCCAGTTCGATCTCGCCATTCTCTATGAGCGGGGTGACGGCGTGAAGCAAGATCCGGAGCGCGCGCTCAAATGGTATCTGATCGCGGCGCATGCCGGTGATAAGGAAGCAGAGGCGCGCGCCACGCAATTGGAGCAAGCGATGACCGCTTCCGAAGTTGCGGATGCGGAAGGCCAGGCGGCCCAGTTCGTGCCAGTGGCACATGACCTGATCGCCAACAGCCTCTAGCTGCCTTTCCTTTGGCTGCCGTAATGATAGGTGAAGACTTTGGTGAACTCGGCGCCTAAAAGGAAAATCTGCGCCGAGTAATAGCCCCAGATCAGAAGAATGATCACGCCCCCGGCCGCGCCATAGATATTGGCGACCAGGAAGCGTGAGACATAGAGCGAAATCAGGGCCTGTCCCACCAGGAATAACAGCGCTGTCCCCATCGCGCCCAGGATCACGTCGCGCCAGTAAAGCTCGCGGTTGGGCATCACTTTGTAGATCAGCGCGAACAACAGCGAAATCATCACGAAGGAGAGGCTGGGATTGACCACATCGCTAACGAACTGGCTGTGGGCCGTGTCGTAATTGAGGAAGCGGCCTACTACGCCGATCCCCGACGCCACCACCAACGACACCATGAATAGGAATCCCAATACCACCACCAAAGCGAGGCTCAGCACCCGTCCGCGCAGCAGCTGATAAAGATAGGATTCGTGGCGTGGCGCCTTCCAGATCACATTGAGCGCGTCTTCCATCTCCGTAAACACGCCCGAAGTGGTCACGATCAGGGCGATCAGGCCGATCACGCTGCCCTCAAAACTGTGATAGGCCCCGCGTACATGGACGATGGCGCCTTGCACCAGGTCGGCGCTTTGCGTGGTCATCATCTTGCGCAGCTCATGGTGTACCGCCGCCGATGCGGCTGCAGGTCCCAACACCAGGCCGGCAATGGCGGTGGCAACGAATAGGACCGGGGCGATCGCTGTGACGGTGTAGAAAGCAATCGCAGCACCCCGAGTGAGCGCGTTGTCATCGATGAAGGCGGTGAAGCCCTCCTTGAGCATCTCCAGGAGATGCCAATTCCGGAAACGCCGCATCGGGTTGCCTTTCCGATTCCTGCGATTTCAACGCTTTGGAACTCAAGGCCGTTTCTTAATTTTTGTGAAGCGCAATCGTGGCCAAAAGCAAGCGCAATATTTTTGTAGGCCCGGCTTGCGGTTCCTTGCGGGGTTCCCATCTTTGCTGCCGGGTTCAAGAGGGCGGTCGCCCATGAAATTGCCTGGGTTCTTGCCGAAATTCCTCGCCGCATTAGGGCTTTCGCTGGTTCTGGCGGGTTGTGGCGTCAACGCTATCCCCACCAAGGACGAGGCCGTGAAGGCGCGCTGGGGCGATGTCCAGGCGGCCTATCAGAGGCGGAGCGATCTGATTCCAAACCTGGTCTCCACGGTGCAAGCCTATGCCGTTCAGGAAAAGTCGGTGCTCACCCAGGTGACCGAGGCTCGTGCTCAGGCTACACACGTTTCCGTAGATGCCTCCACCATCTCTGATCCCCAAGCGTTCCAGCGTTTCCAACAAGCGCAGAATCAGTTGTCGGGCGTGCTGGGCCGTTTGCTCGCGATCACCGAGAATTATCCCGATCTCAAATCCAACCAGAATTTCCTGGCGTTGCAGGCTCAATTGGAAGGCACCGAAAATCGCATCGAGATCTCGCGGCGGGACTACAATGCGGCCGTGCAGGATTATAACACCGAGCTTCGCACTTTCCCGGGCGTGATCTGGGCTTCGACGGTGTACAAATCGCAGAAGCCGGCACAGGAATTCGCTGCGAGCGCCACCGCTCAAGGCGCGCCGGTCGTGAATTTCACGGGCCAAGCGCAACCGAATAGCACCACCGAGCCGCCTCCGCCCCCTGTTAATCCTTGAATTTCGATCCCCTGATGCGGTTCTTCGCTACCCTGATCGCGTTTCTGGTTCTGGCGCTGCCCGCGACGGCGGCGCCAAAATTCCCCACTCTCACCGGACGCGTGGTGGATGACGCGCATATCCTCTCGGACCAGACCAAAGGCGATCTTGACCAGAAGCTGGCTGCGCTGGAAGCCAAGACCTCTCGCCAACTGGTGGTGGTAACGCTCCCATCGCTGCAGGGCTATGACATCGCCGATTATGGCTATCAATTGGGACGGGCCTGGGGCATCGGCCAGGCCAAACTCAACAACGGCGTACTCTTCATCATAGCGCCGAGTGATCGTCGCGTCCGCATCGAAGTGGGCTATGGGCTGGAGCCCATCATCACCGACGCGCTTTCCGAAGTGATCATTCAGCAGGCGGTGCTGCCAAGATTCCGTGCCGGTGATTTCAATGGCGGCACGGAAGCAGGCGTAGACGCGTTGATCCAGCAATTGTCGCTCAACGCTTCGGAGGCCGAAGCCAGGGCGGTGGCCGCTGCCCAGCAGGCTGAGACAGGCCAAGGCAACACGGCTGGTATCAGCCCGCTCTCGATTTTGGCGATTATCCTTTTCATCGCCATTGCCTTCGGCCGCATCTTTCGCGGTTTCGGCTTTCTTCCGTTCCTGTTTCTCGGCGGTTTAGGCGGTGGCCGCAGCTACGGCCGCTATGACGGTGGCGGTTTCGGTGGCGGTGGTTTTGGCGGCGGTGGTTTTGGTGGCGGTGGCGGCGGAAGTTTTGGTGGCGGTGGCGCTTCGGGAAGTTGGTGATGCTGACTAAAGACGATCACGCCCGCATTTCAAAGGCCATTGCCGATGCCGAAGGCAAAAGTTCGGGCGAGATATTCTGCGTGCTGACCCATGAAGTCTCGCGCTATCGCGAAGTGCCCCTGGCGTGGGCGGCGATCGCGGCCTTCATCCTGCCGCCGCTTTTTGCCGCCGCAGGATTAAATTGGCTGACTCAGACCGATCTCGTATCCGCTTGGACTGACGAAAGCGTGCGCGCCACGCAAAGCCTGATCCCGGGGGCGCTCAGTAGCTACACGTTCCTACAGGCGGCGATCTTTGTGATTGTTGCCCTGATCGTGGCACAACCACCGATGCGCCGCATGCTCACACCGCGTTTTCTCAAGCGCCACCGCGTGCGCCAAGTGGCGCGTCATCATTTCGCTGCGTCGGGTGCCAAGCTCACCCGTGCCGAGCCGCATATCCTGATCTATGCCTCGCTCGGCGACCGGCAGGTGGAACTTGTGGCGCACCATGCGATCCATGCCGCGGTCGGCACGGGGCCTTGGAACGCGGCGGTCGCCGCTGTGGCGGACGGCATGAAACTGCGCAAGCCCGCCGATGGATTTGTCAAGGCCATCGGGATCTGCGGCGAGGCTCTGGCAGCGCATTTCCCGCCAAACGGCCCGCGCCAGAATTTTTTTCCCGACGATATTCTGGAAACTTGAACGGCATTTCGTAACAATCGGCAACCATTTGCGCGCATCCGCCGTTACCAATGTGGAAAGCGAGCGGCTCCATGATGAATCGCACGGCGTGGCTCTGCGCACTAGCAATTTCGCTGGCAGCGATTTTGGGTTCCATGGTTTCTAGCGGTAAGGACTCAAGAGCCGGCGCGCCTGTCATGACCAGCCAGTTCACCCCCATCCATTCGCTCACCACCGTGTCGTTTCATTCCGTTTCGGAGTTTTGAAGGGGCCTTCGGGAAGAAGCCGCACGCTTCGGCTAGGGTAGAGAGAACATCAAACCCTGCATCGAGGATACTCGGCACCATCCCTTGAATTGGTGACAATCGCGGTAATGGGCAACGATACGCCGTCGCTGCGCGCATGGCAGGATTACCAGTAGCTTCACAGTAAACCTGGAATTAAGCACTGGATGCCTAACGTCCGTTAACTGGACGGGAAGGATGGCGGACGCTGGGGGTGATTTCGGGGCGGCGAGAGGCGCAATTGGCGATACGCCGGGTGCGCTCGCTCAATCAATTGTGGAATCTTCGCGCGTCGAGATTTCGCCATTTCCCCGTCAATTCCCTTCAAGGGACCGACGGCTGACGGTTGCCGCAAAATTCGAACAGGTCCTGGCCATATCATCGGCATGGGCAGGGTTGTCGTTCGTACTTGCACAAAAGTGGATCAGCGATCTTTCGGCGATTGTCGGCGCACCCATCGCCTACATCGCCATCTTTACGATCGCCATCTTCCCGGGCTTCATGAACGCTTTCACTGTTGTAGGACTTTTAATCGACAACCGGCCTCGACGAGCAATTCCAACAATTTTTCCCGGCATCAGCATCTTGATTGCCGCCTATAACGAACAGGACACGATCCTCTCGACGCTGGAAAGTATCGATAAGCAAAATTATCGCGGCCCTTTCGAAGTCGTTGTCATCGATGACGGGTCGAAAGATGGCACGGTCGAGAAATTGCAATCGGTTAGTTATCCGTGGCTTCGGGTGATCGTCATGCCCACGAATGGCGGCAAGGCAAAGGCACTGAACGCCGGCCTCGAACAGGTCCGTTTCGCGTTGACCATCACGATCGATGCCGATTCATATATTTACCGAAACGCGCTGTCACACCTTGTCGGGCGAATGCTGGGCGACCCGGAAAACACCGTCGCGGTAGCCGGTTCGGTACTGGTAAGGAATTCGCGTTTCAATCTGATAACCAAGATGCAGGAGTGGGACTATTTTCATGGCATTGCGGCAGTCAAGCGCCTGCAAAGCTTGTTTCAGGGCACACTGGTCGCGCAAGGTGCCTTTTCAATCTACAGAACCGATATACTGCGCCAGTTGGGCGGTTGGCCAGAATGCGTGGGCGAGGACATCGTTCTGACGTGGAGGATGCTCGAGAGGGGCTATCGCGTCGGTTATTGTGAGGACGGATTTGCTTTCACGAATGCTCCCACAACGTTGAAACAATTTATCCGCCAGAGGCAACGCTGGTCACGAGGCCTTATCGAAGCGTTTCGTGCGCATTCCAAGCTGCTCTTTCGCCGGAGAATGTCGACGGTCTTCATATGGTGGAACCTATTCTTCCCCGTGATGGATCTCGTCTACACATTCGTCTACATACCTGGAATTATTCTCGCGTTCTTCGGCTATTACTGGATCGCGGGCCCGATGACGCTGCTGGTGCTGCCACTGGCGTTCATCGTCAATTGCGTCATGTTCTTCATCCAGAGCAGAGAGTTTGCCCTGGAAGGATTAAAAGTACGAAGAAACCTAATAGGTCTCTTTGTATACACGCTGCTTTACGGCGTCATTCTCCAGCCAGCTTGTGTGTGGGGTTATCTATCGGAGCTTGGCGGCTTCAGGAAAAGCTGGGGCACCAAATGAAGGGTATCGGTCTTGCACTCACCCTTTGCGCGATCCTTTCAGGGAGCGCTTGGGCGGAGGAGCCGTCGGCCGCGGATGAAATCCGCGCGGGGCGCGCGGCGTTGGTCGCCGAACAACCCGATAAAGCCCAGACAAGCTTTGAGGCCGCGCTCGCCCATGGCGATCTTTCCGCGGACGATCGTTTTGCCGCTCTTATGGGACTCGGCCGCGCTCAAGCATGGCTAGGTGACTATTCGGGGGCCACTGACGCGTTTCGCGGGGCCCTCACTCTGGCTCAAAGCACCGAGGACAAGCAGGCTGCGACTGTCGGTCTCGCAAGGGCTCTCAATGCAAATGAATATTATGGCAAGGCGTTATCTTTGTTGGCGCCTTACAGTTCCAGCTCGCTTGAGGTTGCAGTCGAAACGCTGCGCGCAGAAAAAGCACTTGGTCTTGAGGATTTGAGTGTGCCTATGCTTGCGACATTCCCGGATACTGCCGGGGTCCAGGGCGCCCAATTTGCGTCTCTGAAATCGGACATTGAATTTATTTTGGCAAACCGCTTGGCAGGCCAATTCACTTATAGCGGCGATAGCGACGGTCTGACCGTTATCGACTATGGCTTGGGCGCAACGGCTCCAGGGACGCCTGCTGGGGACGTCTTCGAGAGTTTGACCGCAGCAACTCACGTCACGACCATTGTCGACCGAGTCACGTCCGACACACTCAGCAGTATTATTGTCGGCACTCACCTTCGTATCGGAAACGCCCAACATGCTGACATCAATCTTGGAGGGGGAAGCGTCGGAGCATGGAATTTCTTCGAGGGCAACGCGTCATGGGACTATCGAATTGACGATGCCTACGACCTGAATGCTTCACTTGACCGGTCACCCATTCTGACAACCGCCGCCATCGCCGACCATGTCTTGTTTTCGACTTACTCTCTTGGCGCCGGTGTGCGTCCAGCTGACAAATTGTATTTTGATCCGGCGGTATTTCATCAGGACTTCAGCGATGGCAATACCCGCAACGGCGCGTCACTTCGGATCGTACTGAGCCCCTACGACATCCCGCTTCCCTCAAGCGCCTTGGGCGCACAAATATTCGCGAGGGTATTTCATAGCGAACAGCCATCGAGAGGTCTGTATTTCAATCCGGAAGACTATAGCCAGGCACAATTGGACATGATTGCCGTCCACCGTTTTGGGCAGGACTGGACACTGCGAGCGCTGGCCGGAGGTGGATATCAAAGTGTAGACGGATCGGTTGCCCCATCTTACGATGTCCAACTCTCTCTAATCGGAAAACTGCCCGGAAACGGTCGTGGGGAGTTGCATCTGGACCGCAATTCCTTCGCGTCGAATTCCGGGGGAGGCTCCGGCTACTGGATCAATACCGTGTCGGTGTCAGTCAGCTATCCGTTCGGAATTTGATCCGTCTGCTTTTCACGCCCAATACTCTGCGTGCGCGGGAAGCCAGGTCACATGAATACACTTCAGCACTACCGTGAAGGGCTGGTGCCGGGTACAGGACTCGAACCTGTGACCCCTTGATTACAAATCAAGTGCTCTACCAACTGAGCTAACCCGGCCTGACGCAACCTTAACGCACGCGATTTACACGGCACGCGGACCGAAATCCACCCGGTTGACAGGACCCGAGTTTCACAAATCAGGTGCTCTACCGACTGAGCTAAGCTGCTGTAACCCCCCAAATACGCCGCCTTTTTGTGGCCTGCAACCGCCCTCTTGGTGGCGGGCGGTCGAGCCTGTATGAGTGACACCCCTTTGTCTGCTCGCCGTTAACAAACAGCCGGCCATGAAACGCGTTCTGATCACCTCTGCCCTGCCATATGTCGCCGGGGTTAAGCATCTGGGCAATCTTGTTGGCTCGATGCTGCCCGCCGATGTTTTCGCTCGATTCTGCCGGGCCAGGGGCTACGCCACGATGGCGATTTGCGCCACCGACGAGCATGGTGCACCGGTCGAGCTCGCGGCGTTGGAGGAAGGCATTCCGGTCGCCGATTATTGCGCCAAGTGGCACAAGGTGCAGCGCGATTTGGGCGATGCTTTCGGCCTGTCGTGGGACAATTTCGGGCGATCATCCTCGCCACAAAATCGCGGACTCACGCTCCATTTCGCGCGCCAGCTCTGGAACAACGGATTCCTCGAGCTGCGCACCACCAAACAGGCCTATTCCGTCACCGATGGCCGCTTCCTGCCCGACCGCTACGTTATCGGGACCTGTCCGCATTGCGGCTACGACCGGGCGCGCGGCGACCAATGCGAGAATTGCACCCGGGTACTGGATCCAGCGGATTTGAT
>Ga0126381_100006563_pt1 | contig 12874 bp, 13 predicted proteins | sample PanSoiMetPlot_28_FD_96465 | JGI IMG/M metagenome (GOLD analysis project Ga0126381, IMG submission 96465) | Tropical forest soil microbial communities from Panama - MetaG Plot_28 | ecosystem: Environmental > Terrestrial > Soil > Tropical forest > Bulk soil | place: Panama | collected 2016-02-17
GAGAGCGCCGAGGACATCTACCGGCAGGGACTCCTCGGGGCGATGCAACCCGACCTTCGCGGCCGCACGTTCGAGCAGGCGCTTCCGGCGCTCCGCCGCCGGTTCGACGACGCTGTCGACCATCCGGCGTTTCGGCGGGGGTACGCGCGCGGCGCCGAGCGGGCGCGGCAGCGAGAGGACGCTCTGGCGTCGAGCGGAGCGAAGACCTAAAGAAGACATGAGACGGCCGGGCCGCCGCCAGGTCGGCCGGCGCCTCTGGCAAGGCGATTGCTCGACGGAAGGAGGGCGCCCGGCGCCCGGGAGGTGGCCATGAAGAGGAAACAGAGCGCGCTGGTCGAGTTCGCGCCCGGCTTCCTCGCGGCGGCGGAGACGCTGCACGTCTTCGGTGTGACCCCGGAGGGATCCGTGCCGCTGCGCCTCGAGACCGTCCCCGGCTGGCGGGAGCGCGTCCGGCTCCCGGCGTGCGCGGGCGCGCCGTGTCCCCCTGAGTCGCTCGAGGATGTCCACGAGCGTCTGCGGCGTGAGACCGGCCTGATCGCAGAAGAGCTCGTCGTGATGTCGCGCTACGGCATTCCGACGGGCCATCGCGGCCGCGCGGCCATCCTCCTCGCGCCGCGGGTGCGTGTCCCGCACGCGTGCGCCGCCGGGCTCGTCGTTCTCCCTCTCGGCGACGTCGCCGGGTTTCTCGAGGATCGCCGCCGCGCCGGCGGAAGCGTGGACCTCATCGTCCGCGTCGGCCTGCGCATGGCGGAGAAGCACTACCCGCGCTGGGCGCAGGGCCGCCTGAAGAGGGCGATCGAGGAGCTGCACTGGCGGCAACGCGTTCCCGAGACAGGCGCGGGCGCGGCGATGCGCCGGAGCGGTGCGCACGGCTGACGGCCGCCGCCTTCGATCAGCTCTGCGAGGGGGCTTCGGCGCGGAGGATGCGCGGCCGGGCGACCGGCGGCAACCGCGACTCCATCGCGAGGGTCGGACGCTTGTGGCGCTCGAACTCGTCGAGGCGAACGACGCTTCCCGTACGCGCCGATTCCAGCGCGGCCCGGATGATGCGGACGTCGGCCAGGCCTTCGCGCCCCGAGGGCTCGGGCTCGCGGTCCGCGAGGATGCAGTCCGAGAAGTACAGCAGCTCCGGCGCGAACTGGTCCCGCTTCGGGAAGCGGCGCTCGCGCGTCTTGCCCTCGATCGTGAGGCGATGGACCAGCGGCTCGCCGTACTCGAAGGCCGGATCCACGCGCAGGTCCCCGCGCGTTCCGAGGACCTGGTACCAGCCCGCGTCCGCCGCGCCGAGGCTGCAGGTGAACGCGGCGAGTCGCTCGACGGGGAAGCGCAGGATCACGCTCATCATCTCGGGGGCGCGCTCGAACCTGGGTCCTCCGATCGACGCGCTCGTCGCGAGAACCTCGGAGGGCTCGGCGCGGAAGAGGTACCGGGCGGCGTTGATGCAGTACACGCCGATGTCGTAGATCGGCCCGCCGCCCCGGTCGGTGTCGGAGAGTCGGGCGTCGTTTGCGACGACCTGCATCGCGAAGAGCGATTGGAAGACGCGCGGCTCGCCGAGCTGGCCGGACCGTACGATCTCGATCGCTTCGAGGTTCGCCCGTTCGAAGTGAAGACGGTACGCGGTCATGAGGCGGACACCGCTCTCGGCGGCCGCCTGGATCATGTCCTCGCACTCGCGCGGCGTGACCGCGAGCGGCTTTTCGCAGAGCACGTGCTTGCCGGCCCGAGCCGCGGCGACGCCGTACTCGCGGTGCAGGAAGTTCGGCAACGCGATGTAGACGGCCTCGACGTCGGGGCGCGCCAGGCAGTCCTGGAAGTGCTCGTAGTCGTAGACGTGCGGCGCCGAATACCGCCGCGCGAGCGCCGCGCGTTTCGTTGCGTCCCCGGAGACGAGCGCGACGAGGCGCGAGTTGGGACTCGCGTGGGCGAAGGCGGGCAGGACGGCCGCCTGAGCGATGTGTCCGAGCCCCACGACGGCATAGCCCACCCTGCGCGGCGATGCCGAGGCGGCTCGCCGGCGCGAGGCTTTCGATTTCGAACGCGACGCCGGCCGCTGGCGCATGGATCCTCCCGGAAAGACGCGTCTCCATCTGATGGGAATGCAACGGCCGTTCCAGCCGCGCTCGGCTGGCGCAGAAATCGCAATGATCCTCTACCGTGACGACACAGGTCGCCGGACGCAGAAACGGAGCACGAAAGCTTCCGTTCCTGAACCCCGCGCTCGCGGCGCGCTGGTTCGTGGGCGCGGTATGCGCCGTCTCGGAGACGGCGGGGGGTCTTTGTGCCGAGCTCGCCTTTCGCACGCCGCCGCGCTTCAAGCCGACACGACAGGAGATCGAGCGCCTCGGCCGCGCCGCGCGATCGTTCGTGCGAGGATCGCGGGGCGAGATCGCCCTCTGGCACTGGGGAAACGGGCCCCGCGTTTTGCTCGCGCACGGCTGGGGATCCCACGCCGGGCGGCTGACGGCGTTCGTCCCGGAGCTGCTCGCCGCCGGTTTCGGAGTGACCGCCTTCGATGCTCCGGGCCACGGCCAGTCCGCCGGCCGGTTCGCCTCGCTCCCGGAATTCGTGGAGGCGGTCGACCTCATCGCCCGCGCCATCTCTCCGGTCGCGCTCGTCGGACACTCGCTCGGCGCGGCGGCCTGCGTGCTGGCGCTCAAGTCGGGGACTCGCAGCCGAGCCGTGGTGCTCCTGTCGCCTCCCGCCGATCCCGGCGCGTACACGCGGCGCTGGGCGCGGTGGATGAGGTTGAGACCGAAGGCCGTAGACGCGATGCGTCGGCAGCTCGAGCGGCGCTACGGATCCGCGCTCGACGACTATCGTCTCGCCGCCAGCGCGCCGGCCGTTCCGACGCTCATCGTCCACGACCGGGGAGACACCCGCGTTCCGGTCGCGAATGCGCGGGCGCTGGCGCAGTCGTGGCCCGACGCGCGCGTCGTAGAAACTCGCGGCCTCGGGCACCATCGCATTCTCCGGAACCGGGAGGTCCGGCGCCTCGTCGCGCAGTTCCTCGTCGTTGCGGCCCTGGGTGCGCGCGAAGCGCACCGGGTCTCTCCCGCGCACCGTCTCGAGACGTCTGCCGTTCGTCGCGCGCGAGGAGCCGCACGCGTGGCACGGTTCTTGAAGCCTGGCGTAATGGCCCAATCTCGGGCCTAGCTCAGGAGGCTGCCAATGAACAAGCGGACACCCGGCATCTCGGTCCTCGCGCTGGGTCTGCTCGTCGGCGCGGGCGCCATTGCGCGCGCCCAGGAGCCGTCACATACCGAAACGACGGTCAAGCACACGGGCGCGGGCCCCAACACGAAGATGAAGACGGAATCGGTGACGGGCACGGTCAAGGAGTACGACGCCGGAAAGAAGATCAAGATCACCGGCCCCGGCGACAAGACCTACTCCTTCGACCTCGACGAGAACGCCCGCGTCGAGGGAGCGATCGCGGTCGGACAGTCCGCGAAGGTGACGTACACGAAGTCGGCCGACGGCGTCGAGCGCGTGACGGTGATCTCGGAACACGACGCGACCGCCGCGATGGGCTCGACGGGTTCCGCCGCGGGTGAGCGGATGCACGTGGAATCGGAGACCAAGCACACCGGCGCGGGCCCGAACACCACGACGAAGACCGAAACGGTCGTCGGCACGGTCAAGGAGTACGAGCCCGGCAAGTCGATCAAAGTGACCGGGCCGGGGGACAAGAACTTTTCGTTCGATCTCGACGACGCCTCGGGCGTGAAGGGCAACGTGGCCGTCGGCGAGCGGGTGAAGGTGACCTACACCAGGAAAGACGGCGGCGACAAGGTCACGACCGTCCAGGCATATCCCGGGAAGTAGTCGGCGTCTCGGTTTCCGGGTCGATCGGGGAGCGGTCCCGAGCGGGGCCGCTCCCGGTTCGACGCGGTGGGAGGTGCGCGGTGACCCTGTTGCGGATTTCCCTGACCTGCCTCGTGCTGACGGTGACGGTGCTGCTCCTGCCGTTCGCCGTCGCGAAGATCCTCGCGGGCATCTTCGGCTTCTTCTTCGTGGTCTTCCTCGTCATCGGGCTCGCGACCGTCGACAACCTCGCCGCCTGACGCGCGGCCGCGGCGTCAGCCTTCGGCGAGCTTCGACTTCGGCGGGTCGAGCGTGTCTTTCAGCGCGAGCAGCAGCTGGGTCACGTTGACCGGCTTGGTGAGCACCAGCCGGACGCCGGCCGAGCGGATCCGCCGCGTGTCCTCGTCCGCCGTGACGCCGGTGAGCGCGATGACGGGCGGCGTCGAAGCCGCCTGCGCGTTGCGGCGTTCGAGCCAGGCCGCGCCGTCCCCGTCCGGAAGCGTCACGTCGAGCAGGACCACGTCCGGAGAATGCGCCGCGCCCATCCTCGCGTCGGCTTCGTTGAGCGAGGCCGCCGAGTCGACCAGGTAGCCCTCCGACTCGAGCAGCGCCGCCAGGCCGTAGCGCGACGGTTCGTCGTCTTCGATGATCAGGACCCGCGCGCGCCGGCCCTCGACCAGGGGCATCACGCCAGGAGCGGCGCCGTCGGCCGCGCAGGCGTCGGCGATTTCCGTGGGAGGGAGCTCCGGAATCGTGAACCGCACAGTCGTCCCTTCGCCCTCGCGGCTCTCGAGGATCAGATCGCCTCCCATGATTTCGACGAGCTGCTTGGAGATCGAGAGCCCGAGCCCCGTCCCGCGCGAGGCCTCGCCGGAACGAGTTCGGATCTGTTGAAAGGGCTCGAAGGCCTTCCCGATGAGCGCCTGGGGGATGCCGTCGCCCGTGTCGGTCACGGAGAACGTCACCGAGCCCTCCCACGGCGCGGCCGCCAGAATCACGCGGCCCTCGGAGGTGTACTTGACGGCATTGGAGAGGAGGTTCACGAGGACCCTCGCGACCTTGCCTCGATCCAGGCAGACCGCGGTCGGGAACCCGGGCCGCACCTCGACCTCCAGCTGCAGCCCTTTTTCGCGAGCCTGCGGCTCGATGAGGTCGGCCGTCTCCCGAAGCAGATCGGGGATCGAGGTCGGCTGGGGATGCACGTCGCGTTGGCCGGCGTCGAGCTTGGCCAGGTCGAGGATGTTGTTGACCATCTGGCGCAGGGTCTCCGCCGCCCCGCGCAGCACGCGCACGTCGTGCCTGTGCCGCCGGTCCCCGCGGTCGCTCGTCAGCGCCTTCTCGAGCCTGTGGGCGAGCAGGATGATCGTGTTGAGCGGCGTCCGAAGCTCGTGAGACACCGTCGAAAGGAACCCGGACTTCAGCCGATCGAGCTCCTCCAATCGCCGGTACGCCTCCGACCGCTCGCGCCCCAAGCGGCGGTGGTGACGGATCGCCCGCCCCACGCGAATGAGCGTCCGCGCGCGGGCCCTCAGCTCGGCGCTCTCGATCGGCTTGCCGATGAAATCGTCCGCTCCGGCGGCGAAGCCCTTCTCCCGATCGATCATTCCCGCCGTGACGAGGAGGACCGGCAGATAGTCCGCCCGTCGCTTCAGCGCTTCGGTCAGGTCGTAGCCGGATCGGTCTCCGAGCATGACGTCGACGACCGCGAGCTCGAACGGCTCGTCGTCCGCCAGGATCTCGGCCTGGTCCACGGCGTGGGCGATGGCGACGTCGTGTCCGTCGGCGGCGAGGTCGTCGTGAATGACGCGAGCGACCTCTTCTTGGTCGTCGACGACGAGGATCCGCGCCGGCTCGTTGGAGGGCGGGTCCGATGCCTCGGACACGGCGGCGGTCTCTTGTTTCGACGATCGAAGGAACTCCTCGACCTTTCCCGCGAAACGCCCTTCGTCGATCGGCTTCGCGATGAAGCCGTTGCACCCGGCGGCCATAGCGCGCTCGCGATCGCCGTGCATGGCGTGGGCGGTCACGGCGACGATCGCCATCGACCGCGACGCCGGATCCAGGCGAATCTGGCGGACAGCCTCCCATCCCGACAGGAGGGGAAGCGAGAGATCCATGAGGACGAGCTCCGGCCGCCACTCTCGAGCGGCGGAGACCACGGTGCGGCCGTCGGCGACCGAGCGGACCTCGTGGCCCGCACCGCGCATCAGGAGCTCGACGAGCGCGCGGACGTCCGGAGAGTCCTCGGCGATCAGGATTCGAGCCATTGTTCCTTTCCCTCCGCCGCGCCGGGCGTCGGCGCGTCGGGGCGCGGTTCGCGGGGGAGGTGCACGGCGAACGTGGCCCCCTCGCCCGGGGAGCTCTGAACGGCGATCGTTCCCCCGAGGACCGCCACGAGCTTGCTGACAATCGCGAGCCCCAAACCGGTGCCCCCGTGCCCCTGGTGGTCCTCGGATTCGCCCTGGCGGAACTCCTCGAAGATCGCGGCGTGCTCCTCGCGCGGAATCCCGATTCCCGAGTCCGTCACGATGAGCGCCCACCGGTCCCGCCCCCGGGGCTCGGCCCGGATCTCGACGAACCCTTCGTCCGTGAACTTCAGCGCGTTGCCGACCAGGTTCGAGAGGATCTGCGTGAGCTTCGGGCCGTCGCTGACGACCGTGTCGAGCTCCGAGGAGACCGAGGTCGTGAGGGCGAGGCCCTTCTTCCGAGCCATGTCGCCGAAGTCGGTCTCGATCTGGAGCAGGAGCGTGCGGACGTCGATGGCTTCGCGGCGAACCTCGGTCTTTCCGGCCTCGATGCGGGAGATGTCGAGGACGTCGTTGATGAGGCCGAGCAGAAGCCGGGCGTTGCGCTGCACGCGCTCCAGGCTCTCGCGCTGCGCCTCGGTCAGCGGCCCCTGCGTGCCCCGCAGCACCGTGCCCGTGAAGCCCAGGATCACCGTCATCGGCGTCCGGAGCTCGTGCGACACAGCCGCGAGGAACCGATCCTTGAGCGCGGAGGCCCGCTGGAGCTCGCGGGCCGTCCGCTCGATGCGGCCGCGCTGCTCCTCGAGCAGCTCGTTCTGCTCCGAAAGGCGCCGCGACTGCTCGGCCAGGCGCTCGTTGGCCGACGCGTTGGCGAGGGCGACCGCGAGGCTCGGGGCGATGGCGGCGAGGGTATTCCGCGCGCGCTCGGAGAACGGCGCCGCGGCGCCGAGCCCGACGACTCCGACCGCCTCCCCGAAGTAGAGCAGCGGCACGTGGAGGCTCTCGCGGGGCAGGATGCGGCCGTCGAACAGATTGACGGTCGGCGTCTTCGCGTCGACCGAAACCAGGACGGGCTTCTGCTCGCGCATGGCGCGCCGCGCCTCCTCGCGCCCGCCTTCGCCTTCGGCGCCGCCGAGCGAAACGGCGGCGGCGACGTCGCCGCGTCCGTCCGCGACGTACAGCACGGCGCTCGCCGCGCCCGTGACCTCGCAGACCTGCGCCAGAACCTTCGTCCCGAACCCGGCGAGATCGTTGACCGTCGCGGCGGCGGCGAGGACCGCGTTGACCGACGCCTCGATGTCCCGTCCTTCGAGGGCGACGCCGCGCTCCGCGTACAGCCGCGCGGCGGCATTGAGGTTGGCGGCGAGCTCGCCCATCTCGTCGCCCGAAGCTTCGGAGAGGCGGGCCGGCGAGCGGCCGCCGACCAGATCCGCGAGCGCGCGCGACGCGTCGGTGCACGGCCCCAGGATCCGGCGCTGGATGTCGGCGAGCAGGGCGAGGAGGCCGAACAGGATCAGGGCGGCGAGGACGACGAGGGCGGTCGTCGCCGTACCGCGGTCGTTCTTGAGCTGGAGCTCGGCGAAGGACCGGTCGCGCGCAAAGTCCCGCTGCAGCTCCGCCAGCTCGTCCCGGAGAGCGGCAGCCGCGGGCAGCGCCTGGTTGTCGCGGACGGCGAATGGCTCGCCGGGCGCCCGGGACCCCCGCGCACGGATGGCCAGATCGGCGGCGTCGGCATAGGCCTGGCTCGCGGCCTCGGCCTGGCGGAGCGTCCCGGCCGTGGCGACGGTCAGAGGCTGCAGGCGGATCGCCCCGAGCGAGGTCTTGAGGGCCGCCCGGCTCGCCGAGTGCTGGGAGAGGTCGTAGCCCTGGCCCTGCCGCACGTAGCGGTCGAGGCTTTCCGAGCTTTCCCGAACGGAGCCGAGGGCGTCGGAGACACGCTGGCCGAGGTCCGTGTATCGGGCGATCTCATTGGTGGCGTCGTAGAGACTCAAAACCGCGTGCACGGCGACGTAGAGCCATCCTCCGATGACCAGGAGCCCGATCGCGGCGTAGACGCGGATTCGCGCGCGCAGCGAAGGCCGGGGCGTCGCGGAGAGGCGAGCCGGAGGAGCGTTCGCGGCGGGCGCGGTCGGCGGTGAGGAATCTGTCATAGGATCGACGGCGAGAGTCGCATCGTCGTTGCATGCAGGAGGAATGCCCGGCTTGAGCAACCCGGATCGCGGAGAGGGATCCACGGAGCTCCGCCGCTTCTTTCACGATCTCGCCACGCCGCTCTCGGCCGTCTCGCTCCATCTCGAGCGAGCGCTGCGCCTGGCCGATCGAGGCGAGGATCCTGCCGACGCCCTGCGGACCGCCCGCGAGCAGCTCGACCGTGCGTTCGACCTGCGCGAGCGAGGCCGCGAGGAGCTGCTGAGGTGACGGCGTGAAGGTCCTCATCGTCGAGGACGACGTCGCCATCCGGAAGGGCCTCGAGAGCGCGGTCCGCGATCTGGGCAGCCAGCCGAAGTCGGTCGGGACCGTTGGCGAGGCGACCCGCGCCGTCGAGGAGTTCGACCCGGACGTACTGATCGTGGACGTGCACCTCCCCGACGGCGACGGCATCGAGGTGCTGCGCGCGGCGCGGGAAGCCCGGCCGGACCGCGACGGCATCGTGCTGACCGGTCAGGCGTCCATCGACAGCGCCGTCGAGGCGCTCCGGGCCGGGGCCTCCGATTACCTGATGAAGCCGCTGCGGCCCGCGCAGCTCGAAGTCGTGTTCCAGCGGCTCACGGCGCGCCGCACGCTCGAGTCGGAGGTCGAGACGCTGCGGGCCGAGCTGCAGGAAACCGGCAAGCTCGGCGAGCTGATCGGCAAGTCGGTGTCGATGGTCAAGGTGTTCGACACCGTCCGACGGGTGGCGCGCTCGAACGCTCCCGTGCTCATCACCGGGCAGAGCGGCACGGGCAAGGAAGTCGTCGCCCGCACGATCCATCGTCTGTCTCGCCGCGCGTCGGCGCCCTTCGTGGCGTTCAACTGCGGCGCGATCTCGCCCACTCTGATCGAGAGCGAGCTGTTCGGCCACGAGCGCGGCGCCTTCACCGGCGCAGACAAGCGGCGCATCGGCTACTTCGAGGAGGCCAACGGCGGAACGCTGCTCCTCGACGAGATCACCGAGATGGGCGCAGAGCTCCAGGTCAAGCTCCTGCGGGTTCTCGAAGCGAAGACCGTGCGGCGGGTGGGCGGCGCCCAGGACCTTCGCGTGGACGTCCGCCTCGTGTCGGCGACCAACCGCGATCCGGCCGACGCCATTCAGGCGGGGAAGCTGCGCGAAGACCTCTACTATCGCCTCAATGTCTTTCCCATCGCCCTGCCGCTCCTGTCGGAACGCCGCGACGACATCGCGCTCCTCGCGGAGCACTTCCGGCGCCACATCGAGGAACAGGAGAAGGCGGGCGTGACGTCGTGGGATCCGGCGGCCCTGCACGCCCTCGAGTCGTACGGTTGGCCTGGAAACGTGCGCGAGCTTCGCAACGTCGTCCATCGCGCGTACGTGATGACCGAGGGCGACACGATTCGCCCCGACGTGCTCGAAGAGCTCCTTCCGGGCGCGGTGCGGCCGGCGCGTGCGGAGGCGCGGTCCTCGCGTGCGGAGGCGCGGCCGGCGCGCGCCGAATCGAAACGGCGCAAGCGCTGACGTCCGCGCGGCGACGCCGCTGGCACGAGATTCGCTGCGGAGCACGGCAGGGGTCGAGGCCCCGGAAAGGGACGCCGCCATGCTCTGGACCATCTTCGTGATACTCCTCATCCTCTGGCTGCTCGGGCTCGTGTCGGGGTACACGCTCTCCGGCTTCATCCACATCCTGCTCGTGATCGCTCTCGTGATCCTCGTCATCAACCTGATCCAGGGTCGCCGGGTCGTTTGACGCGTCTCCCCGGCCGCTCAAGGCTGAGCCGGGTCCCTCCACTCGCTTCGGCGGGCTCCGATCTGGAGCCCGCGTTCACCCCTTCGAATACGTTCGCGCCTTCGGAATAGGTCAAGCGGCTCCGGCCCGCCGTCGCGCCGACGCGCGCCGTGGCGCCGATTTCGACTGACCCAGACTCTTCTTCAGGGCATCCATGAGGTCCACGACGTTCTCCGCGGTCCGCTCGCCCTTCTCGGCGGCGGGGCCGATCGCGAACCGCTTTTTCGAACTGAGCAGTTTGCGGAGCGCCTTGCGGTACGCGTTGGGATGCTCGGAGGGGTCCCACCCTTCGCCGGACATCTGGTCCACGAGCAGGCGCGCCATCTTCACTTCCGCCGATTTCTTCGCGTGGGCGGGGACACCGAGCTTCGCGGGGTCGCGCAGCTCTTCGTAAGGCCTCAGCGTCTCGAGTCCGAGCGCGTCGGCTCCCGGCAGGAGCGCCGCCAGCGTCGGTCGCTTGCGGAGCACGAACCGCACGATGCCGGTCCGGCGCGCGTCGAGGAGAGCGTCGCGCAGCACCGCATACGCCTTGTCGCCTCCCTTGCGCGGCGACAGGTAGTACGGATGGTCGAACGAGAGCGGGTTGACCGCGCCGAGCTCGACGAACTGGAGGACCTCCATGTCCTCGGCTCCTTCGGCCGCTTCCGCCTCCGCGCGCTCGATGTCCTCTTTCTCGACGACCGCGTACTCGTCGCTTTCGATCTCGTAGCCGCGGACGATCTCGTCGTTGGGGACCTCGATGTCCTCTTTGCTACAGAACTTCTTGTAGACGATCGGCGCCTGGTCCTTGCGGTGCAGCAGCCGGAACGAGACCCGCTCCGAGGCCTCGACGGCCGAGTGAAGCGAGACCGGAATCGAGATCAGCCCGAAGGTGATGTGGCCGTTCCAGATCCCGCGCACGGTCTAGACCGCCGCGCAGTCGGGGTGGCCGCACGGACAGCCGTCCGTCGACCGCCGGAGCTCGGCGTCGGCGCAGCGCTCGCTGCAGTAGTTCTTGCCGTCCCGCTCGAGGGTGGCGTCGCCGCAATGGCAGCCTCGATGAGCACACTTCATGGGTCCGTACCTCCGAACACCTTCGGAGCAAATGGCCTGCCAGCCCCGGCCCTCCGGCGGCGGGCGGCATGGATTCTGCACAAAGGCCCTCCCGGAGGACTGCTTCTGCATTCGACGATTCGGAGACGAACGCGAGCGGTCGCGGGGCGGGCCCTGCTCCGGCGTCCGGACCTCGACGGCTTCTTCCGCCGTGTGGCCGCGGCCCCCCGCCGCGGGCTCCTCCTCGACTACGACGGAACGCTCGCGCCCCTGCTTCCCGAGCGGCGACGGGCTCTGCCGTATCCCGGAATCCGCGCGGCCCTCGCGACGATCGCCCTCGCCGTCCGCCCGACGGCGATCTGGATCGTCAGTGGGCGGACCGTCTCCGATCTCGCCGCGATGATCCGCCTCGATCGGTTCGCGGACCTGTGGGGCTCCCATGGGGCCGAGCGGCGAACGCGCAACGGCTGCTGGGTAGGGCCCGCGCCGTCGCGCTCCGCGTCGGATCTGCTCGACCGCGCCGCCCGCACGCTCCGGGGCCTCGGCGCCGGCGACCTGGTCGAGCGCAAGCTCTACGGTCTCGCGCTCCATGGCCGAGGCGCCAACCGAGCCCTCTATCTCGCCGCCCGCCGCGCGTTCGTGCGCGACTACGCGAAACCAGCCGAGCAGGAGGGTCTGCGCTTCGTCGCCTTCGACGGCGGCATCGAGCTGCGCCCGGAGGAGTTCGACAAGGGGCGCACGGTCGAGCGCGCCCTGATGGAGCTCGGAGACGACGCGGCGATCGCCTACCTCGGCGACGACGCGACGGACGAGGACGCGTTCGGGACCCTCGGGGATCGGGGGCTTCCGGTGCTGGTCTCGCCGCGGCCGCGGCCGACGCTCGCCCGGGCGTGGCTCGTTCCGCCCGCCGAAGTCCTGGAGTTTCTGGCCGACTGGGGCACGGCGTGCTCGCGGGGAGCTCCGGCATGAACCTCGTGATCGTCTCGAACCGCCTTCCGTACGCGTTCACGCGGGGTGAAGGGGGAGAGTGGCGCGTGGAGCGCGGAACCGGGGGTCTCGTCACCGCCCTGCGCCCCATCCTGCGCGACCGCGGCGGAAAGTGGATCGGCTGGGCGGGCGCGACGAGCGAGGAGGTGCCCGATCCGGCCGCGCTGCTCGCGGACGCCCATCGCCGCTACGGCTACGCGCTCGTGCCCGTCCCCCTGACCGAGGCCGAGCGCGACGGGTTCTACTCCGGCTTCTCGAACGAGATCGTGTGGCCGCTCTTCCACGACCTCATTCCGCTCGCCAACTTCGATCCGTCCTACTGGGCGGCCTACGAAACCGTCAACGAGCGCTTCGCGGACGCGATCGTGAGGGCGGCGGCTCCGGACGATTTCGTCTGGGTCCACGACTATCACCTGATGCGCGTCGGCACCGCGCTCGCTTCGCGCGGGGCCGGCCTCCGGACGGCCTTCTTCCTGCACATCCCGTTTCCCCCGCTGGACGTCTTCTTGAAGCTGCCGTGGCGATTCCAGGTCCTCAACTCGCTGCTCGACTTCGACCTCGTCGGCTTCCAGACGGTGCGCGACCGGCGCAACTTCGTCCAGTGCGTGCGCCTGCTGTTGCCGCACGTGCGGGTCTCGGGCCGGGGCGCGGTATGGAGCGTCCGCTCGGGCCACCGGGACCTTCGGATCGGCTCGTTTCCGATCTCGATCGACTTTGCCGAGTTCGAGCGGCGGGCCGAAGATCCCGAGTGCGCCGCCCAGGCCGCCGAGCTGAAGGCCTCGCTCGGCGGGCGCCAGATCGTTCTCGGGATCGACCGACTCGACTACACGAAGGGGCTGCCGCAGAAGCTCGAGGCCTTCC
>Ga0126381_100006564_pt1 | contig 12874 bp, 8 predicted proteins | sample PanSoiMetPlot_28_FD_96465 | JGI IMG/M metagenome (GOLD analysis project Ga0126381, IMG submission 96465) | Tropical forest soil microbial communities from Panama - MetaG Plot_28 | ecosystem: Environmental > Terrestrial > Soil > Tropical forest > Bulk soil | place: Panama | collected 2016-02-17
GTCATGGTTTGGAACTATCACGATGATTCCGCTAATGCGCCGCCCGCCGAAGTGGATCTCGCGATCTCGGGTATCGCGCCAACTGCCGATCGGGCCCTGATCGAGCACTATCGGATTGACAAGCATCACAGCAACTCCTACACGGTTTGGCAAGAGATGGGATCGCCGCAGAATCCAACCAGCCAGCAGCATGCAAAGCTCGAGACGGCCGGCCAGTTACAGTTCTTAGAGCCTCCAGGTTGGGTCACGGTCCGGAATGGCGCCCTGCATCTACACCTTTCTCTGGAGCGTAATGCCGTGTCCCTACTCCGCTTGAGCTGGTAGAAGTACGGGGCTTAGGCCCAGCGGCTACTTTTCGATCTAGTCAATCGCTGCTACAGTGAATTTGTCGTGTCAGTCACCGAGACAACAGCGGCGGTGGAACAGGAATTGCGTGGGCAGGTCGCCGATTTGGAAGCCCGTCTCTCGGCGTATAAGCAAGTATTTTTCGAGAATCCGGTTCCAGCGATCGTGTATGCGGCAGACTCCCTTCGCATACTTGAAGCCAATGAAAGTGCGCTTGCTCTCTATGGCTATAACCGGCAGCAGCTTCGGTCCCTCCGAGTGACGGAACTCTTTGCGCCTGACATCCGGCGCAACCGTAATGACCTGAAGACCGAGTTGCGTAAGCCGCTTAACTCGATTGGCCCTCTGGTGCATCGCGGGGCCGCGAAGCAGGATCTCGTAGTCAGCCTGATCATTTTCTCGTTCAATTCTGGCGGCGCGCCCGCGAGGATTGTGATGATCCAGGATGAAACTGCGCGACAAATGGCCGAGGAGAAACTGCGGACCAGCGAGGAGCGCTATCGGGAACTCTTCGAGAATGCCAACGACGTGATCTTCTTGCATGATCTGGCCGGAAAGATCCTGGCTGTAAACCGGGCCGCCGAATATCTCACCGGCTATTCACGGGCAGAAGTTCTAGGCAAGAGCTTTGAGGACCTGGTGGCTCCTGAGGCCCGAGACCAGACGATGGACAGCATTCGCGCTCACCTGGGCGGAAGTGCCACGCAGCACTATGAGCTGCCGATTATCTCCAAGTTCGGAAAACTGCGTTTTCTCGAGGTCAGCACGCGGATCATCTATCGGAGTGGTCATCCGGTCGCAATTCAGGGCATCGGGCGTGACATTACTGAACGGAAACAGGCACAGCAACGACTGCTCGAATCATCGCAAGAGCTCAAATCAAAGAACGAGGAATTGAGCACAGCCTTGCGCCTCGCGCGCGAGGCCACTCAACTCAAAGAACAGTTTCTGGCGAATACGTCGCACGAGTTGCGTACCCCGATGAATGGCATTATGGGCATGATCAACCTGCTGAGAAGCAGCGATCTTGATCCGGACCAGCGGGAATATGCCGATGCGGTGAGCCAGTGCGCCAACGATCTTCTAAAGATCATCAACGATCTTCTGGATCTTTCTCAGATCGAGGCCGGGCGGCTCGCTTTGGCCGACGAGCCGCTTGACCTGCGTGAAAGCCTGAAGGCGGTGCTGAAAATGCTGCGGTTGCGCGCCGACAGCAAAAAAGTGGAAGTCACTTATCAAGTTGATCCGGGTTTGCCCGATTACATCTATGGCGATAGTGTTCGTTTCCGGCAGATTCTGACTAATCTGATCGCGAATGCGATTAAGTTCACGCCGGCCGGTGGAGTACACATAAAGCTGGAACTCGGGGCGGACGAATGCAGACTCCACGTGGAGGTAATCGACACCGGAATCGGCGTTGCGGATTCGATGCGCGAACGAATCTTCGAAGCATTTTGTCAAGCTGATGGCACGACGCGCCGAAGGTTCGGCGGAACAGGTCTGGGACTGACGATCAGCAAACAGCTCGTTGAGATCATGGGCGGGCGAATTGGGACGTACAACAATAGCCCGGCTCCGGGCGCTACCTTCTGGTTTGACCTACCCTTGCGTCCTTCTCACGTGTCCGCGGCCGCCGCGGCGGCTGAATCTGCCTTTCCGGAGGCGTCGTAACCGACCCGGGCTTTGCCTTTGCTCTCGCTATACGAGACCGCTGATGCTCGTTTCGGGAACTTTTTCAACGATTCGACGTAGGTACTGTCGAGGTGTTATGCGGCGTTTCCTGTTGATCCCTTCGCTCTTCGTTTTTGGAGCGTTATCCATGTTTGCCTCCGCGGATAGCGGATTGCTCGCTCTGGTGCCGGCGGATGCCAAGGTTGTCAGCAGCATTGATGTTATGCAAGCGCGCAATTCGGAGTTCGGACAATATCTGCTGAACAGGAGTCAAGATGGTGATCGCGACTTTGCAGAATTCGTTCAGCAAACAGGGTTCGACCCCCGGCGCGATCTGCAGAGCCTGGTTTTCGAGAGCTCCAGCGCCGGTATCCAAGGCGCGCAATCCCGGTTCGCAATCTTGGCACGAGGAACATTTGACGCAGATCGGATTCGTGCGACCGCAAAGGCAAAGGGCGCGAAGACGACGACCTATCAAGGGATCGAGCTGCTCTTTCCGCACGGGGATCGCCAGGAAACAGCCATAGCGTTTCCCGATGCCGGAATTGCCATTGTGGCCGATGTAGCCACCATGCACCGGATCCTGGAAAACCGGGCGATCCCGTCACGATTGGATCCGGTCCTTCAGCAGCAGATCGATCAGGTGGGCGCTGGCAACGATGCCTGGTTTGTCTCTCTGACGGGCGCCAGCTTCCTGAAGGGGCATATCACCGGGGAAGATAGCGGGCAACCAGAGCAGGCCGCGCGAGCGCTTCAATCCATTGTGTCCTCGAGTGGCGGCGTTCGCTTTGGCAACACCGTAGACCTGACGATCGATGCAGTAGCGCGCTCTCCGCAGGATGCTACCTCCCTCGAGGACGTTGTGCGCTTCCTCGCAAGTATGGCGCAAATGCAACGCCAGAAGGACCCGCGGGCCGCTATTCTTGCTGGCGCGCTGGACAATATGAAGCTGGCCGCCGCCGACAACCGGTTTCATCTGGCGATTTCGATTCCCGAGAAAAGCATGGAACAGCTCGCGGAGCTTGATCCAGCCGCGAATCATTCTAGACGGCAGCCGCGCTAGAGACTCCCGGGCCGGCTCCGCAGAAGCGTTTCAAACTCCGAAACGCTCCTTGTGTTCATGACATCGGATGCTTCCAACCACCCGCGGCGTGCAGTGATAACTCCGAAAGTCATATTGTTCAGGTGCGACGGCCGGTGCGCGTCAGTAGAGATCGTGAACTTGCAACCCTTCCGCTTCGCGGTGCGGACAAGGTGACTCGGCAAATCCAACCGCTCGGGGCTGGCATTAATCTCCATAAAAACGCCACGAGCAGCCGCTTTGGATGCCACCTGTTCGAAATCGAAGGGGTACGATTCGCGCTGCAGCAGCATCCGGCCGGTCGCGTGGCCGAGAATCCGAAGGGAGGGCGATTCCAGAGCACGCAGCAGGCGATCCGTCATCTCGCCCGGTTCGAGATTGAAATGGCTGTGCACGCTGCCGATTACCAAATCGAGTTCAGCGAGGGCATCTTCGGCAATGTCCATCGTGCCATCACGAAGGATGTCGCATTCGAGTCCGGAGAATATTCGCAACGGTAGACCGTCGCGATTGAGCTGGCGAACCTCGCGGGCAAAGGCCGTTACACGCTCTTCATTCAGACCGTTCGACATCGCGAGCGCTTTTGAATGATCGGTGATAGCGATGTATTCGTATCCAAGGGCAGCTGCGGCGTCAGCCATCTCGCGGAGCGTAGCGCGGCCATCGGTCTCCGTAGTGTGCATGTGCAGGTCGCCACGTAGATCGCCGATTTCTACCAGCCGCGGCAAAGTTCCGTTTTGAGCGGCCTCGATCTCGCCACAGTTCTCCCGGAGCTCGGGCGGAATCCAGGCGTAGCCCAGGCGTTCGTAGATTTCTATCTCGCTTTCGCCGCCGACCCGTTTGTTCGAATCAAGGGTGAAGAGGCCGTATTCATTCAGGGTTAGGCCTTGCTTGAGAGCGTTCGTGCGGATCGCGACATTGTGCTCTTTGCTGCCCGTGAAGTATTGCATGGCCGCGCCAAAGCTCTCATGCGGAAGCGCGCGAACATCCACTTGTAGCCGTTCGGTCCCAAACGTCACGCTGGCTTTATTCGCTCCGTGGCCGAGGAGTTCCTGCGTTTTCACGTGACCAACGATCCGGTTGAGCGCTTCCGCGGCGCCCGGACCCGTTACCAGAATGTCGAGATCGCCGATCGTTTCCCTGCCGCGGCGCAAGCTTCCTGCTGCCTCGACCTGCTCAATTCCCGGAAGGGATTGAAATTCCTCGATGAGCTCGGCCGCCGTACGGCGTCCAAAGCTAAGCAGGAAGCGGCCTGCGCTCTTGCGATATGCCTCGATGGAGCGGAGGACCTTCTCTTCCAGCTTCGCGCCCATGCGCGGCAGGGAGCGCAGTTTTTGCTCGCGGCAAATGCGTTCCAGATCATCGACGGACTTTACACCATGATGCTCATAAAGGAGCGCGATGCTCTTCGGTCCCAGGCCTTGAATCTTGAGAAGTTCCAATGCGGATGCAGGATACTTTGCCAGCATCTGGTCCCGCCGATCGAAAGAACCACGCTGGCATATCTCCGTCAGCACTAAAGCGATCCCTTTCCCGATTCCGGGAATGTCGGTTACTTTTTTCTCCGGATTGCCGATTATGTCAGCAATTCGCTCGGGATAACCGACAATGACGGAGGCGGCATTGCGGTAACTGCGGATGCGGAAGCTATCTTCCCCGGCTACTTCCATGAGGTCGGCTGTCTCATGGAGAAGCCGCGCGATTTCCTTATTGTCCATGTGAGCGTTCGAGAGGCGTAGCGTGCGCGACGGCGATGTGAGGCAAAGGCGACGGTTCGACATGCACTAGAACATCGGCTACCCACGGCACCGTGCCTTTGATGGAGAACTTGACGCGCCGTGCGATTTCATGAGATTGGCGAACTGTCATGTCAGGATCGACTTCGAGGTGAAGGTCTACGTGATACTTCAGGCCGGTTCGGCGCGCATAGCATTTCTCAATTCCGAGAGCCCCAGGCACACCGAGAGCTGCGGCCCGGATTTCGGCCATTTTGGCGGGCTCCGGCATGGTGTCGAGTAAGTGACCGACCGTGCGCCTTACCACTTTTGCCGAAAGGAAACAGATGATGATTCCGATTACGATGCCGCCGATTTGATCGGCCATGCTGAAGCGCGCCGGATCGGAAAGCGCAAGGAGAACGCAAATAAGCGCAACACAGGAGGAGAGCAAGTCGGTTACATCGTGCCAGGCGTCTGCTTCGAGGGAAACGCTGGCAATTCGCCGGCCAATGCGGAACTTGACCGCTCCCAATCCAATCTTGATCAAGATGGCGGCGACCAGCGGATAGAGCACGTAGGCTCGAAGCTGAGTAGGTTGGCCAAGAGAAGTGATGCTGTGCCAGCCGATTGCGGTCCCGGCGAGAAGCAGCATGGCGCCCACGGCCAGACCAGCTAGTGTTTCATAGCGGCCGTGGCCGTAAGGGTGTTCGACATCGGGGGGCTTGCTAGCGAGCCACAAGCCGGCATAGACGATGCCCGAAGATAAAACGTCACCAGCAGCTTCGAGGCCGTCTGAAATAACCGAAGTTGAACCGGCGTGGACGCCAACGAGCAATTTGGCCACCGCCAGCGCAGCGCCCGCGCTCATACTAACGAGGGCAATCCGGCGTCCAACTCGTTCCTCTGTATTGATGACGGCGCGCGCCCCTTCGGCGAGCATACGCTTCGAGGATAACGCGGGGAAGAGCGGCAACCCCGAAAGAACGGACCACAAAGGTGAAGGGTTTCTTGCTGGTTTAATGGATACGGCTGACAAATGGGACTCCAAGGCCTGCTGGACGAGCTTCAATCGCTGCTGAGAGCCCGGCATATTGCGGCTGGAATCACGCTGCTCGATGCGCGACGTCAGGAAATTGAGGGCGTTCGCCCCGGACTGCCAGAAGCGGGGCGAGCGTTTCGCTGTCTCGCCGAGTGGGTGGACGTCGGATATGAAGACAAAGGCCTCCTTCTTGAACTTTTGCAAGCGTTCCCCAAGAGCGAACGGCAACGTCTTCCGCTCAGCGATTATGTGTATTTTCGTTTGGCCGAGGCCGTACTGGCGATGCGCCGGGAGGAACTGACTGCGGCCTTAGGCCATTTGGAGATCGTGCTTGCCCTGGAACCGGAACTAGCTGGTTCCGAAGTTGCGGTCATGGCGAGTCTATGGAAAGCACGCTGTCTTCGGAAAGCAGGCGAGTATGACCAGGCCTTGGAGGTCACAAGGCGTGGCATCAGGCTGGCGCTGGAGGCTGGCCTCCACTACATGGCTGCCGTGATGAGAACACTAGAGAGCTGGATCCTGTTTCAAAACGGAGAGCCGAAGGAAGCCGTCAAGATCCTGCAAGAGGCCGAAACGGTTCTGCGTGACACCGATGACTTCATCACACTAGGCAATATTCAATCTGCTTACGGCCGGATCGCTTTGCGCGAAGGACGATACGACCACGCGATGCAGTACTTCGACGCTTCCATTGAGTATTTCCGCAAGCGGCCCGCGCTCCAGGGCTACCTAGCGAGGTCATTGACGAACATCGCGCAAGCCAAGCGGTTCCTTTCGATGCAATTGCGACGCAGTATCGATGCACAGCGGGAAAGGCAGCGAAACGGCCAGAAGCTGAATGGAGACCTAAACTCCAGCGATAAGGTCGGCCGGCTGGAGCGTATGCACGAGCTTCTGCGGTCTGCACGGGCGGACCTGGCTCAGGCGAATGCTCTCTATACGCGGGTGGGCAATCATCACGGAGCGGGCAACGTGGACGTGAACCTGGCCCAGATCTATCTCGATCTCGGCGAACTCGACAAAGCCGACGAGAGCGCCAGCGAGGCCTACGAGCTGGCGGCGACGAAAGCGGATCATCTTTTGATGTGCCGGGCGCGGATTGTGCAAGCCATGGTCGCCAATGCGCGGTTCGAGGAGCAAATCGGAGAGGGCTATGACCCGAGCCGTTTTGCCCAGCTGGCGCACGACTGCGCGAAGCAGGCAATCGACCTAGGGGAACGCACGGAGAGCCGCAGGCTACTGGCGCAGGCGCATCTGTGTCTCGGAATGACGCTGGTAAACGGATTCTTTGCCGACACAGAAGCGGCTCGCGCGTGTTGCGATCAGGCCGAGACTTACCTGGGTAACGACCGCCACGACGCCCTCTGGCAAGAAGTCGAAATTTTGCGGGCGCGGATTCTGCATGCGGGGATCGAAGATCCCAATGTACGCGCCTGGTCCCAGGGAGCGGTGGGAGACAAATCGCTTCAGCAGGTCGTCGGCGATTTCGAAGAATTGCTAATTAGAAAGGTTTGGGAGCGCGAGGGGCGCAAAGTATCTCGGGTGGCACACCGGCTCGCCGTATCGCCCAAGAAGGTTCGGCGCGTTCTACGGCACCTCGGCTTGCTGGTCGAACCGAATTAGATCCGTATCTAAACTGCAACCTGGAAAGCCGCGGGGCGCTCAGTTGTGTATTCCGGAAACTCGATATCAGCCAGTGCAGCGAGAAATTTCACGGCCCAACGATAAACGTTATTCTCTTCCACAACCTCGCGCATCTTACGCATGCGGCGCCGTCGTTCGTCTGGGTGCATCGTCAAGGCCGTTTCGTATGCCTCGCATCCATCTTCGATCGAGAATGGATTGATCTGCAGCGCGTCTTTCAGTTCACAGCCGGCACCTGTGAACTTACTTAGAATGAGAACGCCGTCTTCGTCCGTCCGGCTGGCAACAAACTCCTTGGCTACCAGGTTCATTCCGTCGTGCAAAGAAGCCACGACGCAGAACTGAGCAAGGCGATGCAGCGCGGTCATCTCGGGCACAGAATAGTGCCGCTTCAAGAGAATGATGGGTTTCCAGAACGGCGTCCGCCACCGCCGGTTGATTCTTGAAGTGAGCGAATCTACTTCCTTCTCAATTTCGCGGTAGGCGGGTAAGGTGGAGCGGCTGGGTACCGCAACCTGCACGAAAACCAGCTTGCCCCGATATCCTGGATGCATTTCGAGGAATCTGTCCAGAAAACGCAGGCGTTCGGGAATTCCTTTTGTGTAGTCAAGACGATCTATGCCGATGCCAAGCAGCTTGCCGTTTAGCGACAACTCGTCACGCCAGCGGCGCATATGCTGCGTAACAGCTTCGGATTCGGCCAGCCCGGAATGTTCTTCGAAATCGATGCTGATGGGAAATGGCCGCACAAACGTGGAATGGCCGCCGCGGCAAACCTCAGAAGTTCCCTGGTCCACTCGCGCTTCCAGCGCACTTGCCGTTTCAATGAAGTTCTGACAGTGCTGCGGCAAATGAAAGCCCAGAAGGTCGTTTCCGAGCAGTCCGTCCAAAATCTCTTCCTGCCACGGAAACGAGCTGAACACTTGCCGGTTCGGCCACGGGATATGCCAGAACTGAGCGATTACAAGGTTCGATTTAGCATTTCGCAACAGGCGTGGCAGCAGGGCGAAATGGTAGTCCTGAATGAAAACAAACGTTGGATCGTTCCCGGCTTCCTGCAATACGGCCTCCGCAAAACGTTCGTTGACGCGACGGTACGCCCGCCAATGGCCAGGATCGAATACGGGCCGTGTGAAAGCGATGTGGCAAAGGGGCCACAGAGCCTGATTCGAAAGACCAGCGTAATGTCCCTCCATTTCCTCTTGGGAGAGCCAAACGCGCCGGAGGGTATATTCGGGCTGGTCCGGCGGAACCTGAACGCGGTCATATTGATCGACCGCCTGCCTGTCAGCGTCACCGCTGCCATGGGCGATCCAGAGCCCCCCGCACGCGCGCATCACGGGATCGAGGGCACTGGCCATGCCGCTGGCCGGTTGGGTCCATTCAATCCGACGGCCAACTCGTTTGTGTTCAAAAGGTTCGCGATTCGATACGACGATGAAGCGAAAGCCGTCGAGCTTGGTTCGGACGAACTCGCGGAGAACGTCACGTGTCCAGACCTTCACATTAAGCGCCTTTCATTTCTGAATTGGACCCGTCAAAGGCTCAAGGGTTTCAGGTCAAATGGAATTTCAGGCTTCTTTTTTGCCGGCCTTTCGTTCGGAATGTTCAAACTCAACGGATCTCATCCGCCTTCGGGGGAAGTGGCGGTGGCGATGCCGGCTTTGCTACCCGCCTTCTCGAAGTGTTCTTCGATTTCCTCGAGGGTCTTGCCCTTCGTTTCGGGGAGGAAGAACACCGCCGTAACAAAATAGATTACCGTAAAACCGGCGAAAAGAAAGAAGATTGTGGAGTATCCATAATTGCTGACAATGGGGAGAAATATGGCGGCCAGGGTGGTCGAAACCAGTTGATTGATCACCAGGGCGATGCTCATGCCATTGGACCGGATGCGGGTTGGCATCAACTCCGAAAGCGCCAGCCATACGCAGACGCCGGGGCCCACTGCATAAAAGGCGGTGAATACATATAAGCAGATGGCTATCAGCCAGCCGTTCCGGGGTGCCGGCACTTGACCGACAAGGGCCTTTTCTATCGTCAGAGGGGCCGAACGGGCGGTGTCCAGATTGGCGAAGGGATTCTTAAAGAAAGCCTCGATCTTGTTTGCGGGGACACAGCTTTCGCGCGTGACCTGGATCGGCGGCGCCGCCTTATCCTCAGAACGCGCTACATTTGTTTCCGCTGTGAAGCCCCCGTACGCGTAAACGACGACTAGATAGGCGCGGCTGGGGTCAATATTGCCAGCAGATCCTCCCTTTATAGCCAGGAGTTTAGCGGCTTCGCCGGAGTCAAAGTGGAAGGTTAATGTCTGGTCCGGGTTAATCCGGGATTGAAGGGCATCACGGAAGTCGATTTGCCCTTGTTCGCTGTGATGGAAGAGAGCGCCAGTGATACCAAGAGAGACAATGATGCCCGCCGTGCCCACAGTCAGTAGGAACTTGCGTCCGCGGCGATCCACAAGCAGAAGGCCGCCCACGGTCAAGAGGAAATTCACGACCGTGAAAATGACGTACCCCCAGTGGGCCTGAACATCCGAAAGGCCGCTTTGCAGCAGGATATTCGTGTTGTAACCGATGATGGAATTGATTCCGGTAGCCGTGTTGCAGAAGAGGATGACGCAGGCGAGCACAAACGGAATTACATATTTCCGCCGGAGCAGCGAGTCCTTTACCTGCTCGCCGAGCGAAGTAGCGTGCTTTTCGGCGGTAGCGACTTCCTCCATCTCGTTCAACTCAACCTGCGCTTGTCCGGTGCTGCGGGAGCGGAGGAGCGAAGCGAGGGCCGCTTCCTTCCGGCCGCGCCGAAACAGCCAGCGGGGCGACTCGGCGACGAGAAGACTGCCGATCACAAACAAGATGCCGGGAGGAAGTGAAACCCAAAAAATACGCCGCCAGGCCTGGTCCTTGAAAGCGAAAAGCACCGCGGCGCTGGCAGTTCGCGCCACAGCTTCAACACGATAGCTGTAGTAAATGCCGATCAGAGCCGCAGCGACAATGCCCAACGTCAACAGCCATTGAAAAATGCCGGTCCCTTTTCCCCGGTTGGATGCTACCAGGCATTCGGCAAGGTAAAGCGGCACGACTACTCCAATGAATCCGCCGCTGATACCTTGTAACAGCCTGCCGAAAAATAACGGACCATAACCGTGTGAAAGAGCGATGATCGGAATGCTGACGACAAATGTAAGTCCACTTAACGCCATGAGTGGTTTGCGTCCCATCCAGTCGGCGAGCATGCCGGCAAACAGGGTTGAAATAACGCTGCCCAACAGTACAGCGGCGACGATGATGGAGAGTTGACCGGCATTGAGACCAGAGGTGGCTTCGAGATAGGGCAGCGCACCACCGATAATGCCGACGTCTACGCCATAGAGCAGCCCACCGAAGCCGGCAACCAACAGAAGAAAACGGTTATAGGCGAGTTTTTTGTCGTGAACAGCGGCCGCGGCACCGCCCGCACTCGGAATGTCCATAAGTTCCTACCAGACTGGCACAGAAAACTTCTTCAATTGTGCAAGTCTACAGGAAGCGGGTCCGCGACAGGCTCGACCGGATAACCCAGTGACCGCCAGGCATCAAAACCACCCGCGAGCGGCCGAACACGGCGTACCCCTGCTCTCTTTAATTGCAGCGCCACACGGGCGCTGGTCGCTTCATTTGGTCAACTGCAGTACAGTATGACCTCCTGGTCTTTCGGAATCTCATGGGAGCGGGAGCGTAAGTCGGCGGGCTTTATGATCAGGGCTCCCGGGATTTTGAAGCCATCCTGCTCGAGGTCTACAGAAGACCGAAGATCGACAATTGTGACTCGTTCCGCTTTCTCGATCAGCTCGAGAACAGTTTCAGGCGTGACTCGATTGATACGCAGCTCACGCCGGAGACGCCACCGCTGAAAGAGTCGGTAAGTGATGTAGAGCGCGAGCAATGTGAGGATCGTCATTCCCGCGCCGCGACCGAAAAGCCCCAGTCGCTCGATTACGGAATCGATTTGGCGGTGGAAGAGGTCTCCGGCCACCAGGTAACCAATGATCCAGATGGAACAACCGGCTGCATCGGCGAGAAGGAACTTCCAGCGCGGCATACGAGTCACTCCCGCCAGCGGCATCAAAACCAGGCTCATCCCCGGGATGAACTTGGCGAAGAGGAGCGCTCCAGCACCCTGCCGGGTAAATCTATTTTCGGTGCTTCGAATGCAGCTATCCGGCTCAAGTGAGAACTTGCAAAGCGTCTTGAGAATCGAACGTCCGCGCAATCGCCCCACCTCGTACCAGAAGCTGTCCCCCATTAACGCCGCGGCCAAGGCCACCAGAATTGAAAGCGCTAGCCCGTACCGGTGGTCGCCGATCATCGCGCCCACGATCAGCAGGAGCGGATCTGCCGGTATTGGCACGCCGATCTGTACGGCCAGGATATACGAAAAGAGAAACAGATAGCCGTGCTGCAGGAGCAGAGATCGGAACGAAAACACAACTATCCTCTTTCCCTTATCTTGCGCTCGGGCATACGCTTGTGATGAAAGAATGAGTCAGAAAGTCGCTCTACCTATCAGGACGATCCCGATCGCGTATGCGGCGAGCATTACCGCGATTAGAGAATTCGTACCGGCGGGAGCGGTTCGAAATTCCCGCCAGATGAAGACGCCCCAAAGGGCTGCAATTAGCGTTGCTCCCTGGCCCAGGGCGTAGGAGATGGCCGGACCCGCAACTGCAGACGCGACGACATTCAGGCCCAGTGCAATCATCCAGATAATCCCGCCTAAAATTCCCGGCACGTGCAACCCAGGCCGCGCGCCGAAGTAACTGGAGAATCGTGAGCCTCTGGACCGCATGAACCAGGCATTGAAAGGCACGCTGCTGATCAGCACGCCAATGCCGAAGAACAACAGGGCTGTGTAGGGCGTGAGCCTATCCGGCTGAATTGGCTGCGAATTGAAGCCCGGCGAAATCGCTTTCATCAGTTGGGGATAAAAGAAGCCCATCAGGAGTCCGGCGATAATCGCAAACATGAGTCCTGAGCTTTTCTTTGACTCCGCGCGCCCCGCGACACGGCGGTGTGCGACGGCTGAGACGACCATCGCAATCAAAATCAGAATGACGCCGCAGGCAATCAGAGCCAGGTTTCCCTTTGGCTGCTGGATATAGCTTGCGGCGGTACCAATCACCAATGCAAGACCGATGCCGACCGGAAAAGCCACCGCCATGCCGGCGGCATCAATGGCCGCAACCAGAAGGATGTTTGCCAGGTTGAACAGTGCTCCACTGGCGATTGCTTGCCATTCGGCGGATGCGGACGCCGTCCGCAGATTGGCGAATGCCGGGGTCCCTGCGGAACCGAACGAGCCGAGCGTTAGGCAAAATAGAAACCCGGTGAGAGCCAC
>Ga0126381_100006565_pt1 | contig 12874 bp, 12 predicted proteins | sample PanSoiMetPlot_28_FD_96465 | JGI IMG/M metagenome (GOLD analysis project Ga0126381, IMG submission 96465) | Tropical forest soil microbial communities from Panama - MetaG Plot_28 | ecosystem: Environmental > Terrestrial > Soil > Tropical forest > Bulk soil | place: Panama | collected 2016-02-17
GAGGTGTGCCTGGTCATCGGTGGGGGCAACATCTTCCGTGGCATATCGGCTAGCGCTGTCGGGATGGAGCGCGCCTCGGGTGACTATATCGGCATGCTGGCCACGGTGATTAACTCGCTCGCCGTGCAGAACGAGCTCGAGCAGCGCGGGCTGACAACGCGGGTCCAGTCGGCAATCTCGATGCAGGCAATTTGTGAACCCTACATTCGCCGCCGAGCGTTACGCCACCTGGAGAAGAAGCGGGTTGTCATCTTCGCCGCCGGGACGGGCAACCCGTTCTTCACGACCGACACCGCGGCGGCGTTGCGGGCTTCCGAAATGGGCTGCGACGCGTTGTTGAAGGCGACCAAGGTAGATGGCGTCTATGACGCCGATCCCAACCAGGTTCCCGGTGCGGTACGGTTCGAACGGCTCAGCTATCTCGACGTACTGTCTCGGGATTTGCAGGTGATGGATGCTTCGGCAATATCCCTGGCACGTGAGAACCGCATTCCGATCCTCGTGTTCTCGATCTTTGAGAACGGCGGCTTTTCAAAGGTCCTCCGCGGTTGCGGGCGGTGTACCATCATCGGCGAACCAAATTGAGCATCGACACGGAAAGACAGGCCATGCCGGAAGATGTGCTCCTTAAGGATCTCCGGCGCCGCATGGACGGCGCGATTGAAGTGTTGCGCAAGGAATTCGGCGGGCTGCGAACCGGTCGTGCGTCGGCGAGCCTTCTCGAACCGGTCACCGTCCCCGCTTACGGCGGTACATCACCGCTCAACCAGGTGGCCAATATCAGCGTTCCGGAGCCGCGGATGATCACCGTCCAGGTTTGGGATCGCGCCCTGGTTAAGGGCGTTGACAAGGCGATCCGGGAAGCTGGGCTGGGTCTTAATCCGCAAACCGAGGGTCAAACGATCCGCGTTCCGATCCCCGATTTAAATGAGGAGCGGCGGCGCGAACTGACGCGGGTCTCGGCAAAATACGCCGAGCAGGCGCGCGTCGCGGTTCGTAACGTGCGCCGGGACGGTATCGAGCTTCTCAAGCGGCGGGAGAAGGAGGCCGAGATCTCGCAAGACCAACAGCGCAAGCAGCAGCAAGAGATTCAGCATCTAACCGACGACTACATCAGGCGTATCGACCAAGCGCTGACGCAAAAGGACAAAGAGATCTTGCAGGTTTAATGGCCCGCCGGATGAACGCTGTCGCCACTCTGCGGGCACTACCACGGCACGTCGCCATCATCATGGACGGCAACGGCCGGTGGGCGAAGGCTCGAGGCATGCCGCCGATCGCCGGACATCGGCGCGGCGCCGAAGCGGCACGCCGCACCGTGATCGCGGCGGCCGAGCTTGGCGTCCGGTATCTGACGCTCTTTGGGTTCTCGTCAGAGAACTGGAAGCGGCCGTCTGCGGAGATTCAGGATCTGATGGCGTTGCTGCGCCATTATCTGTGCGGAGAGATCGCTGAATTGCATCGCAATGGCGTTCGTCTGAAGGTTATCGGACAACTGGCCCGTCTCGCGCCGGACCTAGTCAAACTGATCGAACACGCCGAAACCATGACGCGGGAAAATTCCCGAATTACGCTGACGATCGCGTTGTCTTATGGCGGGCGCGCTGAAATCGTCGCGGCCGTGCGGGCGATAGCGGTCCAGGCAGCGCGCGGGGCGCTTGCCGCCGAGGAAGTCGACGAGGATTGCATCGCCCGTCATCTCTTCACCGCGGATATTCCGGACCCAGACCTATTAATCCGGACCAGTGGCGAGCAGCGCATCAGCAACTTTCTACTGTGGCAATGTGCATATTCCGAGCTGGTCTTCACCAAAACACTGTGGCCCGACTTCTCCAAGCACGACTTGGAGCGAGCGATCGATGAATTCTGCGGCCGCGAACGCCGATACGGTGCGTCGGTTGGCTCGCGCTGAACACGGCTCGCTACGCCCGCGCGTGCTGTCGGCGATTACTCTAGCCCCGTTGCCAATCGCGGCGATTTGGTTCGGCTCGCCTTGGCTCCCGTTGCTGACCGCGCTGGCCGGTGCCGTCATGGCTTGGGAATGGGGACGGCTGTGTCGTCGGGGTCGGTTTGGCGCAACGGGGATCGTGCTCGTGGGGGTTGTCCTCGCCACTATCGCTACGGCCACGCTCACCACCCTTGGATCAGCCGTCGGATTCGCCCTTCTCGGTGCTGCCATCGTCTTCTGGTCTGCTCGAAGGCGACCCGATCTCCATCCGGAATGGACCGCCTTCGGTGCGCTCTGGGTGACCCTACCTTGCATTTGCCTGCTCTGGCTCGCGCGCGGCGGCCCGAATGGCCGTGTGACACTGTTGTGGCTCCTTGCCGTCGTATGGGCGACCGATATCGGCGCTTACGTGATCGGCAGGACGCTCGGCGGCCCGCGGCTCGCACCCCACTGGAGCCCGCGGAAAACCTGGGCGGGACTCGCCGGTGGCGCGGCATGTGCCGCGCTCGTCGGGTGGACGACCGTGTTATGGCTCGGGATTTCTCCGGCTTTGCCGCTCGTGCTCCTCAGTGCGGGCCTTGCGATTGTCGAGCAGTTCGGCGATCTTGCCGAGTCCTTGGCTAAGCGCAGGTTCGGCGTGAAAGATTCGAGCGGTCTCATTCCCGGTCATGGCGGGCTTCTCGACAGGCTCGACGGTCTGCTTGCCGTTATTCCTGTCGTGGCGCTACTGACCTTGATTGCCGGCCGCAGCGTCATCGCATGGCAATGATTGCGCCCGATCGCGTCGGCGCCGGCAACGAAAGGGTGCGGCGCGTCACGATCCTCGGTTCTACTGGCTCTGTCGGGCAGAACACCGTCGATCTGCTGCTGCGCAACCCAGAGGCCTTTGAGGTCGAGGGCCTTACTGCCAGCCGGAACGCGGCCCGTTTGGCCGAGCAGGCGCGCGCGTTGCGGGCGCGATTCGTTGCGATCGCCGACCCCGTCCATTACCCAGCGCTGAAGGAGGCGCTCGCCGGGACCAGAATTGAGACGGCCTGTGGCGCAGAGGCCATTGTCGAGGCGGCGCTGCGTCCCGCCGATTGGGTGATGGCGGCAATTGTTGGGGCGGCCGGGCTCGCGCCAACTTTAGCAGCAATCCGGCGTGGGGCTATCGTCGCGCTGGCCAACAAGGAAGCTCTTGTGTGTGCCGGCGCTCTCGTGATGCAGGAAGTGACCCGCTGCCACGCGACGTTGTTGCCGGTCGACAGCGAGCACAACGCGATCTGGCAATGCTTTGATCTCGCCCGCGTCGAGACGATCGAGCGGATCATTCTGACGGCGAGCGGAGGCCCGTTTCGCGAGCGAAACTTCGAGGACATGCGGGACGTCACGCCGCAGCAGGCGGTCGCCCATCCGAATTGGAGCATGGGAGCCAAGATCTCAGTCGATTCGGCAACAATGATGAATAAGGGGCTTGAGCTCATCGAGGCCCACCATCTTTTCCGGTTGCCGTTGGACCGCGTCGAGGTCGTCGTTCATCCCCAGTCGATCGTTCATGGCGCGGTGGTCTATCGCGACGGTTCGGTGCTGGCTCAGCTCGGGTCACCCGACATGCGCACCCCGATCGCATATGCCCTCGCCTGGCCGGATCGAATCGAGACGCCGACCAAACGGCTCGACCTGACGGCGGTCGGCCGCCTCACGTTCGAGCCGCCTGACGAGCAACGTTTCCCTGCTCTGCGCGTCGCCCGGGAGGCGCTGATCCGCGGCGGCGGCTGCCCGACCGTCTTGAACGCCGCGAATGAAACCGCAGTACATGCCTTTCTGGAGGGTCGCATCGGGTTTCTCGATATCGTCGAAACGGTCGAGCGTACGCTCGATCAGCTGCCGGGTGGCAAGCTCGAAACTCTCGACGACGTCTATAATTTCGACACAACCGCGCGGAAAGTTGCCGCCAGGCTTTCGGGCATCCATGCCTTTCCGCACTCAACTGCACTGACGGATCTGCGATGATAGAGTTTCTGCATCACGGCCTGGCTTACCTGATCCCGTTTCTCCTGATTCTTACCGTGCTCGTCTTTGTTCACGAATTCGGGCACTACCTTGTTGCACGCTGGAATAGAGTTCGGGTTGAAGTTTTCTCGATCGGCTTTGGTTCGGAGTTGTTTGGGTGGTGGGACAGCGCCGGGACGCGATGGAAGTTCAGCACAATCCCCCTTGGCGGATACGTCAAAATGTTTGGCGATGCCGACGCGAGCTCCGGCCTCCCGGCTGCGGGGCTGGCGCGAATGGCGCAAGCGGAGCGGGAGGTCTCGTTTCATTACAAAAAGCTCGGCCAACGGGCAGCGATCGTGGCCGCTGGACCCGCGGCGAATTTTGTATTTGCGATTGTAGTCTTGGCAGTTCTTTTCATGACTTTCGGCCAACCGTACACCCCGGCGGACGTTGGGCAGGTGCAGCCGGGCAGCGCGGCCGAACAGGGCGGCATGCGGCCTGGCGATGTGATGCTCAGCATCGACGGGCGACCTATCGCTCGTTTCGAGGATGTGCAGCAGTCGGTTCGCCTCAATCCCGGCGTGCCGATGGCCATGGTGGTCAGGCGCGACGGTCGAGAAATCGAACTCCGCGTCACACCAAGTCGGACTGAACTGACCGATCGCTTTGGCAATCGTTACGAAATCGGCTTACTGGGCATCGCTCGCAGCGGGATGGAATATGTCAAGCGGGATCCATTGACCGCGTTGCTGCAGGCCGGGAACGAGACCTGGGAGCTGTCCGTTGGGACGCTGAAGGCAATGTGGCAGATCGTGATCGGAACGCGGGCTGCGGACGAGCTCGGAGGGCCGCTGCGCATTGCTCAGATGTCCGGAGAGGTCGCCCAGGGTGGAATCGTTGCGGTACTGTGGTTTATGGCGGTCCTGTCGATTAACCTTGGATTAATTAATTTGTTCCCGGTGCCGGTTCTTGATGGCGGGCACCTGTTGTTTTACGTAGCCGAGGCGGTGCGCGGGAAACCCCTGGGGCAGCGCGCGCAGGAATACGGCTTTCGCATCGGCCTCGCCTTAGTGCTGACCCTGATGGTGTTCGCCACCTGGAATGATCTCGTCCATCTCCGGATAGTGGAGTTTGTCAAGGGCCTTGTGACGTAACGGGATCCGATATACCAGGGGGCGGATGCTGACCGGCGCGGGGGCGCTTTGCGTTGCATCCGCTTAATGCCCGTATGGGGGGCGGCGTTCGGCGCGATCCTCTTGATTGCGGCCGTACCGCTGCGACAAGTTGCAGCGCAGACCACGGCTCGTACCGCTGCGCTAGCTCAGATGGGCGGGGGAACTGTCGCGGATATCCGAATCGAGGGGGTGCAGCGGATCGAACCCGAAACAGTCCGCTCGTATCTGCTGATCCAGCCGGGCGATGAGTGGGACGACGAGCGAGTGGACAAGTCGCTTAAGGCGCTGTTCGCTACCGGCCTGTTTGCCGATGTCAATCTCAGCCGGGTTGGCAATACCCTGGTCGTCAAGGTGGTCGAGAACCCAATCATCAATCGTATCGCGTTCGAAGGTAACCACAAGCTTGACGATAAGGATCTCAATGCCGAGATCCAGTTGCGCCCGCGCGTTGTCTACACCCGTTCTCGGGTGCAGAACGATGTCAAGCGCATCCTCGATCTCTATCGCCGGCACGGAAGGTTTGGGGCGACCGTCGAGCCAAAGGTGATTCAACTTTCCGAGAACAGAGTTGATCTAGTATTTGAGATCAACGAAGGCGAGTTTACGGGCGTACGCGGCATTAATTTTATCGGAAATCACCAATTCGGCGAGGCCAAGCTGCGAGGGGTCATCCAGACAAAAGAAAGCCGTTGGTATCGGTTTCTATCGACTGACGACACCTATGATCCGGATCGTTTGACTTATGATCGGGAGCTGTTACGGAAGTTCTATCTGACCGAGGGGTATGCTGATTTTCGGGTGGTTTCGGCGGTTGCCGAGTTCACCCCGGATCGCGACGGTTTTATCGTTACCTTCACCCTCGACGAGGGCGAACGCTATCGTTTCGGCAAGGTCGACGTCGACATCAAGCTCAAAGATTTGCCGCCCGAGGTAGTGCTCCCCCTTTTGACGGTCCATTCGGGCGATTGGTACAATGCCGACGCCGTCGAAAAGTCGATCTCGGTTTTGACAGAGACGCTGGGCAACCGGGGCTACGCCTTTGTCGAGATCAAGCCCAACATAACGCGAAATCGTGAGGACCACACAGTCGACATTATTTTCGGGGTGCAAGAGGGTCCGCAGGTCTATGTCGAGCGGATCGACATCGTTGGCAACGTGCGCACCCTCGACAAGGTGATACGCCGCGAATTCCAGCTGGTCGAGGGTGACGCCTTCAACACCACTAAGATGCAACGCTCCCAGCAGCGTCTAAAGAACCTTGGCTTCTTCAAGAAAGTTGAGGTGACCAATGCCCCGGGCTCGGCGCCGGACAAAACCGTAGTGACCGCCGAGGTTGAAGAACAGTCGACGGGCGAGCTGTCCCTCGGGCTCGGCTTCTCGACCACCGACGGTCCACTCGCCGATATCAACATTCGCGAGCGGAATTTTCTCGGACGCGGCCAAGACCTGCGGATCGGTGCAGTGGTTTCGTTGCGCTCGCAGCAGGTCGACCTCAGCTTTACCGAGCCCTATTTTCTCGACAAAAACATCGCAGCCGGCATCGATATTTTCGAGGTCAAAACCAGCCCGACTGCGAATTTCTTTAGCGGGGTGACGCCTCCCTACCAGCAATTCTCTTATGGCGGGGCGCTTCGTGCGGGGTACCAGATCACGGACAACCTGCGCCAGACATTCAAATATACAGCACGATCAGACGATATTATAAACCTCCAGAACAACACGTCTCTATTTATCGTGCTCGAATCGGGGCAGCATTTGACCTCGGAGATCGGACAGGTCCTGCTATACGATCGCCGGGACGATCGGCTTGACCCTACGAGCGGCTATTACGCGTCGATCGGCAATGATTTCGCCGGTGTCGGCTTCGGTGTCGACTACGTGCGCAATAAGGCGAATGTCGGCTATTACTACTCGGTAGCACCGGAATGGGTGCTGAGTCTCACCGGAGAAGTGGGTGACATCTTCGGCTGGAATGGGCAACAGGTGCTGCTTCAGGACCGGTTCTTTGTCGGCGGCGACAATCTGCGCGGCTTTCAAAGCGCCGGCATCGGGCCCCGCGACTCGGTCAGCGGCGACGCCTTAGGAGGTCAGAAATATTATATCGGCTCTGTGACCTTGGGTGTGCCGCTCGGATTGCCCAAGGAACTCGGGTTGAGCGGACGTGTCTTTACCGATTTCGGCACATTGTACCAAATCGAACCGACGAATATCGTGCTGACCCCCGCTCAGTTGGCGCAAACAGGTGGCGTCCAGCCGCAAGTCGAACAGAGCCCGGCAATTCGCTTGAGTGCCGGCGTAGGGGTGTCATGGAAGTCCCCGGTAGGTCCTATCCGGTTGGACCTCGCCTATCCGATCAGGAAGGAAGGCTTCGACAAGACCCAAATTTTCCGAGTTAGCTTCGGGACGAAGTTCTGATGTTGCTGTGGTATTTTCGCCTTCCGGCGCTGTTGCTGCTACTCTTGTGCTCTCTCACCGGCAACGCCGTGGCGCAAGCCCCGCCGGCGCCCTTGCCGCCAACACAGGTCCCCCCGGCGCCGACGCAGGCGCCCCCACCCCCGGCACCGTTCCCCACGGCACAAAACCTGACCGTGATGGTCGTCGACGTTCAGTCGCTCTTGCAAAATTCCAAGGCGGCCAAAATGGTTCGTAGCCAGATCGAACAAAAGCGCGGCGAGTATACCAAGGAGATCTCACACCAGGAGGAGTCGCTCCGGGCAGAACGCGACGCACTGCAGCGACAGCAAGCCTCGCTTTCGCCGGAGTCATTGAACCAGAAGGGGCGCGACTTTCAACAGAAAGTCAATGATCTTGAAAGGAACGTTCAAGGCAAACGCCAAGCTCTCGAGAAGTCAAACGGCGATGCACTCCAAAAAATTCAAGAGGAGATGCTTAAAATTATTGCTGATATTGCAAAACAGCGGAAGGCGAATCTGGTGTTTCAACGGACTGATCTCGTGCTCTTCGACCAGGCGTTCGACGTGACCGACGAGGTCCTGCAAAAGCTCGACGAACAAATGCCGACCCTCACGGTGAACTTCGTCGCACCGGTGCCTCCCAGCGCAAGTGCCTCGCCCCCGGCCCCTGCGGCCCCGAGCGGCTCAGCCGCTCCCACCCCCAAGCCAAAAAAGAAGTGATGCAGCAACGGACTGATCCGGCCGAGGACAGATGGCCGATCCGCGTTTCTTCGATCGCGCCGGGCCCTTCACGCTCGAATCTCTCGCGGCGCTGAGCGGCGCGCGGCTGTTGCACCCGCAAGGTGGTGCGCGGCTATTTCGCGACGTGGGTCCGCTTGATACGGCTGGTCCGGAAGACGTGAGCTTTCTCGAAAATCGGAAATATTTACAGGCGTTCGCTCGCTCTCGAGCCGGAGCGGTGTTCGTCGACGAGCAAGTCGCCGGACGCGCGCCGGCCGGGATGGCGGTGCTTGTAAGCGACGAACCTTACAAGGCTTATGCTCTCGCTGCGCAGGCCTTCTACCCGGCGCGGTCGATCATTCCTCATCGCTCACCATCGGCGCTGATCGATCCGACGGCAACCGTGCCTGAGGATTGCGATATCGGACCAAATGCTGTTATCGAGCAGAGTGCGCGGCTGGGGCGGCGCTGCCGGGTCGGGGCGAACACAGTAATCGCCGCCGGGGTGGAAGTTGGCGATGATTGCCGAATTGGCCCTAATGTCACACTCAGTCATTGCGTGATCGGTTCGCGCGTCGTATTGCACCCGGGTGTGCGGATCGGCCAGGAAGGGTTCGGTTTCGCGTCCGACCCGGCGGGTCCGGTCAAAGTCCCTCAGCTCGGACTGGTCCTTATTGGTGACGACGTGGATATCGGCGCCAACACCACGATCGATCGAGGGTCAGGTCCGGACACCGTGATCGGTTCGGGCTCGATGATTGATAATCTGGTGCAAATCGGGCACAACGTCATTCTCGGGCGATGCTGCGTTCTCGCCGGTCAGGTCGGGATCTCAGGGAGCACCAGGCTCGACGATTTTGTCATGGTCGGGGGACAAGGCGGGCTCGCCGGCCATTTGCATATCGGGCGCGGAGTACGTATTGCCGCTAAGAGCGGGATCATGCGTGACATACCGGCTGGAGCGACAGTGTGCGGCAGTCCCGCGGTTCCGCTAACCGAGTTCATGAGGCAGACGGCTGTGCTGCAACGTCTCGCCAGGAAGAAAGACAAGTGATGATCGATCCGGCTTGCGTTGAAGAGCAAATCACGCAAGTCGATGTTCAGCGGATCATGGAAATGATCCCACATCGCCATCCATTTCTAATGATCGACAGAGTCATAGACATGGTGGCAAACGAGCGGGCGACCGGCATCAAGAGCGTGTCGATCAACGAAAATTATTTTCAGGGCCATTTCCCGACGCGTCCCGTGATGCCGGGAGTGCTGATCATCGAGGCGATGGCGCAAACTGCCGCGGTCCTGGTAGTTCATACACTAGGGCCCGAATCCGAAGGCAAGCTGGTCTACTTCATGAGCGTCCATAACGCCCGGTTTCGACGCCCTGTGTTTCCCGGCGACCGCCTCGATGTGTACGTCACCAAGCAGCGTCATCGCGGCAATGTCTGGAAGTTCGAGGGCCGAGCGAAGGTCGGCGAAAATTTGATGGCCGAAGCCGTATTCGCGGCGATGATTTTGAACGAGTAGACGATCAGCGGATGCCGCAGATCCACCCTACGGCCGTTGTCGCGCCGGGGGCGAGGCTGGCGCAAGATGTCGTCATCGGGCCCTATTGCATCGTCGGCGAGCATGTCACCCTCGACACTGGGGTCACGCTTCTCTCGCATGTGGTTGTCGACGGGCGCACATTGATTGGGGCGGACACACGCATTTTCCCGTTTGCCTCGATCGGCCTTGAACCGCAGGATCTCAAATATCGCGGGGAGGAATCGACGCTCGTCATCGGGCGAAACAACAGGATCCGCGAATACGTAACGATGAACCCAGGGACGTCCGGAGGCGGGATGGCCACTCGCGTCGGCGACAGCTGCCTGTTTATGGTCGGGGTGCATATAGCGCACGATTGTCAGATCGCCGACCACGTGATTATGGCGAACAATGCCACTCTCGCGGGCCATGTCGTCATTGATGACTACGCCGTTCTCGGTGGGCTCTGCGCTATTCATCAGCATGTCCGAATCGGCAGGCACGCGATGATCGGCGGCATGTCAGGCGTTGAGCGTGATGTCATTCCTTACGGCCAGGTGATGGGGGACCGGGCGAGACTTTGCGGGCTGAACATTGTCGGGATGCAGCGCCGTGGCTTTAGTCGTGAGGACATCCAAGGACTCCGCAACGCCTACCAATTCTTGTTCTCTTCGGATGGCACGCTGAACGATCGTGTAAACGAAACCGCCGAGCGCTTCAGTGGCATCGCCCCTGTCGACGATATCCTTGACTTCATCCGCACGGACTCGAGCCGCGCCATCTGTCAACCGAAAGGGGCAAATGACGGGTAGGCTCGGTATCGTGGCCGGAGGCGGCCGCCTGCCACAGCGGCTGGTCGAATCCTGCCGAGCCGCCGGACGCGATGTCTTTGTCTTGGCCCTAGAGGGCGCGGCTGAGCCGGAAACAGTGCGCGGCGTACCCCATGCCTGGTGTCGCATAGGCGGGGCCGTGAAAGGTCTATCTTTACTCCGCGAAAATAATGTGACTGAACTTGTCTTAGCCGGCAGCGTCCGGCGCCCATCGCTAGGCACGCTGCGCCCGGATTGGCGGGCGGCCAAGCTGTTCGCGCGTATTGGCTACCGTTCTCTGGGCGATGACGGCTTGCTGTCGGCCATCGTAAGCGAACTCGAGAAAGAAGGTTTTCGTGTCATCGAGCCCGATCAGCTGCTTGATGGCGAACTCGTCGGCGCCGGGCCGCTCGGCACCGTTCAGCCGAACCCGCAATCCGAGGCGGACATCGAGCGCGGGCTGCGCATTGCTTGCGCTTTGGGCGCTCTCGACATCGGCCAGGCAGTGGTCGTTCAACAAGGCTTGGTGCTCGGGGTCGAGGCGATAGAGGGCACCGATGAGCTTTTGCGCCGATGCGCAGCGCTCCGCCGCGAAGGATTCGGCGGGGTGCTGGTCAAAATCGAGAAACCCGGTCAGGAACGTCGCGCCGACCGGCCGACGATTGGGCCTCGCACCGTCGCTCTCGCGGCAGAAGCTGGGTTGGCGGGTATCGCAGTCGAGGCCGGCGCCACAATTGTCCTCGATCGGGACGAAGTGATCAGCGCAGCCAATCTGGCTGGGCTGTTCGTGGTCGGCGTCCGCTACTCGTGGCCGTAACCGAACCGGCGTTATCTATCTTCCTTGTTACCGGTGAGCCCTCCGGCGACGCGCTTGGTGGCGCGCTGATCGCAGCATTGCAGCAGCGTACCGGAGGTAATCTCCGGATCGCCGGGATTGGCGGCGAGCGCATGCGAGAGCGCGGTCTAATCAGCCTCGCGCCTCTCGAAGACCTCGCGATCGGGGGTGTGGCCGAAGTGCTGCCGCGAGCACCGGTTATCCTGCGATGGGTGTGGAAGACGGTCGCAGCTATCCGCGAGTTGCGGCCCGACGCTGTTGTGACGATCGACAGCTCGGGCTTCAGCTGGCGCGTCGCGCACCGGCTGCGCCGCTGCGGCGAGACCTTACCACTGATTCATTACGTGGCACCGATGGTCTGGGCATGGCGCGCGGGACGGGCCCGGCGGATGGCACGCTGGTACGACCATCTGATGACGTTATTGCCGTTCGAGCCGCCTTATTTTGAGCGGGTCGGACTGCCATGCTGCTATGTCGGCCATCCGGTGCTCGAAAGCGGCGCCGACCGCGGCGACGGGAGCCGGTTTCGCACAACACATGGACTTGCTCAGGATGATTTGTTGATCACGGCGCTCCCCGGCAGCAGGATTGCCGAGGTGACGCGTCTATTGCCTATTTTCGGAGCGGCGCTGAACCGCTTGGAAAGCCTGATCGGACGTTTCCGCGTGGTTGTGCCGACAGTCGAGACTGTCGCGTCGACGGTCGTTAGAGCTGTGCACGGCTGGCCCGGGAATCCGATTGTCGTACATCGGGTAGAGGATAAATATGATGCCTTTGCAGCGAGCTCGGCCGCCCTCGCCGCATCCGGCTCCGTCGCACTTGAACTGGCCTTGGCCCAGCTGCCGATGGTCGTCGGCTATCGCCTCAACCCGCTGACTGAAAAGATTCTCGACCGGATCCTACACGTCCGGCAGGTAAACCTCGTCAATTTGCTCCTCGGAAGGCCGCTGGTCTGCGAATTGCTCGGACCAAACTGCACACCCGAACGTCTAGCGACCACGATCGCCGAACTCACGCGAGATGAACAGGTTCGCGCGCGGCATCGCCAGGGGTATGATGAGGTCAGGCGGCGCCTGGAGGCGGGCGGCGCCGCGCCGAGCATGCGCGCCGCCGACCAAATCCTCGAGATCGTCGCCGCCCACCGGTGTGGCGGTCCCGCACTCACAGCCGTACGGAAGAATTCTCCAGGACGATGACCGATGTGGCCGAAACTTCAACGTCGATTGCCGATACCGACAAGTTCCGTCTTCTGCACACGATGATACGAGTCCGTGATCTCGACGCATCGTTGCTCGGAGTGAAGCTGCTGCGCAAACGCGATTATCCGAGCGGCAAATTTACTCTCGCTTTCGTCGGTTACGGCGATGAGAGCAACAACACAGTGATCGAACTAACCCACAACTGGGATCAGGCAGAGCCGTATAATCTGGGCAGCGCCTTTGGTCATCTGGCGGTCGGTGTTTCCGACGTCTACA
>Ga0126381_100006566_pt1 | contig 12874 bp, 13 predicted proteins | sample PanSoiMetPlot_28_FD_96465 | JGI IMG/M metagenome (GOLD analysis project Ga0126381, IMG submission 96465) | Tropical forest soil microbial communities from Panama - MetaG Plot_28 | ecosystem: Environmental > Terrestrial > Soil > Tropical forest > Bulk soil | place: Panama | collected 2016-02-17
CGAGCATTATGGCGCACAATACGGAGACTACTGCCGTCGAGTGAGGCGATATCTCTAACTGGGCAACCGGCAAGGCGATGCGGTGTTGCAACCCACACCCCAAAGATAACTGGAACAAACGGAACAGCAATTCCCTGCCCGATTGTGGCTCTTGTGGTGCGCTCATCCTTTCCCGAACCGGGCGGGTAGGAGGGTTAACGCCAAAAGACCGATGATTGGGATACAACCGCGAGTCGTAGCTCAAAACAATCGTGCTGACCACGAATGGTCCAGGTCGATGACCCAAAATGGACCTTTCCCTTGGACCGTTGATCGTCTTACGCTTCGATTGCAGGTGGAAGTCGCGGCATGATCACCAAGGAAACGAACACGCGGAACTTCAGCATCATGCGAGCGACCTTCGACGACTCCGAAGGGATTCTCAGCTGCCTCCGTGCGGCTTTCGAGCCATATCGTGCCCAATACACGCCAGCGGGATATGAAGATACGGTCATGACTTCCGAGACCGTCCGAAAACGGATCGAAGACATGACGGTTCTCATTGCTCGCAACGAGGCGGGCCTGATCATCGGAACGATTGGCGCTACAGCTCGCGGCGCAAAAGCGCACATCCGAGGAATGGCAGTAGTGCCGCCGTCGCAAGGCGGCGGAGTTGGGGATCGGCTACTCAAAGCGATCGAGAGAGAACTCACTGGAGCAGGATGCTCGCGCGTGACATTGGACACGACGGCACCCCTGACCCGCGCGATTCGGTTCTATGAACGAAATGGCTACGTCCGCTCAGGAGTTGTCTCGGATTTCTTCGGGATGCCACTATACGAGTACGAGAAATGGCTTCAGTCCTGTAAGTAAGGGCCCTGTGATGACACACTTCAGTATCACGATCGAGGCGGGTCTGGGCAGTGTTGCGCAAAGCGTATCAAGACGCAGGAATGATTCGCAGGTTGCCTCTTTTGCCGCAAGCTCTCTGTAAGAATTCACCTTACAACTGTCTTACGATTTCTTCCGCATCGAGCGCCAGGAATATGCTAGGGGAAAGGAACAAACTTATAGCCGGAGCCAAATGCAGTGAGAATGTGGCGCGGTTCCCGGGGAATTATCTCCAATTTCTGCCGCAACTGGGCGACATGCAAATCAACGGTGCGTGTATTCAAAAGCTGCTTATAGCCCCACACCTGTTCCAAAAGAACTTGCCGCGAAAGTCTTTCCCCCGGGTGGCCGATGAAATACCGCAACAACCCGAATTCTTTCGCCGTGAGCTCGACGATCACCCCGTCGCGGAGGACCTCTTCTTTGCCAACATCGACGACTACGTTGCTAAAACAGAATACGGAGTCGATTAATTGCGCTGGTACGTTGTTTGCACGCCGAAGTAGTGCCTCGACGCGCGCAAGGAGTTCAGCAACTTCAAACGGCTTACCCAGGTAGTCGTCGGCTCCCAGCTTGAGTCCTTTGACACGATCTTTTACGTCAACCCGGGCTGTAAGCATCAGGACAGGCACATTGATGCAGCGGCGGCGGAGTTCCCGGCAGACTTCAAATCCATTCTTTCCAGGCAGCCGGATGTCCAACAAGATAAGATGGAATCCTCCGCCGATTGCTTGCACCAAGCCCGTTTCGCCGTCCTTGCAGCAAGTAACCGAGTAGCCCTCCTTTTCGAGACGCTCGCCGAGTAGGAGAGACAATGTGGCTTCGTCGTCAATGAGCAAGATTCGTTGGCTCATCTTTACACTACCTCCCGCGTTTTAGGTTCCAGATGAGGACGTAACAAGATAGAGAACAACGCGCCTTGGTCCGAACTTCTCACTTCTAGTTTCCCCATATGGGCCTCCACCAGTCGCTTCACCAGGGTCAGCCCCAAACCTACTCCCGGCACGTTTGAAGCCTCGTCTCCTTTGCTCCGGTAGAAAGGTTCGAAAATGTGCGGCAGGTCGGATGGAGGAATGCCCGGCCCCCGGTCTTCAACGGAAATCTGCACCCTCTCCCCTTCCAGCAGGATCACTTTGCCAACGCGAATCCCCATCCAGCGACCTGCGGCCGCATACTTGACGACATTCTGAATAAGATTTTGAAGGCACCTGTCGACCATGCGGATGTCCGCTTCAACACGCGGAAGTTCCGGCGCGACATGTAGCTCCACTTCAATACCGGCGTTGTGCAAAGCCGCTCCGCAGCTGGCGAGGGACATTTTCACAATTTCTTCGGGAGAAACGGGTATGCGCTTGCGTATGAATGAACCGGATTGCATTCGCGCGAACACCAGTGCTTCTTCAATCATGGTGGTCAATTCGGAGGCCCGCGTGTTTATGATCTCTCCATACTTTTGAGCGTCTTCAGCGTTCCTGACCATGCCTTTCTTAAGGTTGTCCGCCGCCAAGCGAATAATCGTTAAGGGAGTGCGCAATTCGTGTGACATTCCGAGAACGAACTCCGACTGCATTTCCGCGAGTGACCGGGCCCTTTCTGCCAGGACAACCAGCATGCAGATTCCTAGAGCTAGTATGAAAAGCACGCTGATGCTCAACAAAAGATTCCGACGACGGAAGGTCACCATGGCTTGGTCAAGTGAGCCAGTGCGATATCGCGCCAATAGATCCCATGATCCAATGGAATCACCTGTCAAGACCGGGGGCGGAGTGACGCAACTCGATGGTCTGCGGCTCAGGATTTCCAGTAAGCTGTCGCCGGCTGTGAACGCGCGCAGTTCGGGAGTTTGGCCTACGATTGCCATGTCTTTTGCGTAAATGGAAGACGTACTTACCTTCGGCCCGGATTGCAAAACACTAGTGTTCGCGATTCCCACGTTCGTTGCGGCGGGCGGCAGAAAACAATCCGGACGGAGGACGAACAGGCTGATGGTTCCATCCGGATGTATGAACTTATCTTCCGGCGGCGCTAATGGCGAACGGAAGAGGATGCGCTGCGGACCGGAGCGCATCTTATCCACGACGAGAATGTCATAGTCCGATGCCAAACCGTTCGCGAAGCGGGCCTTCAAAAGGCCCGGCAGGAACGTGGCCTTCAGATAGTTCGCATCCAGAACGACCACTACCCACTGGGAGGGAGGCGCCTCCCCAACGCTGATTGATGCGATTATCGGCGCAGTACCGGATAGATGTGTGACCATTTGGGTCGGCAAACCAGGTGCACGCGGCATTATGGGAAAGGCAAACGCGGGATTCCCATCGACAATCAGCCTCGGCCCAGATAGACCCCAAAAGCCTGCAAATCCTCCCCGCGAAACCAGTTTCTGGCTTGCTCTGGGGGCGGCGGATCGCACGGCTGTAGCAGTTCCCAGCTGCCATTCCGGCTTCTTCAAATCGCGCTCCCAATCGGTAGAACGGATCGCCGGTTCTCCAGGGATAGCCTCTTTTGGTAAAGCGCCAGACTTACCGGTTTCGAAGATGTATACGCCGCGAATTACATCCGGGTAGGGAGAGCGGCGCAACCATTCTCGATAGCGCTCTGCATATTCTCCGGAATTCGCCGCAGGGAATTCGAAAGCGGTGACCGCACGTGTGATCTCGATATCAAAGTCGCACTCAAGGTCAGAAAGCGCGGCACTCAGAATGTTCTTTGAACGTTCGCGCTCTGCGCGTGAGACCTGATCGATCCATTTGTATTGAATCACTGCTAATACGCATATGACGAGGAGTAGAGCGGCAAGAATCCAAAATCTGGGTGACACATACGCTCTCCATCCCTGCCATACTTTATTGAGGGCTGACAATAGGTCCCCTCCGAACTGCGTTATGTGGTTCGACGCCCGCCCGCTTCGTGTGGTTGGCTCCCAAGTTCCCTAGAAGCCAGTCAATTTGTATGGTTTTTGTAAGGTCGCTTCTTACAGACACTTTACAAGATGGTTGCGGTCGTTACCCGTGCGATCCTTCAGGCTAGACGCCTCGCTGCCCCTGGTCGAAGAGTATGAGTTTGTCGGTGGCTCTATTCTTTCCCGTTAACGTGCGTTCAATTCTTGACCTGAAGCAAGGCTCCTCCCGTTTGGACGGGGATCTGTTTCTTTTGAGAATCCGTCGCATTTACTTGTACGATGGTCAGCTCCGAGGAGCCTGCTCCGATTCCACGGATGACAAAAGAGAGTAGCACTCCAGTTCCGCTGACCCCCGCGCCGTCTGGCTGACGCGATGCCGAGACAATGGCTTGGCCCTGCTTTTTGTCTATTCGTTGGACAAGTGCAATCTCTTGCGTACCGCCGGAGAGAAAGCTTTCCCGGCGGACTTCCTCGATGCTGATGACCGAGGGGTCATATTTGATCAACAAGGGGACCGCGCAAAGGTCCCTGACGTTTTCCGCAACCAAGTCGATCGTAGCCGTTTGGCCGAGGTTCAAGGTCGCCTTCGCCGGTTCGAAGCGAATTCGAGAGCCATTTGCCTGGAGCTGACGCATCGGCGCAGCTTCGGCGCTACTTGAGGGACTCTGAGCCGCTGGCGCCATGGCTTGTGGGCTCGGGTTTGGCAAAGGAGACTGAAGGTCCTTTATCTTCTTCGCGCTGGGGTATGTTTCGGTTCCAGAGTACATGGCGCGAAGGTTGGCAAGAGACCAATCTGGCATCCGCAGGATATGGGGGATTATTACGATCAAATTCTCATTTTCCTGCTGCTCCCGATCGTCCGAGGAAAAGAGATAACGCATGATGGGAACGTTAGCGAGTCCGGGCCAACCGTTGAGAGTTTTGGTATCCACCCGCTCAAACAGTCCACCGAGGATACTCACCTCGCCCTCCTTCAGACGGATCTCATGCTCTATCTTTCTTTGACTGATGATGGGCTGCTGAATGCCCCCAATGGTGGCGTATCCAGTGACGGAAGAAACTTCCACCAAAACCTTCATGCTGATCTCTCGGTTTACATGTACGTACGGAGTTACGTCCAGGCTCACGCCGACGTCGATGTACTGGAATTGCGTATTCACCAGAGGGTTCACGCCAGCCGAGCCGGCGCCCGTACCTGCTTGAAAGCTGCCGGTTGCGACTGGGACTCGATCCCCGACGCGCAACTTCGCGGGTTGACCGTCTACCGCCCTAATTTCCGGGTTATCGATGATTTTTGTGGTGCTGTCCGTGAGCAGGAAATTTGCGGTTGCGTCCGGCAAAGTCAGAACAACGTCATTCTGGTTCAAATGGGTCAGCTGTTCAAGACTGGCGGTATTCTTCGAGGAAGACGAGCTGCTGCTGGAGCCGTAATTCGGATTTATAGTGATGCTCGCTCTCTGGCCTAGCTGGATGCCCAAATCCCTGAGTTTGTCGGCTCTTGCTTGCAGGACTTCCATCTGGATCATGACTTCCGGCCTGGCTTTGTCAATGTCGCGGATAACCTTTTCAACCATAGCGAGTTTGTCTGGTGTGTCGCGTACGATGAGGGCATTCTGGGTATTGACCTGCTGAATGCGCTTGAGGTCCAGCAGTTGACGAAGGCCAGTCGTCACCTCGGTAAGATCCTGGGCAGCGGCGACATTGTTCAGGTAAAAGGTTCGGATCTCCTGCTCTTCGTAATCCCGCCGCTTCTGGGTTTGGTCTGGAACAATTATGACGATGTTTTCCGTGATCGGCTTCCAGAAAGTCTTGCTTTCGAGACATATAATGTCCAGAGCCTGTTCGAGCGTGACGTCGTTCAATTCCGTGCTGATGCGCCGGGCTTGCAAATCAGGGTCGTAGATGACAGTTAATCCGGCTAGCTTGCCGAGCGTATCAAAAATTACCTTGGCGTCATTGGCCATCTTCAGATTCAGCGGAGCGCGCGATAGCGGTTTCAATTGCGGGGGCTGCGAAGCATAGATAGACTGGCCGTCTTCGGTCGCCCACTCTGCCGCTTGCGCGATGCGAGCCCGTTCCACAAGCAGGTTCACAGTGTTTTTCAATTCATGGTCGGCAACTACACTCGAAGGATCTAACAACTTGGCGCGCTGGAACTCTGAGAGGGCCGCCAGCAACTCGCCTTGTTCCCGCTGTTTCATACCATTCTCAACGTGCTGCTTGCCGGCCTCAAACCGCGTCTGATCCAGTTTCAGCCGATATTTGACGTTCTGTGGGTGGCTCTTGGTGGCTTTCAGATAGAAATCGACCGCCGCATCTGGATCCCGGGGGCCCTGCCTTTCCGCGCTTTTTTCTGAAGCACCCCGCTGTTTTGGACACCCGGCAAACAAGAAAGCTACCCCGAGAACCAGCGACAATTGCGCAACGTGCGACAACCGAGCCTTGCGCACTTCATTGTCCCCGAACTCCACGGCTTTGGGGTTTGTCGCCTCGGCCTCTCCTGGCTGGCAAGCGAGGACGTGGTAATTGTGCAAGTTCTCTTTGGGGCACGGATTGCTGGCCATAAATCCTTGGATTCAAGATCCAGGACGAGAACCGGAATGGAGACATACATGCGGCAATCCCATACACGACTCCTGCGTCACCTGAAATCGGAATCGCCTACCATCCAGCAAAGACGCGTGCATCGAGGTCAACGTTGTGCCCACATGTGTAAGTCTTACGTAAGAAGTAATCGTAAAAGTGCCTGACAATTGGACAATTCCGTTTGATTAGTGGCGGGCTCTTTCGAGTGCATCGAATCGACGCTCTTCAATCTAACTGCCCAAAGGAAGTCCGCCCCGGCCTGTGGAGCATTCCTCCGCACACACGAAATAGAAGCCAAGAAACGGCAGAATCATCTCTCGAGGGAAACGTGTTGTAGGTTTTTGAGAATTGCAGTGCGCAATTTTGTAAGGCAATTGTAGGTGCGTTTCTTACGGAAGTCTTATAGAGGTCAAAGATTTTTTGGAGTAAAACTGATCTCTGTTTAGCCAGCGGACCCGGATACTCGGTCCCGCCCGCTATGAAAACTTCGAGGAAGAGGGGATGAAGTCAGCGATGAAATGCATTCTGGTTCTCACTCTGTTGATGTCGCCGCGTCTATGCGCACAGGACACTGTGTACTTTACTCATTCACGAACGGCCGTTCCGGCGGGAGCAATTGCGTCGAGACAGGCAGTACTTGGACCAAGCAGTCTGGTGCGGGGAGCCCCCTATTCAGCGACCATTACCGAACAGTTGATCCGGACGCTGGCTGACGGAACTCACATCGTTCAGATCAGTACCGGTTCAGCAGCACGGGATTCCGAGGGCCGAACCCGCCAAGACCCCCCTTTGCCTACCGTGGATGACCCGTCCGTAATCCCTCCTCGCCTTGCTTTTATCCAAGACCCGATAACGCAAACAGCCTATATATTGAATTTAGGGAACAAGACTGTACAGAAGGCTGCGATGCCTTCCGCTATGAAAGCAACTCCCGGTGCAAGCAATGGACCGACCATACTCTTCGCACAAACACGAGGCATCGTGAAGATGGACGAGTCGTCAGAGGATGAGCGCCCGGTTGTGCAGAGTGCCGCAATCAAAAATGAAAAGGCCATTTCGGAAGATCTTGGTTCCCAGACCATGGAAGGCTTACTTGTGAATGGAGTGCGCACAACACACATCATTCCCGCCGGTGAGATTGGCAATTCAACACCCATTAAGGTGCTCATGGAGGTCTGGACTTCCCCTGAGCTTAAGGCAGTCATCTACAGTAAACTGACCGATCCCCGTACGGGCGACCACATCTTTCAACTGACCGGCATTGTACGCTCGGAGCCTGACCCTTCACTGTTCACAGTCCCAGCAGATTTTGAGATTGTGGACGCCCTTCAGCCGATGGATTTGGACGAACAAATAGGGGATCGCTAGGGCAGCTTGGGTCGCGCCATCGGCCCTCCTTCGGCGCTGCTGACTCTGCTTATCCCTCATTTCAGCAAACTCAACCGTAGTCATTTCAGAGGCTTGTCCTGAGTTATGCAACAGCTTCTAGATTCCCAACAACACTATTGCCAGTTATTTATGGGACAGAACACTAACGAGGCTTGGCCTCAGACCGACAAGCATGTGGCTCCGCTTGCTGGGCGTGAGACAGACGTGTTAAATCGCGTCTGTTGATAGAACCGCAATGCGGTCAGTGGGCCAGAAGGCTGGCCAGCGAACGGAGCCGGACATGAGAGTAGCACAGAGCGTTGCTGAGATCCTGAGCAAGCATGTTGTGTTGGAAGTCGAAGGAATCGATCGGATGTACCTGAACGTCTACGTTCCACGCCTGGAGATCATCGAAGGCGCACTGGGCTTTATGAAGAATCATCTCGGCCACAAAGGGGCTTCGACCAAGCTAGTTTCGCCTCAAGATTCCTAGCGTCCACTTGTCCTGTAGCGACTTGAACGTGGCCGCCAGACGCTGCGCGTGACGAACGGAGCAGTAGTGCTTGTTGGCTGAGATAAGTTTTGGGTCACAAGGAGGCCCTTGTGACCCAGCTCAGAAAAATGATGGCGGTTAAGCTAACCTGAAAATCTGTGGAACATGCATCCCAGCGTTTAGTAGATAACAAGCCCTGCAACGATCACTTCATCGTGTTCCTGACGGTTAAGTGCGAGCAGTTTTTTTTCGATAGGACTCTTGGGGAACTCCCGGCCGCGAGTGTTTCCTTGCATCCAGATTTGCTTCAGGAAATACTGATCGCCATAACGATCGAAGGTCAGCATGGTTTTCGCCGCTGGGTTGAACTTTTGACAGTTTTGTGTGAGGACCAAGCCAACTTTCCGGTCATCGGTGCTCCGGATGAAAACGGCTTGAATTGACCGTGCCTGCGAGCTAAAAAGATAGTTCCCCGCTGAATAGACCTGCTTGCCCACGATGAAATCGAACGGGACGCGGACCGAAACCGTGTCCGACTGAGCGTGAGCGCCCGAAACGACGAGCAGCATGCCCAGGGTGGGTATAACAGAACGCAACGCTTTCATAAAACCTCTTCGGAGCCGATGCCACCGGAGACCCGGTTCGCCTAAGGCCTGCTGCTTCCTCCATCGCACTCCTTCCTTTCTTGAATTTTTCACGAGGGTTTGCTTCATAACTTAGCTCCTTTACTCCCTTCGAAAACTTCCCTAGTGAGGCAAGATGTAGAAAATCACCGCCCGAGTTGTGCAGATCCTGTAAGACTTCTGTAAGAAGCAAACTTACGACCGGCATACAGCTCGCGCGTCATCGCGAAATTGAGTTGAGGGATTGCGGGGTTCCGATGAAAAACACAGTTCAGGACCGTTATATCGATCTGGAGGAAAAGTATGTCTTCGGAACGTTCTGTAAAGGATGTCTTCGGACCGTACAGAAAGGAACTGGCGGAGCGTAGATTGCCGTGTTCATGGTGCCGCTCCAGACTCCTCGGAACACAGGTAATCCTAGCGTCATAATACACAGTAAGTAAATAGTACGAACAACGCCTGGCAGGGCTTGTCGGGTTTTGTCTGCTGAAATCTTTGGCAATGGTCGCCCGGATTTGGAGTATCGGCAGACAGAGACCGTCCAAGGACAATTAATACAGACTACGATTATCTGCTATGGTGTTGAATCCCCGCACCAATACAGGCGATTTGCTTCCCTTCCCTACTACCACCCATTGCTATCTTCTTTGATCTAGGTGGGGCACAAAATGGGGCACAGTTGAATCGAGGGTCCCCGAGGTCGCCCCCCGGCAGATCACCCCTCCCACCCCATGCGAGCGAATGCAAGGCCACCATATCGCCTGGGCAACAGTTGTACAATGTATCCGAACCAGAAACGGAAATCCTCTCCAACACCCAATGTCCAATGCCATAACGGCAGATCAGGTTTGTTGACACTCGTCTGGTGGTTATGTGCACTCTTTCCAAAGGAGGACCTGATGAACTTACTGCGCTGCACTGCCACTGCACTCGTTGGTTTACTCGCGACGCCGCTCGCGCGGATAGACGCAAGTTCTGAAAAGGTCGCCTTCCCGGCGAACTTCAAATCCGGCGTCCTCTACAACGTGATTGATCGCGACGACCAAAAGGAAGTACATCAGCAATACACAAGCCCTGAAGCCATCGAAGCCGCCAAGGCAGGCAAGCCCCTGCCCGCGGGTACGGTGATTACCAGCGCTAACTACAAAGCCGTGCTTGACCCGCACGGCAATCCCATAAGAGATGCCAAAGGTAATTTTGTGGCAGGTGAGTTGGATCGGGTTGTCGTGATGGAAAAGCGCTTGGGCGCCGGAGCCGCGTACCCGGTGAACCTACGCAACGGGGATTGGGAGTTCGCTGCCTTCACGGCTAACGGCAAGTTCAACCCTCAGGCCCCTGCCAAGGAGGTCTGCATGGCGTGCCACAAGCCCCATGATCAGCTTGACTACGTGAAAACCTACTTCGCGATGGCGGGAAAGAGAGTCGAGACCAACCCGGCACCGGTTCCTCCCGGCGCGGTGGTCGCAACCGTCGTGCGCTTTGCTGTGAATCCATCCCGCATCATCGTGCAAGCGGGAACACCCGTGACGTGGATCAATATTGACGAGCCGCCACACCAGTTTCTCGTGGAAGGCGCAGACGTGAAGACGGAGTACCTGTTGAAAGGGCAAACAGGAACCGTTGTCCTGAAGGAACCGGGAGTTTATCAGTATGGAGACACTTTCTATCCAGCTGTCGAATCTCTCAGAGGTGTCATTGAGGTGCGGAAGTGATACTCCAGAAAGCGATTCCCGAGCGGCACGGCTACCGTTTGGTGTGCCGATTCTGGTCGCGTGACGGGCAACCCTTCCGTAATCGGATAAAGGAAGGGTTGCCGACCATCCTCCCCAAACCGGGCTGAGGCGCCTTGCTGCATGCTAAACTCAACCCGAATTACCAGCAGATCAAGATGGAATACGACTATGAATACTTTCTCGGTCACAGTTCCGTCGAGCAAACACGTCTCCAACAGCAAGCCGGGGAACTCGCCGGCGAATCGGCGAGATAGGCTGCGGTCCTCAGGGGTGCCTCGAACTGCTTTCGCGCCGCGTCGATTTGACCGGGTCCGTAATCGGCATCGAGGTTAGCGATCATGCTGGGCGACTCGCTCTGCAATTTCTATTGGAACGACGAATTTAAAATTTGGAGGTTCGCCAGGCAAGCGGCGCTGCAACAGGGCTGCCAAGAGAACAGTTCGATCTCGCCACAGCCCGCTTGGTTCTGGTTAACATCCCTGAGCCAGAGAAGGTTGTTTCCGAGACGGCCGCATTAGTGAGGAGCGGGGGTGTCGTTGCTTTGCATGAGGCTGCCTGCATCCGATACCCGTGCAATGCGCGAGAACAGTGGGTTAACGGATGCCAACTTGGGCGTGCACTGATTCGACCAGCCGAGCTGAGTCGTAGCCTATTCCAGCCTTGAAGACAGTCTCGACGTTCTCGATGTCTTCAATATTTCTTGACGGGTCGCCTTTGATCAAAACCAGGTCTGCTTGTTTGCCGGGACTTAACGTGCCGATGCGGTCTTGCTGGCCGAGGTATGTTGCACCGTTTTCCGTTGCGATCTTGATGGCTTGCGCTGGAGTGAACCCGGCTTCTACGAGCAATTCGATCTCGCGCTGATCTCCGAATCCAGGAAGCACTCCACCGTTCCCGGTTGGGTCGGGTCCTGCGAGCAGAAGCCCACCAGCTTTCACAAAAGCAACCTCGAAATCCATCTCTTTGCGCAGCAAGGTCATTCCCGGAGAGCCATTCGGGATGCGAGCCCGCGCGGTCAGGTAGCTCTGGGCAGATTCAGCGGACATCGCATTCAACGTCCGCTCTTGCAATTTCGGCCGTCCGGGAACACGACTGGCCTCAAACACCGGCAGCGTGGAAGTAACTGCAACATGGTGCGAAACTAGATCCTGGATCAGTTCCCGCACTTGTGCGCCGTTGATGTCCATACTTACCCAACTGCCTTCTCTAACGGCCGGTGGCGGACATATGTCCTGATTCTTGCCGAAGACGAAATCCGTATCAGCAAACACCGGCCCATGCTCCAAGTCATCGATACCCAGGGCGATGGCTTCACGCCAAGTTACTGAGCAGAGATGCCCCGTGAGCTTGAGCTTGTGAGCATGCGCCCGCTCGATTGCCGCTGCTAGTTCGTCGCGTGTGATGTTCATGTACGCCTTAAACGATGTGGCGCCCTCAGCAGTCCAATAATCAACCAGACGTCTTGCGTCATCAGGTCCGCTTAGTTCATGCATCGCTGCGTATCTTGTAGGCGGCCCTTCCAGATATGGCGCCGTCACGTCGATACTCGGGCCCGGCATCAGGTTCCCATCGATTCGCCGCTTGACTTTTAAATCAGCGTAGGGCTCGATGCTGCCCGTCGTGCGTATCGTTGTGACGCCAGCAGCCAGATAGAGCCGCGGTGCTGAGTACGGCAGTTCGGTGATCACAAACCCTGGCTCACCGAGTTCACCTGAGACGCCGATTTGTACTGAGTATGAGCTGTTGTAGTAGAGATGATTATGCATCCCGACGAGACCAGGGATGACGGTGTATCCGGGGCGATCAAGCAGTTTTGCACCGCGTGGAACCTCAATGGATGCAGCTGGTCCGATTGACTGGATTTTGCCGTTTGTGACGATCACCGATTGATCCTCTTTTGCGGATGCCGCGGTCCCATCGATGACTCGAACATGGGTAATGACGAGAGCTTGCGCATTGACGGTCACGAAGGAAGTCGCTTCGGTTACGTGTTCTGCTTGACCGTAGGTGGAGAGAGTAATGAACAAGAATCCGATCATCGTCAATAGGCGCATTTAGCTTCCTTTCGTGGCAGGAGAGCGATTCGAGCTCTGATGATAACGCCTTCCCACGGAATGTGATCGTGGGTGATGCAAGTCGTTATCGAAATGACGACATTTCCCGATCGCAGGACTTCCCTTAAGCGATCCGGCGCACGGTTGAAGTGTCGAGTAAAATCCTCGACGGTGTGGATGTAATAGCGTATGGTATGTTGAGAAAAGTTACGGCGCTGGAGTTCCTCCAGCATCATTTTTCTTAGACG
>Ga0126381_100006567_pt1 | contig 12873 bp, 9 predicted proteins | sample PanSoiMetPlot_28_FD_96465 | JGI IMG/M metagenome (GOLD analysis project Ga0126381, IMG submission 96465) | Tropical forest soil microbial communities from Panama - MetaG Plot_28 | ecosystem: Environmental > Terrestrial > Soil > Tropical forest > Bulk soil | place: Panama | collected 2016-02-17
CAGATTCGCGATCATCAACACAGTCAACGGCGTACCGAGTCAATTCGATCCGCAGCGGGCGAGTCATTTCAATTTTTTCTTTAGTATTGGGCAATCATTCTGATGCGCAGATTTTGCAATCTTTTTTTGCTGTTATTGATCCTTGCTGGAGCCGCCTACGCCGGCGATGTGGTGGACCGAATTGTGGCTACGGTCAATGGCCACGTGATCCTGCAAAGCGACTGGGATGACGCGGTTCGCTTTGAGGCGTTCATGGAAGGGCGTCCGCTGGGCCAGGTGACGGACCAGGATCGCGGGCGAGCTCTGGATCGTCTGATTGATCAGGAGTTGTTGCGGGAACAGGCGCAAGGAGTGGATGCACCAGCGCCTCCGGCCGAAGAGGTGAACCAGCGGATCGCGGATCTGAAAGCTGAGCATGACTGCAAAACCGATACGTCCTGGGAAGCAACCTTAAAAAGCTACGGGTTCAATGAGAACGAATTGGAGACGCGGGTGGCGCACGACATGGCGACACTGCGTCAAGTGGAGGCTCGCCTGCGGCCCACCGTGCAAATCGACGCGAAGACGATCGAGTCGTACTATCGCGACGAGTTCTTACCCAAGCTGAAGAATTCCGGCGCCCAGGAAGTCCCGCTGGCGGCCGTCTCGGGGAAGATCCGTGAGATTCTCACCCAGCAAAAACTAAACCAACTCTTTGCTACGTGGCTGCAGACCTTGCGGTCAGAGAGCAAAATTCACACTTCTGCCAGTTCGAGCTCGCCGCCTGCGGGAGGGCAGGGGCAGTGACCGATCCGCCAACGACTCCCGCGCCACGTCGCTGGTGGAAATACCTTTTCTTCCTCTTCCTTTTTGGTCTGATCGTGTTTGGAGCCGCGGCATGGTACATGACGACGGACTCGTTCCAGGCCTACGTCCGGCGCCGAATCGTCAGCGCACTGGAGGATGCAACCGGGGGGCGCGTCGAGCTTGGGACCTATCACACGATCCCTTTCCGCTTGCAGGTTGAGATTCGCGACTTTACGTTGCACGGGCTGGAAGGTCCGGATCAGATACCCCTCGCGCATGTTGACAGCGTAGTGGCGCGCATCAAGATCATTTCCTTGCTTGAGACCAGTTTCGGTTTCGAGTCGCTGCTACTCGATCATCCGGTGGTGGACCTGATCATCTATCCCGATGGAAGCACGAACTTGCCCAAGCCGAGGTTGGCACGCGAGTCAAGCAAAACGCCAATCGAGCAATTGTTTTCGTTCTCGATCAGCAGGCTGGAAGTGCAGCGCGGGGAGTTTTTATGGAATAACCAGAAAGTTCCCTTCGCCTTCAAGGCGAGCGATGTGTCCACCGACATGGCGTATTCGTTTCTCCGAGGGCGCTATGAAGGCAATCTGTTGCTGGGCAGCGTCGAAACGCAGTACCAGGACTTTCGGCCATTTAGGTGGATGACCGGGGCGCATTTCACGCTGGGAAAAAACGACCTAGAAGTGAGGTCGCTCCGATGGAGTTCAGGTCGCTCGCATGTGGACGCAAGCGGGCACATCACCGATTTCCGTCAGCCCAAGATCGAGACGACGTATACGGCGAGTGTGGATTTGGCGGACGTCGCTGACATTTCGCATCAAAAGCAGATCAAGCGGGGAGTGCTGGATCTTAGCGGGAAAGGAAGTTGGACGCTCGAGAAATTTGCTTCTGAGGGAAAGGCAGCGCTGAAGGATTTTGATTGGCGCGATGATCAGGTCAACATTCGAGATGCGAGTCTGAGTACGGATTTTGCGATGAATGAGCGCCAGCTAAAACTCACAAAATATCAGGGGCGTTTGTTCGGTGGAGCTGTGGCGGGAGACGCAGAAATCACCAACTGGATACCAGGCACGCCGCCCGGATCGACGGCGCATAATCCGAAGGAAAAAGAGAAGGAGAGAAAGGCGGAAGAGCAGAAGGGAATGGTTCGGCTTCGGATGAAAGATGTTCTCGTGTCGGCGGTAGCGTCGGCATTCAGCACGCGGAAGTATCCCCTCGAGAAACTGCGGTTGGCGGGAACAACTGATGGCACAATCGAAGCCCGCTGGACGGGCTCTCCACAGCGCGCAGAAACTGTGTTCGCCTTGAATCTGGCGCCCCCGGCAAGGATCCAATCCGGGGAGGTTCCGATCACTGCGGCCGCCAAGGGCGCCTACCGGATGGACGCCGAGGAATTGGAATTGACGCAGTTCGATGCGTCGACCAGAGCGACTCAGCTTCACGCCAGCGGCAAATTGGCGACAACGTCCAGCTTGCAGCTCTCGGCAAGCACAAGCGATCTGGCGGAACTGCAACCTATCATTTCGGCGTTTCACGGTCCCGATCGTCTTCCGATCTCACTTCATGGGAGTGCACGGTTCACCGGGAATGCGAACGGAAAACTGTCTGGCGTTCGTTTAAATGGCCATCTTCAGATTGACGATTTCGATTCGCTAATCCCGGCGACGTCCCGTACACCCGAGCAGGAATTGCATTGGGACTCGCTGGCGGCCGACATTCAATTCAGCCCGCACAATCTCGCCGTTAGGCATGCGACCGCCGTTCATGGCGACTCCGTTGCCCATTTTGAGGCGAGCGCTTCCCTGACAAGAGGGGAATTCACTCCCGAAGATACCTTCACCGCAAATCTCGATTTACAGAATGCTGATATTGCGGAGTTGCAGGCACTGGCCGCATACAACTATCCGGTGACCGGGCGCGCGACAGTCACTATGCAGGCTGCGGGCACTCGCGCCCTGCCCCATGTGGATGGTCATGTGCATTTGGCGGATGCCGTCGTCTATGGAGAGCCGATTCAGCAATTTGATTCGGATGTACGTTGGAATTCCGGTCAGATTTCCTTCAACAACCTTCGTTTGACCTATCGCGATGCGCAGGCGACCGGAGGCGCGACCTATGAGCCTCAATCGCGGACGTTTCATTTCAACGTGAGCGGCAAGAATTTCGATCTGACCCGAATTCCAAAGCTGGAGAGTACGCGTGTTCCAGTGGAGGGAAGAGTTGATTTCACCGCGCAGGGTTCCGGCACTCTGGACTCGCCGTCGATCGATGCGAAGGTGTTCGTGCGGGACCTGACCCTGGATCGGGAACGTGTTGGCAATCTCAGCGTAGACGCGGTAACGGAAGGGGGCGCCGTTCATTTGATTGCACGCTCGGAGTTCGAGCATGCGCAGTTTAACCTCGATGGCTTTGTCCGTCCCAATGACGGATATCCCGCGGACCTGACGTTGCGATTCGACAAACTCGATGTCGACTCATTCTTGCGCGAATACTTGCAAAGCCGGATCGAGGGCCACTCCGCGTTAAGCGGCGAGATCCAAGTGCGCGGCTCGCTGCGCGACCCTCGCAATATGAATGTTGTGGCCACAGTGACAGGTCTCGATGCTGATATCGACGATGTTCGTATCCGCAATGTGGGGCCAATCCGGCTCACCATCGCACAACAGTTGGTTCGTCTGGAACAACTGCATATTGTCGGGGAGGATACGGACTTTTCTGCGCATGGAACGGCGTCCCTGCAGGCAACCCGCGACCTGGATCTGGCGGCGGATGGTCATCTGAATCTAGCTTTGATCCAAACGCTCAATCCCGATTTCATTTCGTCGGGCATGGTCGATATGGCGATGACCATAAGCGGCCCGGCACGGGACCCTGCCTTACAGGGCACGGTGAATGTAAGTCACGGCTCCATATCGTACTCGGGGCTTCCCAGCGGGTTGAGCGATATGAACGGCACGCTCAGCTTCAACAAGCACCGCCTGCAGATCGAGAATCTGACGGCCCACAGCGGCGGGGGACTGCTGAACGTGACGGGAGAGGCCACGACCTATGCGGGGCAAATCAATTTCGATTTTTCCGCGAAGGCGCAGGACGTCCGGCTGCGGTATCCGCCGGGAGTCAGTTCGACCGCGAATGCAGATCTGCGGTTTTATGGCTCGCGCGAGAGTTCGACTCTCAGTGGCGATATCACGATCATCAAACTCGCGATCACTCCCGGGTTTGACTTCGCGGCCTACGCGGCGAGCGGCCGCCAGTCGGTCATCGTTCCACCTGCGACCTCGCCGTTGTATCGGGTGAAACTCGACATTCACGTGACGACCGCGCCCGACCTCCAGATGCAGACCGCGATTGCGCGCCTTTCCGGAGATGCAGATCTTCGTCTGCGCGGCACGGCCGCCAAGCCTGCGTTGCTGGGGAGGGTCGAAGTCCTCGAAGGTGAGATCAGCTTCAATGGCGCAAAGTATCGCCTGGAGCGTGGCGAAGTTTTATTCCAGAGTCCGGTCAGCATCCAGCCGGTTCTCGATCTGCAAGCAACGACGCGGGTACGGGATTACGACATCACCGTGAGCGTGAATGGCGATACGAGCAAACCCTTGAGCATCAAGTACCGCTCGGATCCGCCATTGCCGGAGGCAGACATCATCGCGTTGCTCGCAGTGGGCCAAACGCGGGAAGAATCGGCGCAGCTTGCACAATCCGGTAACACGGGTTTCAGCGAAACAGCTTCCAACCTGATCTTGAGCGAAGCTCTCAACGCGACCGTGAGCAACCGAGTACAAAAGCTTTTCGGGGTGAGCCGGATCAAGATCGATCCCCAGGGATTGAATACCGAGACGAACCCCACCCGCGGCCCGCAGGTGACGATCGAACAACAGATTTCTAACGTTCTGACTCTGACGTACAGTCAGAACGTGGCCCAGGCCTCGCAGCAGATCATCCAGGGTGAGTACTACGTTCGAAAGAATGTGTCCATCGTCGGAACGCGCGATCAGAACGGCGTCGTCAGCTTTGACGTGAAGGTCCGCCAACGCAAGAAGTAGACTACCGTCTGATCCTAATGTCCCCCTTCACGGATGATCCCGTATACATCGTTCGCCGCGACCGTATGGTCGAAAAGCAATTGCGCGAACGCGGCATCAAAGATGAACGTGTGCTGGCGGCGATGGCGAGAGTGCCGCGACATGAGTTTGTCGCCAAGGCGTATCGAGAACAGGCCTACGACGACAATCCGCTTCCCATCGGCCACAGCCAGACGATTTCACAGCCATACATGGTCGGATTGATGCTGGAGTTGTTACATCCTCAGCCCCATGATGCTGCGCTCGAAATTGGAACCGGATCGGCATATCAGACTGCCCTGTTGGCGGAGTTGACGGGAAGGGTTGACTCAATCAAGCGGCAACCTGCACTTGCGGCTACTGCAGAACAACTGCTGCGGCAACTTGGATACGGCAACGTCACCGTACATGCAGGAGACGGGAGTGTAGGGTTGCCGGAGAGAGCTCCGTTCGATGCGATCGTCGTCTCGGCTGCGGCGCCGCAGTTCCCAGACCGTTTGTTTGCCCAGCTCAGGGAAGGTCGACGGCTCGTTGTGCCGGTGGGCGATCCCGAAAGCCAGCAGTTGCTGGTCGTCACCAAGGATCAAGGCCGTCCTGTGATTTCCGAGAGCGTGCCCTGCCGGTTCGTTCCGCTGATCGGAGAGCAAGGCTATCGTGAGTAGTTTGGGCTTGATGCCTGCCAATAGGCTTTGAGTACGGTGAAATAACGCCACCACTACCGAGTGGCATCTTCGGACTTGATAAAATCTTCTCGTGGCGCTCTTGCACAACCTACATACCACGCTTGAGATGATCAAGTGGGAGCATTCCATATTTGCTCTTCCATTTGCGCTCTGCGGCGCCATGCTGGCGGCAGGTGGTTGGCCAACCGGCCACCAGTTGGCGTGGATCGTCGTAGCGATGGTTTCGGCGAGATCCGCCGCGATGGCGTTTAACCGCGTAGCCGACGCTGCGATTGATGCTGCAAATCCGCGGACGCGGACGCGAGCTCTGCCTGCCGGGAAGCTCACGCCCGCGTTCGTGACCACTTTCGTGGTCGCATCGTGCGCGATCTTCATCTTGGCGGCATCGCAGTTGAACCATCTGGCTTTGATCCTCTCACCGATCGCACTCGCGGTACTTCTGCTTTACTCCTATACCAAGCGCTTCACGCGGTGGTCGCATCTGGTCTTGGGATTCGCTCTGGGCATCGCTCCCGCCGCGGCATGGATTGCGATTCGCGGTGCGCTGGATGTCCGGATACTGCTACTGACCGCGGCGGTGACGTTCTGGGTGGGTGGTTTCGACGTTCTCTATGCGTGCCAGGATTACGAGTTCGACCGCCAGTCGAATCTGCACTCGATACCGCGCTACATTGGGATCCGCGCGGCCTTGCAAATGGCGCGTGTGTTCCACCTCCTCATGCTGGCGCTTTTGATCGCTCTCCTCATGAGCTTCAGCTTGGGGAAACTGGCTATCGTCGGGGTGGTGGTCGTTGCCGCTCTTCTCGCATACGAACATTCGCTCGTGCATCCAAACGACCTTTCCAAACTGAATGCGGCTTTCTTCACCATGAACGGCGTGATCTCGGTGGTGTTCTTCGGCTTTGTAGCTGCGGACCTTCTTTGGCACTGAATTCGGCGGTTCGTCACAAGGATTTGCGCCTCCCCTGGAGTACACTTTCTCTTCCTTGGCCAATGTGCTGGGGCGTGCTCTTCGCAAGATCAAGCGAGAAATGTGACAACGATGCCGAAGCCCTTTCGCGTTTTTGCTACCTGTGACATTGGAGAGTCTCTTAACCGCCTCCGCGATAAAGGATATGAGCTCGAGGTGTATCCGCAGCCGGAGCCTCCGCCGAAATCGTTAATTATTGAAAAGGTGCGGAGCAGGATCGATGGTTTGATCACCACTCTTCGTGACAAGATCGATGCTGAGATCTTCGAAGCTGGAAAGGGAAATCTTAAAGTTGTTGCGCAACTTGCTGTTGGGTTCGACAACATCAATCGCGCGGACGCGAATCGCTATCACATTCCGTTCACCAACACTGCCGATGTTCTGACCGAAGCTACGGCGGAGTTTGCATTCTTCATGATGGGCGATCTCGCCCGGCGACTCTGGAGCGCTGAACATCTTACGCGCGAAAACAAGTGGGGATTCTGGCATCCATACCTGCCATTTCTGGGCGACGAGGTCACGGGCAAAACGATTGCGATCATCGGCACGGGGAGAATCGGTCTCGCCATGATCAAGAAGTGCGCCGGGTTCGATATGAACACTTTGTGTTATGACCCGGCGTACCAGAACCTCGAATATGTGAAAAGCATCCAGGCGGTGAACGATCTGCGGCATGAGCGAGGCATTTGCCGCGAAAAGACGTGGATCAAGTACGTGAGTTTCGAGGAAGCACTGGCGGGCGCGGATTTTGTGAGCATACACGTTCCGCTGCTGCGCGAAGGGGAGAGCTCAACTCCGACATTTCATCTGTTCAACGAGGCGACGTTTCGGAAGATGAAACGGACCGCGTATGTGGTCAACACCTCGCGTGGTCCGGTAGTCGACGAAGCGGCTCTCGCGAAGGCACTTCACGAAAAGTGGATCGCCGGGGCTGCGCTGGACGTTTACGAGAAGGAGCCGCTTTCGCTGGACTCACCGCTGCGTGATCCGGCGCTCGAGGACCGCTGCCGCCTGTACCCGCATTTTGCAAGTGCTGCGCGCATCACCCGTCTTTCTCCAGATCCAGACAAGGGAATGGCCGGACGCTGCGTGCAAGGGCTCATCGACGTCCTGGAAGGGAACTATGGCGGCGATGTAACCAAGATGCCTTATGTCGTGAACAAAGAGGCTTTTACGAAATAAGGGCCAGAATGGGACGGACGTCATCATCACGAGTTCGAGCGTCTCTCGATTCGATTTTGATCTATGCTTCTATGTCCTAAACTCAAATTGACACACTGCAGGCGCTCACTTCATCGTGCGCGCTCCGAATGCCTAAACGGAAAGTCTGAAGAATGATTCGAAGAGGGTTCCTTTTCTCTGCATTCCTGTCCATTTTTGTCGCCTTCCCCGCTCCAGCCCAAACAGTTTCCACGCCGACGTCGCTTAAACTGCTGCCCGCGCCGAAAGAAGTGCGCATATCGGAGGGTACGTTCCAGATCACCTCGCGGACGCGCATTCTCATCGAGGCCAGCCACGTCGCAGAAGACCGCCACTCGGCCGAGACGTTGAGGGACGAGATCGAGCAGCAATCGGGAATGAAGGTTCCCATTGAACCGACTCGTCGCTTGGCGGATGGCGAAGGTGTCATCCTTCTATCGCGACTCTCAGATGCGGGAGTGCGTTCCTTACTCGAAGGCGAGGGGTTGCAAGCGGACAAGAACTTTTCACAGCAGGGATATCTGCTCCATGCCGACAAGGCCAGAATCGTTGTTGTGGGACTGAACGGGCAAGGGCTTTTTTATGGTGTGCAGACGTTGCGCCAGCTACTCCATCCGAAAGGCGCCACGCTTGAGTGTCCCGCGGTTTCGATTCGCGACTGGCCCAGCATGGAGTGGCGGGGCGTTCATGACGACATCAGCCGTGGCCCCATTCCTACAAGCGAGTACACGAAGAAACAGATCCGTACTTTAGCGGCCTACAAGGTCAACCTGCTCGCGCTCTACATGGAGCATGTGTTCGATTTCAAGAGCCAGCCGCTGATGGCTCCCAAGGATGCGGCGCTGACCGCGGAACAGATTCGCGAAATTGTCGACTATGCGAAGAAGTACTACATCACCATCCTGCCCGAGCAGCAGGCATTCGGGCATCTGCACCACGCGCTGAAGTACGAGATCTACTCTGACGTCGTCGAGACTCCGCACGGCCACGTTCTAACGCCCACGAACGAGAAGTCCTACGACTTCATCCGCAGCCTGTACTCGGAGCTTGTGCCGCTGTTTCCCGGCCCGTTTCTTCATATCGGAGCGGACGAAACGTTCGAACTTGGCCAAGGACAGACAAAAGCCCGCGCCGATCAGGTTGGGTTGGGGCGCGTCTACATGGAGCACCTGCAGAAGGTCCACGAGATCCTTCAGCCTTATCACAAGCAGCTGATGTTCTGGGGCGACATCGCTGTGAAGTATCCGCAGTTGCTGACGATTCTTCCCAAGGACATCATCGCCGTTCCGTGGGACTATGCAGCGAAGCCCAGCTATGACTCCATCCTTCAGCCGTACAAAGATGCAGGGCTGCAGATCATAGTGGCGCCTGGCGCGAGCAATTGGAATGCGATCTGGCCGAACCTCGACGTGGCCTACGTGAACATCCGAAATTTCGTGCGCGATGGCCAGAGAGTCGGCGCGATCGGGATGCTGAACACCACCTGGGATGACGACGGAGAATCACTGTTCGATATGACCTGGCCAGCCATGGCGTTTGGCGCATCGGCCGGATGGCAGGCAGGCGAATCGAATATCGATGAATTCAAGAATAGCTACGACTGGGCCTTCTATCGCAACTCTGACGAGACCTTCAAAAATGTGCTGGAGAACCTCGACCGGGCGCACAACGCGCTCACAAACGTCGGCTGGGATGAAGGCGCCGACGACTTGCTGTTCTGGATTGAGCCATTCGATCAGGAAGGTACCCGACTTCTCCAGAAGACCCTGCCTGCGGCCAAAGAAATACGACTGGGAGCAGAGCACGCTCTTGAGGCCCTGTACCGGAATCCTGCAGCGGCGCGGGCCAACTCCGAGACGCTCGATGACATGATCTTTGCGGCCTGGCGTCTCGACATGCTGGGCATGAAAATCCAGTTCACCGGCGAGATGAATCACTACTACTGGGACGCCTTCCAGAACCAATCTGACGGTGACCGCGTGAACCACGACCTGGAGGAGATCTCGGCAATCAATGCGAGGCTCGAGGACCTTCGCGATGCGACCACGCATCTGCGCGGCATGTACGAGAAAGCCTGGCTTCGGGAGAATCGTCCTTATTGGCTGCCGAACGTGCTGGTGCGCTACGATCATCTCGCGGACCAATTTCAGGCAAAGATTTTGGCGGTTAGGGAAGCGCAACGGCAGTATTGGGCAGAGAAAACGCTCCCTCCTCCGCAGCAACTCGGCTTCTATCTGCAGCCTTAGGTCCGCGGCGCCCTCATGTTCGCCAATCGAACCGCATGGAAGCTGACGCCGAATCGCTTCACGCAGGCACAGGCCGAGTTACGCGCGGCTGGTGCGGAGATATTGGATCTCAGCATTTCGAATCCACCGCGCGCCGAGTTGCACTACGACGCGGAGGCGATCCTCGGATCGCTGTCACAGGCTGAGGCTCTCGACTATGATCCGCAGCCGCGCGGGTTACTCTCGGCGCGACAGGCAGTCGCAGAGTACTACCGCGCGGACCACGAGGGATACGATCTCGACCCTGAATCCATCATTCTGACCACCAGCACGAGCGAGGGGTACTCCTTTGTCTTCCGGCTTCTCTGCAATCCGGGTGACGAGATCCTTGTTCCCAAGCCCAGCTATCCATTGTTCGAATTTCTCGCTGATCTGCAGGATGTTTCTCTTGTGCCGTACCCGCTTCTTTACGACCACGGCTGGCAGATCGACCTTCCATCGCTCTACAAAGCAGTCACCTCGCGCACGCGGGGAATCGTGTTGGTGCACCCGAACAATCCGACGGGCTCTTATACGAAGTCAGCGGAGATCGCCGATCTGAATCACTTCTGCGAAGCGAATGCCCTGGCCCTTATCGTGGATGAAGTGTTTCTTGACTACGCTCACGATGGCGTGGCTCGCGCCAGTTTAGCGATGAATAGTAATGCGCTGACGTTCACGCTGAGCGGGCTGTCGAAGATCGCCGGGCTGCCACAGATGAAAGTGGCCTGGATTGTCACGAGCGGGCCGGAGGTGCAGAAGAATCCCGCACTTGATCGGCTGGAAGTCATTGCAGACACCTATCTGTCGATGAACGCGCCGTTACAGCTTGCGACACCATCGCTACTGGACCAGCGTAAAAACATCCAGCCGTTAATGCTCGACCGTGCTCGCGCAAACTTGCACGATCTCGATCGCCGGCTATCACGCCAGAACAATTGCGCACGCCTTGACGTCGAAGGTGGCTGGTACGCAATTCTGCGCGTCCCGGTGACACAAACGGACGAGGACCTTGCGATCAATCTTCTGCGCAAAGGCGTGCTCGTGCATCCTGGGCACTTCTACGATTTCCCTAACGACGGCTATCTCGTACTGAGTCTGATCACTCCAACTGGCGTATTCCGGGAAGGAGTGAGCCGCGTGTTAAGCCTGCTGAATCCGTAGTCGCGAACGTTCTGACCACGAAATCTTTACTTCTGCAAAAAAGGGTTTGTCTCGCGCTCTTCGCCGATTGTCGTATTTGGACCATGCCCGGGTACGACCACCGTTTCGTCGGGCAGAGCTAGCACCTGGTTGTGCAGCGATCCCATGATTTTTTCGAACGATCCGCCCGGCAAATCCGTTCTCCCGATACTGCCGGCAAACAGTGTGTCACCTGCGATCAACTCTCGTTCGAGCGGGAAGTAGATGCAGATGCTGCCTTCGGTGTGTCCGGGAGTGTGAATAACTTGTCCTTCGAGCGATCCCGCCTTTACAAGGTCCGCTTGCCCCAAGCTTTGATCAATCTCGACGCGCCCCGGGGCTTTCATTCCCAGCCAAGCCGCTTGTACATCGAGCATCCTTAGCAGCGCGTAGTCATTTTGATTCAGAAGAATGGGCGCGCCTGTCGCGGCGCGCAACTTCATCGCTCCGCCAACGTGGTCGATGTGCGCGTGCGTGATGACAATCTGCTTAACCTGAAGATTGTGCTTCTTGATCAGCGCCAGAATGTCGTCGATCTGGTCGCCCGGATCGATGACGATTGCCTCGCGGGTCGTCTCGTCACCGACGATCGAGCAATTGCATTGCAGTGGGCCTACGGGCAGGATCTCGTGAATCATGGAAGTATTTTATCGACGGGACCGCCGTGGCGTGTGCTCAGCGGGAGTTGAGCCAATCGCAGGGACAGACTAAAAAAGTCCTCCCCAACGGGGAGGACTCCTTTTCTACGAACTCCACATCTATTTCGCAGGTGCCGGCTGTTGTGATGGTGCGGCCGGCGCTGGCGCCGGAGCCGCTGGCTTCGAGTTAGTGGTCGAACCCTTCACTCCAGAAAGCACGGACCCGGAGCCCGGCGTGGTGCTGCTTTGCCGGACTGCGAAGATCGACAGTGTGATCGACGTCAGCATGAACAAAACCGCCGACCAGGTCGTTGCCTTGGACAGAGCCGTGGCCGCGCCACGCGGACCGAAGGCGGTCTGACTACCCATGCCGCCAAAGGCTGCCGCGATATCACCGCTCTTTCCGCTCTGCAGAAGGACGACGACGATCAGGAAGAAACACACCACAATGTGGATGAAGTAGATGAAACCAATCAGAACATGCATTTCAGTTGCTGCCCGAACCGGACCAGCCGGCCTTTCTACGTTAACTGGATTGCGATCTTGGTGCGGAAGGGGGGATTTGAACCCCCACGCCTTTCGGCGCCACCCCCTCAAGATGGTGTGTCTGCCAATTCCACCACTTCCGCCTTTATTTTCAACAAGTTAAAAGAAGCTAACTTGCAGACAAAATGTCTGGAGGGTTCCTCAACTCAATCCGCCATTTTCCCACAATGACCTGGCTCTGGCAATCGTCTGCGAACCGGCGGTCGAGTCGAATCATAAGCCGATTCTTTTGCGTTCTCAGACAAGAACTTAACACTAGAAGTCGTTGCCAACACGCCCTGTGGCGGTTTTTGTGGCGACGTTTCGCATTCTAAACGTGGCATGTGCGAAAGAGAATACTCTTGGCTGATCGCTTTTTCTTCGATCCGCTGTTGTTAGAGAAATAGCCATAGGCCACGAGCCTCGGATAGAACTATGGTGTGCGCTGAGCAGCGCGTTGTTCAGGAGGGTTGAAGTCCCTCCGGCGCTCGGATGAGGAGCGCCGTATCCAAAGGCGGGGTTGACAGCCTCGCTGGCCGGAGAAGTGGAAGGTATGGA
>Ga0126381_100006568_pt1 | contig 12872 bp, 9 predicted proteins | sample PanSoiMetPlot_28_FD_96465 | JGI IMG/M metagenome (GOLD analysis project Ga0126381, IMG submission 96465) | Tropical forest soil microbial communities from Panama - MetaG Plot_28 | ecosystem: Environmental > Terrestrial > Soil > Tropical forest > Bulk soil | place: Panama | collected 2016-02-17
AGATTGTGGAAGCCTTCGACAACGCGGCAGACGGCGGCGAACCAGGCGAGGTCTTTTTTGAAGGCGTCAGAGCTGGGCGAGACGGTGTGCAGCGCGGTGAGCGAGTAGGGGATGCCGTACTGCATGAGGTTGTTGCAGGCGGACATCTTGCCGCAGAAGCTGTCGCGGCGGTTGGCGATCTTCATGATGTCGGCGCGGTCGGGCGTGGCTTGCACGAGCACGGGGACTTTCAATGTAGATAGGCGGATGGCGTCGACGATGGCGCGCTCTTCTCCGAAGTTGGGAAGGGTGACGATGATGCCGTCGATTTCTTCGCGGTGCTGCTTGAAGAGCTCGGCGCAATGGCGGGCGTCGTCGGGGGTCTGGACGGCTCCGTGCTGCGTTTGCTCGGGTGAGAGCACGATGGATTTATAGCCGTCGGCGTCGAGGACCTTGATCATTTCTTCGCGGCCTTCTTTGGCGAGGTGGTGCGGGAAGAAGCCGCGGCTGCCGACAATGACTCCGAATGTGAGTTGCTTTTTCATTTCGTGGGTTCCTTGAAGTTTCCCTCAGGGGCTAAAGCCCCGTTAAATCTGTTCCGAAACGCGAGGGCTGAAGCCCTCACCTACCCTTTTGAAACCCACATCTCTTCGAGATGTAGGGCCCCCCGTTTCTACCAAACACTGCGAACTACCCCACTCAAGCCAAAAGAGGCTTGAATGGGCCACCCCTCTCTGCTCATCTTCTGACTCGCGGCCAGAAACGAATCGTATAGATAAGTCCAGCGATTGCCATCATGCCGCCCCACCAGATGGAGGGGTGCAGGTTGAATAAGATGGGCGGATGTGCGGGAGGATTTGCCAGCTCCCAGAAACCAGTTGCAGTAATGATGACGCCGTAGATGAGGAAGAGGACGCCCGCGAAAAACCAGATCGACATTGATTCGCGCATTTTTCTCTCCTACCAGAAGATTACGTTGAGGATGACGAAGAGGACGGCGATGACTCCGGCCCAGACGATTGGCTTTTGATACCAGTTGGCGTCGCGCTCTTCGGGGATTTTCGATGCGCCATAGACGAGGCCTTCGAGTTCGGCTTCGGGTTTTGGCTTGGTCATGAGGCTGACGACGACGGTGACGATGACGCAGACGAGCCAGGACCAGAGGGCGCGGTACATGTCTTCGGCCATGGTTTTAGCGTCGGTGGATAGAGCGACGTAGCGCAGCGCTGATGGGTCATTGTGCACCCATGCCCAGAGACCGATGGCGGTGAGAGTTCCGGAGAGCAGGCCCCAGAAGCCAGCGGCTTTGGTGGCGCGCTTCCAGAGCATGCCGAGGATGACGGTTCCAAAGAGCGGCGCGATGAAGAAGCTGAAGAGCGCCTGCACGTAATCCATGATGCTGGCGGCGTGCTGCACGAGGTACGCGGTGCCGACGGAGATGAGCACGCCGATGAAGGTGCACCAGCGGCCCATGGCGACGTAATGCTGGTCGGTGGCTTTCTTGTTGAGGAATGCACCGTAGATGTCGTAGGTCCAGACGGTGGAGAAGGCGCTGACGTTGCCGGCCATTCCGGACATGAAGCCGGCGATGAGCGCGGTGACGCCGAGGCCAAGCAAGCCGGGGCTGCAATAGCGGACGAGCATGAGCGGCAGGACTTCGTTGTAGCTGTGTTGGCCGGTGGCGACGGCCTGGGTTTCTCCGACGAGGTGGAAGGGCAGTACGGAGAGTGCGAGCAGGCCGGGCAGGATGACGATGAAGGGGACGGCCATTTTGAATCCGGCACCGATGATGGGGGCCATGCGGGCGGCGCGCAGGTTGTGTGCGGAGAGAACACGCTGGACGACGAGGAAGTCTGTGGTCCAGTAACCGAAGCTGATGACGAGTCCGAGGCCGAAGACAATGCCGGTCCAGTGGATGCCCATGGGGTTGTCATGGAAGTGGCCGAGGGTGCTCCAGAGGTGGACGTAGTCGCTGCGACCGAGGTTGGTGAGGATCTGCTGGCGGAGGTTCGACCAGCCGCCTACTTCGATGAGTCCGAGGATAGGGACGAGCAGTGCGCCTAGCCAGATGAGGAGGAACTGGAGAACTTCGTTGAAGATCGCCGAGCGCAGGCCGCCAAGGGCTACATATAAAGCGACAGTAATCGACGAGACCCAAATGCTGAAGTTGAGGTTCCAGCCGAGGACGACCTTCATGACGATGGCCATCGAATACATATTGATGCCGCTCATGAGCACGGTCATGAAGGCGAAGCTGACGGCTGAAAGTGCTCGGGCTCCATCACCGTAGCGGAGATGGAGATAGCCTGGAACGGAGTGGGTTTTCGAGATGTAGTAGAAGGGCATCATGACGATGCCGAGGAAGAGCATGGCGGGGATGGCGCCGATCCAGTACCAGTGCGTTGCGAGAATGCCGTACTGATAGGCAGAGCCGGCCCAGCCCATGAGTTCGAGAGATCCGAGATTAGCGGAGACGAAGCTGAGGCCGGCAATCCATGCCGTCATTTCGCGGCCTGCCATGAAGAAGTCTTCGCTGGTGTGGGTGGCGCCTTTCAGGTAGAAGCCGATGAAGATGACGATGGCGAAGTAGACGGCAATGACGAGGATGTCGACGCCGTTGAGATGGGCGAGTGATTTGCCCTGAAAAAAAGCTAAAGCCTGGGGATGGCTGAAGAGTCGGTGAGTGTGTTCAAAGGGCATGCTCTTAGTTGCCTCGGTTATTGTGACAATGCTGGTTCATAACAAAATCTGAATTGTGCAGTCTGCGCTGCTTGAATGTCTTCAACTTTTTTGTCCGTAGGTCGCTTGCGCGCCGTGCTTGCGGAAGTAGTGGCGATCGAGTAACGCCTGGGATACGCCTTTGCATTCCGGGTTAAGCGTCGTGGTGTAGAAGGCCATGCGTGCTACGGATTCGAGTACGACGGCATTGTGGGCGGCATCTGCGGGATCTTTTCCCCAGCAGAAGGGTGCGTGTCCAGCTACGAGAACGGCGGGCATGGCGTCGGGGTCAAGGTTGTGGAAGCGGCGGACGATGGCGAGGCCTGTGTTGTGGACGTAGTCGCCGTTGATGTCGTCGGCTGTGAGCTCGTCGGTGACGGGGACGGGGCCGTAGAAGTAGTCGGCGTGTGTGGTACCGAAGGCTGGGATGCTGCGTCTGGCCTGGGCCCAGGCGGTGGCGTATTCAGAGTGTGTGTGCACTACGGCGCCGATGGATTTGAATTCGCGGTAGAGGAGCAGATGTGTTGCGAGATCGGAAGACGGGCGCAGATTGCCTTCGATGATTTTGCCGTCGAGGTCAGTGATGACCATGTGCTCGGCCTGCATGGATTCGTAGGGGACACCGCTGGGCTTGATGGCGACAAGGTCGGTCTGGCGGTCGATGCCGCTGACGTTTCCGAAGGTGTAGAGAACGAGGCCGCGACGGACCAATTCGAGATTGGCCTCAAGAACCTGTGCGCGGAGATCGTCAAGCATGCTTCAATCCTCGTAGGAATTCGACTTTCGTCATCTTACTAAACCGATTTACAAAACGAATCTTTTTTATTTTTTCTTAGTAAATGGATTTTCTGGCAAACGTTTACTAGCGCTTTGACCTTATGCAATTTACACTTGCGAAGTCAAGCGGAAGACAGCTTTTATCCATGATCAAGAAAAGACCGAGGCAGAAAAAAGGTGACAAGAAACGGTTGGACATTCGTGATGTGGCAAAACATGCGCGTGTGTCTATCGCTACCGTTTCACGAACCATCAACCGGGTTCCGACTGTTGATAAGGAACTTGCAAAGCGAGTCTGGAAGTCGATTGAAGAGCTGAATTATTTTCCCAATACCCAGGCGCGCGCGCTGGTTTCAGGCCGCAGCCGGTTGTTCGGGTTGCTGATTTCGGAAATTACGAACCCCTTTTTCCCGGAGTTGATCCAGGGATTTGAAGATTTCGCGATTGAGAATAACTACGAGATTCTGATCGGCTCGACAAACTACGATCCGGAGCGCATGGAGATCTGCATTCGCCGCATGATTGAGCGGAATGTGGAAGGCGTGGCGGTGATGACGTTCGGCATCGAGGAGCCGCTGCTGAACGAACTGGTTTCGCGCAACATTCCGATGGTTTTTGTGGATGCTGCGCCGCCGAGCGAGAATGTGAGCACGCTGGCGGTTGATTATCACAATGGGATACGGGAGGGGGTGCAGCACCTAGCTGCGCTTGGCCACCGCAAACTAGCTTTCATCAGCGGACCCATGCGGCAGAGAAGCGCTCATCTTCGCAAAGAGGCATTCCTTAGTTCCGTTGCCGAGATTGGCGTGCGGCCTGTGTCGGAGTGGCTGGTGGAGGGCGACCATACGCTTGAAGGCGGGATGCGGGCGATGGAGCAGATTCTGAAAAGAAAGGATTTGCCGACGGCGGTGATGTGTTCGAACGACATGACTGCGATTGGCGCGCTTCGCGTGCTTACGAGCAGGGGATTACGCGTTCCGGATGACATTTCGCTGATTGGGTTCGACGATATTCATCTTGCTGAGTTTGTTTATCCTCCGCTGACGACGGTGCGCATGGCGCGGAATGACCTGGCCAGGGCGGCGTTCAGCGCGCTGCGTTCTCATGTGGAGCCAACGCACCACAGCCATGCGAAGAAGTCATGGCACATTCAGACGAAGCTTACTGTGCGGCAGTCGACGGGTTATCCTCCGGGAGCGGTGGTAAAGAAGTCTCGATCCAGTAAGACTGTCAAGTCAGGGCAAGCTTAGGCTGCATGCATTCGGTTATTTCTCACTTTTGAAGACTTTGTCATCATATTTCCAGCTTCGGTAGTAAACAGCCAATAGCGTCAACCCTGCTGAAAGCACGACCAAAGCCGCGACGATAGAAGCTATCGTCCACGTATACGCAATCCATGTTGTAAGAGCGCCTAGACAAAGAAGCCATGTTGTGCAGGCTATGTTTCTGAGCTTCAGAACAAAAGCTTCGAAAAATCCAGACGCAAAGATTACTGCTAAGAGTAGAACTCTCGAAGCAATTGGGTGATGTTCAACAATTGCATCAGCGTCTAAATTCAATATAAGGCAAGAAATCATTGCACACTGTGCCATAAGCACCTTGCTGGCTATCGATAATGCGGTCATCCTATCGCACAGTCCAACGCGACTCAAGCATGCTTGAGTCGCCACCCGCCACACGCCCAAGAAATCTGCGAAAACCGGTGAGTCTAGCAATTTTTAGTACGTTCCGAGGAATGCGCGCACGACTTTTCCTTGCTGCCGATTGAAGTTGAGCCCGAAGTCGGTTTGATCCCCATTCCACAGGCGCAACATTTTCCATGCATCGTTCTGATACGAGCCTTCTTCGACTCGCAGAAGCTGCATGTGCTGGGTGCTTTGTTGATCGGCCAGTTGGAACTGGACGCGTGCGTCGAAGCCGGTGACGAGGAATTCGTTTTCGGAAATTTGTACGATCAGCGCGCGGCCGTCGTGTTCTTTGCTTCCTGTTGCTCGCGCTTCGCCATATTGAGGAAGGCCGAAGGTCACGGTGGCTTTCCATTTGCCGAAGTCGACGGTTGTGCGCGGCTGGCCCGGTTCTTCGACGGCAGTCTTGAGTTTGCCTTCGAAATTCCATTGGGCGATTTCGCGGTTCATCGGTTCCAGTAAGGCGTAGTTCTGGCTGTGCAGCTTGGGGTATTCGTCCGTGTCGAAGGTCCATCCGGTCTGATCTATGCCGAAGGGCGAGAAGCCGATGGCTCCGTGAGCGAGGGCGTAGAAGAAGTAGCGGCCGTAGTCGTCGCTGCCGCCGGTTTCCGGAATCCACATGGCGTTGTCGGGCCGGTGATAGGCGTCGAGGGTCTGGCGGTACATTTCCGAGTCGTCGAGGTAGATGTCGGGGCCAATGATGTCGATGGAGTGCGCTGTCGCTTTCCAGACATCGATCATGTGTGAAACCGCGCCGCCGCTGGGATAGTTGACGCCGGGGATTTGCGAACGTGAGCCTAGCCACACGTTGCAATACATCGGGAGCGGGAACTCGGCTTTACCGGCCTGTACGATTTGGTCGATGTAGTGTGAGACGGACCACGCGGCGAAGGTCTCATCTGCTGCGGGGCCGAAGACTTCCTTCCATGTGCCTGCTTGTTTGTGGAGGGCTTTTGCCAGATCGGTTGGAACGGCGCCTGAGAATTGTTTTTCCGCGGCGGAGGAGAAGTCGCGGACTGTTCCGAGGGAACCGGATTCGTTTTCTACCTGAACGAGAAGGATGGTGTGCTGATCGCCGTCAATCTCACGCAGGTGGTGCATAAGTGCGACGAAGGCATGCATGTCGGCTTCAAGATTCGCCGGTGCATTTGGCGAGAGCACGTCGATGGGCTCACCGCGACTGTTGATCATTCGCGGATAGCGGGTTGTGTCGGTCTTGACCCATTCGGGAGCATAGTGCATCCTGCCGTTCTTCCATGTGCCAAACCAGAGCACGACGAGGTGCATGTTGTGCTGGCGCGTCTGGTTGACGAGCGCATCGACAATGGAGAAATCGAACTGACCCAGTTTCGGTTCCAGCTGTTCCCAGTAGACGGGCGCTTCAATGGTGTTGGCGTGCATCTTTTCGAGAAGCGGCCAGACCTCGGGCAATGTGGTAGGCCATGCGCTTGAATTGTTGGTCTGGCCGCCGAGGATTAGGTAGGGCTTGCCATCGACCATGAGCGCGTAATGGCCGTCCTGTTGGACGAGCTTGGGCATTTCTGCTGCGTGGGCGAGAGAGATGCCGAAACTGAGCAGAAATGCGCCTAGTACGAGACGCATTGAGAGAGTTTGGAAGTGCGTGAGCGCTGACTTCTGCATGCGCAACACTATAAATCGGCGGAGGGGCTCAGCGAGTTTTTGTATTGATGGGGATTAGCATTGGACGCGCACGACCGGTTGCGATTTCCAAAAATGCGTGCGCGGCGCGGGTGAGGGTTTTGTCTTTGCGGAAGACCAACGCAAGCTCGCGGCTGAGGCGAACACCTTCTACTTTGAGGGTCTTGAGCAAGCCATTGCGCTCGTCATCACGGACGTTGGAGCGCGGCAGGAAACCCATGCCGAGACCTGCTCCGATGAGGCGCTTGAGCAGTTCGCTGGAGTCGACTTCCATGGCGATGCGCGGCTGGACGTCGTTGCTGCGGAAGATGTCGTCGATCTGCTCGCGCTGACGGCCGTGCTTTGGCAAGAGAAGCGGAAATTGGAGGATCTCAGCGAACTTGATCTGGTCGCGCGTTGCGAGCGGGTGTGATTTGGGGACGACGAGAACGAGGTCGTCTTTGTGAATGATGTCGACCGTGAGGCGGGCATCTTTTACGGGGAGCGATACGATGCCGAAATCGACTTCGCGATTGAGGACGGCTTCGAGCGAGCGGGCGCGGTCGGCGCGAACGATGGAGAGATTGACGCGCGTGTACTGCTTCTTGAACTGGGCGAAGACGGATGGAAGAACGTAGAGGCTGGTGGCCTCGTTGGCGCTGACTGAGATTTCCCCGCGCGGGGAGCGGTGCAACTCACCGATGGCAACCATGATGTGGCTGTGGACCTGCAGACAGTGCTCGGCAAATGGCTCGAAGAGACGGCCTGCGGCGGTGAAGGTGACTTTGCCGCCATCGCGATCGAAGAGGCGCGCGCCTGCTTCGTTTTCCAGCGAGCGAATCTGCGCGGAAATGGCCGGCTGCGTGACTCCGAGTTTTTCGGCGGCGCGGGAAAAACTTTTCAATCGACTGACTTCCAGGAACGTTCTTAGCTGCTCGAAATCCATCTAGGATTGAATCCCCATGTATGTGGTTGAGTTGGATGGCGATTGAGGCTGTTAATAGTGCTTATATCGTGTAGACGGGCGAAATGCCAGCATAAAGAGCGCTTATCAGGGAGACAAAGGATCTCCGTTATCGACAATGTGCAATTTGATCTAGAGGCGTGAAGTTACCATGAGGGGCTTCAGTGGCAGTTCATAAGAAGGCGATTTTTCGAGACGGAGTCAGTGCTTCTCGGTGAAATCTATTTGGCCCATGATTCGTTGGCTTCCGTGGGTGCGCCATGCTAGGCTATGGTGCATTATGGAGGACCAGAACGACCCTGCCCGGAGCCTCTCTCCATCCGGGCTGTCTTCCGATATCCCACAGTTCTCGACAGCGGAGTACCAACATATTCCGGGAACGGAGCGCTGCCGTCTTTGCAACAACCTCATCGCCTCCGACTACTTTCGAGTCAACGGCCTGATGGCATGTCCCCAGTGCGCATCCGAAGCGCGCGACGGCCAGCCGCGCGACAGTCATGTTGCCTTCTCGCGTGGTCTGATCCTCGGCATCGGCGCGGCCCTAATCGGCATGATCGTTTACGCAACCTTCACTATCATTACAGGTTGGTATATCGGCTATCTTGCACTCGGCGTTGGCTACCTGGTTGCCAAGGCCATCAAGAAGGGTTCCAAGGGGTTGGGCGGACGGCGCTACCAGATCGCCGCCGTTCTCCTCACATATGCGGCTATTTCCCTTGCGGCAGTTCCTATCGGCATCTCCTATGCCATCAAGCATGCCGAGACTAAGACGCAGGCGCCCACGCAACAATCAGACGCTGCCGTCGCGGATGGTGACGCGGCCCCGTCGCAACCGTCAGGTGCCCGGTCTTCGTTGGGCGCGTTTGCTGTTCAAATGCTGATCATGGGACTTATCTCACCATTCCTTGAAATGCAGGATCCGGTTCACGGCGCGATCGGGCTGTTCATTCTGTTTATAGGCTTGCGCATTGCCTGGCAGCTTACGGCCAGTTCGCCGCTCGAAGTAGATGGACCGTACCGCACTGCAGGTCGCCTTTAGGGAGCGGCAAGACGTGTCCGTAGCTACTCCTCATCTCATTCGCTCCTGTCACGGCTGCGGCAGAGAGATTAATCTTGGAACGCTCGCTTGCCCAGAATGTCATACGCTGGTTTATGGCCAGGAGCTTGACACACTGGCTCGCGAAGCACAAGCGCTGGAATCGAAGCGTGAATTCGCTGCGGCGCGCGAGATCTGGATGAGATGCCTCACCATGCTTCCCGCGGATTCTAAGCAGGCTGAGTGGATCCGCGACAACCTGGAAACGCGCAAGACGGCGATCGTCGCTGAAACTGCTCCCCGGAATGGCTGGGCGAAAAAGCTGGGGCCGCTTGGTCCGATCGCGGTGCTGCTGGCCAAGAGCAAAGGACTCCTGGTAGCTATCTTCAAGCTGAAGTTTCTCCTCAGCCTCGGCTCTTTCGTTGTGGTCTATTGGGCGCTATTTGGATGGCGCTTCGGTGTGGGCTTTGCGGCGGCTATCCTCATTCACGAATTAGGCCATTTCATCGACATCAAGCGCCGTGGCTGGCCAGCGGAGATGCCGGTCTTCCTTCCGGGTCTCGGCGCGTATGTGCGCTGGCAGGCTCTCGGGGTAACGCTTCGACAAAGGGCTCAGGTCAGCTTGGCTGGTCCTCTTGCTGGCTGGATCGCGGCCGTCATCTGCGTGATGCTTTATTTTCGCACTGGCAACCAACTCTGGCCGTCGCTCGCACGCACGGGAGCAGTGATCAACATCCTAAATCTGATCCCCATCTGGGTACTTGATGGCGGTCAAGCCGTCAGGGCGCTAGGCCGCCCGGAGCGTCTAGTTTTGCTGGCTGCGGCTCTCGCTCTCTGGCTTTTCACTGGTGAATCTATCTTCTTTCTCGTCGCAGCCGGTGCAACATGGTGTGTGTTCACCAAGGACTGGCCGCCACAATCGAGTTGGAACACACTCGCCTACTACATTGCTGTCATGATCGCACTTGGAATTGTCCTGGTGGCGGTGCCGGCGTCGATTGTCCATCGATAATCAGTTGAGGTTCGCGCTTAACAGGGTCGAAATAGAGTCGAGCGCCGATGGGGTTCCAAAAAATGAACTTTTGGGTAACTACAACCTGACAGGAATTCTAAACTCACCAACCGCTCATTCTTGCTATGAGCGGGAACCTTTCAGAGCTGCGCGGGCGGCGTGAAAGCCGCACATGCCGTGGACTCCGCCGACGCCGGGTGTTGAGGCCGAACAGAGAAAGATGTTGGAGTCGGAGGTGGCGTAGTTCTTGCGGGTGGGGCGGAAGATGGTCTGCCGCAGCGTCATGGCTCCGCCGCTGATGTCGCCGCCGAGAAGATTGGCGTTCATCGATTCGAGTGTGGCGGGTGAGGAGATGTGCCGGGCGAGGATGCATTCGCGGAAGCCGGGTGCGAAGCGCTCGATCTGGGCTTCGATGCGCTCGGTCATGTCGAATGTCGAGCCGTTGGGCACGTGGCAGTAGGCCCAGGCGATGTGCTTGCCTTCCGGCGCACGGGACTTGTCGAAGAGCGTGGGCTGAGTGAGCAGGATGTATGGTCGCTCGGGTGGTTTTCCGTCGGCGACGGCGCGTTCAGAAACGGCGATCTCTTCGAAGGTTCCGCCGAGATGGACGGTTCCGGCGCGTAGGCAGTCGGCGGCTTTCCACGGGATAGGTTCGGAGAGTGCGTAGTCGATTTTGAAAGCGCCGGGGCCGGGCTGGAAGTCTTGCAGGCTTTGACGGAAGCTCGGGTCAAGGCGGTGGCCGGTGATGTCGATTAGCTGGCGAGGGCTCACGTCACAAAGGAAGAGTGTGTCGCGGGAGAAGCTGTCGAGCGAGGTGATGGGCGAATCGGTGTGAATTGTGCCGCCGAGTTCTTTCAGGATTGAGGCGAGCGCATTGGTGATGGACTGCGAGCCTCCGCGAGCCATAGGCCAGCCGACGGCGTGTGCGGCGGCCGCGAGCATGATTCCTCCCGAAGAGCTGAGTGGTGCGTCGAGTGGCAGGAAGGAATGCGCGGCGATTCCGGCGAAGAGGGCGCGGGTTCTTGCGTCTTTGAAATTGTTGGCGAATGATTTTGCGGGCATCAGGGCTGGAATTCCAAAGCGTACAAGCAGGAACGGGTGTCGCGGAATGTGGATCACTGGGCCGAGGGTTTCTTCGGCGAGATGCTGCCAGTCGTTTGCTAGAGGTTCGAAAATGCCGCGCCAGCGGTTTCCGTCTGCGCCGAGCGCGGCTGCTGCATCATTTATGTCGCGTTCGAGCATGACGGCTGTGCCGTCGTCGAGCGGATGTGCGAGCGGTGCGGGTGGGTGAATCCATTCGACGCCGTGCTCTTTGAGCGGCAGTGAGGCGAAAAACGGCGAGCCTGCGGCCATGGCGTGGATGGCCGATCCGAAATCGTGGAGGAAGCCGGGGAGGGTGAGTGGCAGGGTGCGTGCGCCGCCGCCGATGGTTGGCTGGGCTTCATGAACCTCGACTCCATAACCGGCTTCTGCGAGAACAATGGCCGCGGCAAGGCCGTTGGGGCCTGAGCCGATGACAACGGCATGGCATCCGTGGCAGGGATGATGCTTGTCGCGAAGCAGGAGGCTGCTGGTGCTACTCATGGGGCGGTAGGGGCTCCGGCCATTGCACGACGTCAAAGCCGCCGTCGGGTTTGAGGGTGAGCGCGGGTGCGTAGAGGCCCAGCAATTGACGTCTCCACCAGAGGCCGGTTGCGCGCTTTTCTGCCATGGACGTAAACCAATATTGCCAGAGTACCGCGCGGACGTACCTGGGTGGTGCCTGGGGGAATGCATTTCCAGAGAAGAGGGCGAGCACATCAGGGCTGGCGGTCAGGAGGCGTTCTTCGGTGAGAGGGACGATGGAGTTCTGCCGCCAGTTACCGAGCGAGGCGAACCAGAGGTTCCAGTCGAAGCGCGGCTGGTACGGGGCGTAGATGCGTGGCGCTTCGTCAAGTGCCTGCGGCTTGTAGCGAAAGGGATATGCGGTCCACGTCTGGCCGTCGTTGGAGCCCTGGAATTCGATTTCGTATCGGCCGCGCGTCATGACGGCGAAGAGTCCGTATTGGTTGGCGATGCGGAACGGTTCCAGTGCGGCGATAGGCGCGGATGGCAAGGGGGCTTCGCGCCAGAGCATGTGGATGAGTTCCGCCGTTGTTACGTAGAAGATCCAGGTGAGGAAGACTGCGCTGATGGCAAGGCGAATTGCCGAGGCGTGGCGTTGCCAGCGGTTTGGTTGCGTTTCTGGCTCGGCGGCTTCGTCGGGAATTTCATGCTCTACGGGGGATTCAGGGGCTGAGTTTTTAGGAGCCAACCCGCGCTTGAACTTTTGAGGGATGAATCGCGAGAGGAATTGATCGTCGAGTAGGAGGAAGCCCTGAGATAACACCAGATAATTCAGAAATGTGTAGTTGGCCGTTGAAATGACGACGATTTGCCACGGGGTAATGATGAAGAAACAGAGGATGCGGAAACGTCGCGGCAGAAAAAACAGGAAGACGAGGGCTAATTCCAATGTGAGCGTGGCTGCGACAGTGAATGCGTGGAACCAGTGAGGGAGATGCTGCATGTACCAGCCGATCCAGGTGGGAAGCGGGCCGTTCTGGTAGTACTCGTCCATTGCTGTGAAGTGGCGCCATTCCTGATCGCCGCTGAGAAGTTTTACGAGGCCGGATTCGAAGTAGATGCGGAAGCATTCCCACAATAATAGAAATCTGCTGGCGTGGGAGGGCGCATCTGAGCCCCCGAGCTTTGGCCAGAAGCCTCGCGGCGCGAAGAAAAGAGAGATAAAGCCTGCTTCGAGCAGCATGCCGTCCGACTGATAGTTGGCGAAATCGCTTGCGGCACTAACGAAGGAAAGAAAGCATACGAAGCAGACCATGAGGGTGAATTTAGGCCAGACATTTGCCACGACGAGCAGTGAGCAAATGAGCCCGGCAATCGTGATAGCGAGAAGTGTGCGGTTGCTTGTCGAAAGCCATAGTAGAGAAGGTGCGAACCAGAAACGGGTGAGGCCGGGGACGGAACGATTGACTGCCAGCAAATATTGCTGAGCGGGCAAAATGCCGTCGGGGCCGATGAGTC
>Ga0126381_100006569_pt1 | contig 12871 bp, 12 predicted proteins | sample PanSoiMetPlot_28_FD_96465 | JGI IMG/M metagenome (GOLD analysis project Ga0126381, IMG submission 96465) | Tropical forest soil microbial communities from Panama - MetaG Plot_28 | ecosystem: Environmental > Terrestrial > Soil > Tropical forest > Bulk soil | place: Panama | collected 2016-02-17
GAGGATTGCGCTCGCCGCGGTCTTTGAACGGCCCTCTCATCGCGCGGCATCGAATTCTGTGATTGTGGCACGGAGCGTTGGCGTTTCGTGGGACACACCCATCGCGAAGTGTCCGCGAGCGAGCGCGAGGCGTCAGCAGACCACATTCTGCTCGCGTCGAGTTCATTCCTTTTTTGACTCAACGCGGACGTCGAGCTTCTGCTCGCAGCAATGTTCGCTTCGGCAGCAGCCGTTCGGTCGATTTATTTTCGAGGCCTTCGCTATCCCGAGTAGAGCGGCATTGTTGCTGCAAAACCACGATTGGGCAAAACCACCGTCTCATCTCGGGTGATTGCCTGAGTTTCTACGGCTCCATCCGATGGCGCCACTTTTGCCAAAAGCAGTTAGGTCGTCTGGGATGAGCGGCCTTGTGCAGGCAGCGTATTCTTTGCGAGCAACATCTGAATTACGAACGACAGCAAAACTATGGGCACCGGATCGGCTTCCAAGGGCGGAGCGTTCAAACGGTGTTGGTCAACAGCCCTTTTGGATGAAACTCATGGCCGAAGCAGCGACCACCACCAAGGCGAAATCCACCAAATCTGTATCGTCCTCATTTGAGTTCCCCGCCTTCGAACTGCCGAAGCTCGATATGCCGACGTTGGAAGTGCCGCCGGCATTTCGTGATATGGCTGAGAAGAGCATGTCGCAGGCGAAGGACACGTACGAGAAGATGAAGGCTGTCGCCGAAGAAGCGACCGATGTGCTGGAAGACACTTATGCGACGACGACCGGGGGCATGAGCGATTACGGTTTGAAGCTGATCGAGATTGCCCGCGTCAACACCAACGCGGCGTTCGATTTCGTAGGCGAATTGATCGCCGTTAAGTCGTGCGCGGAAGCGCTCGAACTCTCGACTGTACACGCGCAGAAGCAGTTCGGCGTCTTCACGGCGCAGACGAAGGAACTGTCGGCGCTCGCCCAGAAGGTTGCGAACGACGTGGCCGAACCGATGAAGGAGGGCGTCAGCAAGGTTTTTAACAAATCGGCTGCGCGTTAATGATTTTCGTGAACTGCGCAAGGTCGCATTGATCTGAACGGTGTCCGACCTTGTCGCAGAAGCAATGTCGACTCCCCCACTCTAAGAACGGAAACCCAGCGCGATGACCGCTCGTGGCCTAAACGCGAAGTGTCCGCAAGCGCGCCAAGGTCCGGTTAGCGGGGGGTAACAGCCGATAAGCTGACTTCACAGATATGCGCCGGCGAGGTGTTCGCCGGCGCCTTGGATTTCAGGCGGCCCAGGCGTTAGCCTGAAACGGCACCTCAAGAGTTGGCTGCGCAATGCTGCCGGTAGGCGACTGATCGCCTAGGCTTCAAGCAAAAAGGCGGATCGAGCTTACCTAGGGCGTAAGCCGAGCTTCACACGTAATCAATTCAACACCGTGCGTGAGATGCTTGAGCGGTAGGTCGTTGGCATTGCGCGGATTGCCAAGAGCACGGCGCTTGGTCGCCAGACGGGTCTATCGGATCAAAGAAGACCCTGTTGCTTTTGAGGCGGCGTTGGTGTGTTGGGGATCTCACAGCGAACCGCCGCGAGCTCCTGATGCTTCGTTATCGCCCACGGTCTTCCCGGTCGTGAAGTTGACGAGATGCATTTGACCGCAAGCGAGACAGCCGACCGACGTGTACGAATTGGGGTCGTTGATGGGGACTTCCTCTACCAGAAAGCCGTGTTCAAATGATTGGGTGATTGGACAGCGAAAAAGATAGCGTGGTGCGCGCTTTAATTCGGCGTCCGCAATTTCATCATAGCGGCTCGCGAACACTTCGAATCCATTGCGCGTCCTCGGCGACCGGGCCAAGTTCGCGCGTTTCCGACATTCGGCAGCGATGTCACGATAGCGCTGCCACGTAGCAATTCGGCCCCGCATGCCGACTCCTCAACAGAGCGCGCACGATGCCGAGGCCGTTTCAATTTGACAAATGACAAAAAAGTCAGGTTTTCCTATACCGCACGCCCGACATCTTGCACCGTGACCGCATAACGCGTGCGTGATTCCAACCGCAGGCGGGAATTAAAGAATTGACACAGGCATGATTGCGTTTGGCTGATCGCGCTGACCGCGAACCCAAATGGCGCGCCCAAATTATCGGCGCCGTCTCGGAGCAGATTCGGCTCGCCACCCGGTTGATGTGCGGCAACACGGTCCTGAAAAACAAAGTTTTGCCTCAGGAAATGGCTGAGGTTCTACAGGATCAGCCGATGCCGCCCGTTAAAAGTGCCACAACGAATTTGGCGTAAATCCTTCTCCCGGGAATGGGCAGAGTGGAGACTCGCCATGCACCAGGCGCATCGAGTCGTTCTTGTTCCAGCAAATATCGAAAGGCACTCACTTGAACCGCTCGTCAGTGTCGCGGTGCCGTTGCGAGCGCAGTCGGGTCTGGCATCACCGTTCAATCGGACGGTCAAGCGCATCTTCGATGTCGTCGCGGCGCTGCTGCTGCTTGGATTACTGGTGCCAATCTGCATGATCGTGTTACTCATGATCATGCGTGATGGCGGCCCGATTTTCTTCGCGCACGAACGGATCGGTCGTAACGGTCGAATTTTCAAGTGCTTCAAATTCCGCACCATGGTGAGAGATGCAGCTGCTGCGCTCGAGCAGGTGCTCGCGTCAGATCCCGCTGCGCGCGAGGAATGGTTACGCACGCGAAAACTCAAGAACGATCCGCGCATCACCAGGATCGGCAGACTTTTGCGCCATACAAGCATCGACGAACTGCCGCAGCTCATCAACGTTCTGCTCGGCGAAATGAGCTTGGTCGGCCCACGTCCCGTGGTTCAACAGGAACTGCACGAGCACTACAAAGGCGACGCCTCTCACTATCTGTTTGTTCGTCCGGGACTGACCGGGCTTTGGCAGATCAGTGGCCGCAGTCGCACCGACTACGAGCAGCGCATCCATCTCGACAGTTCGTATGTTCGCAATTGGAGTTTGTGGGGTGACATCACCATTTTGTTCCGTACAGTACCGGTCGTGATTTCCCGTCAGGGTGCCTATTGAACGTCATCCGCTTGAGGAATGCAGGGATGTCTGCGGTAGATCACCTCGCACAGGCCGAACACAAGTAGGTTGTCCATATTTGCGATGCTGCTTGGAAGCCGGATCACGCAGTCCTCCGACCAATTACATTGCCTCGCGGATAGGCGAACCTCTGTTCACTCGCGACCGATTGCCTCTCCATGAGTCGAGACCATCGTGCCTTATGAATCTAGTTCGGCACGTCTGATTTTGAAGACCGGCTCGATCTCAATGTCTGGGGGCCGACCTTACGGCCCGCTGTGGGACAATGGTCGTCTGCATTTACCTAAGTCGTGTCTTGCACGCGCATTTCTTTGGGCGCACTGTGCGGTGTTCATGCGCAGCAATAACGCAGCGCGATCGGCTGTAACGTTCGTTAAACCCCACATCCAGATCAGGAGTTCCAAGGACACGAGGGAGGCTGCTGGACGATGAGGCGAAGGCCATGACATGGCTGCGCAGGGGTCCGGCGTTCGTCGCTGCTATTTTGGTGGGGCTGATTCCACCAGCGGCGACCACGGCCGCCTCTCCCGAGCGGGCGCTCCTGCTCGAAATCGACGGCACGATTGGTCCGCCGACCGCCGAATACGTCGTGCACGAAATCGGTAGCGCCGATCCGCACGAGGTTGGACTCATCATAGTGCAGATGAACACGCCAGGAGGTCTCGACTCTTCGATGCGCCAGATCATCAGCGCGATCCTGGCGTCGCCGGTGCCGGTCGCCACCTATGTCGCGCCGAACGGTGCGCGCGCGGCGAGCGCGGGCACCTACATCGCTTATGCAAGCGCAATCGCAGCGATGGCGCCGGGCACGAATATCGGGGCGGCGACACCAGTCCAATTTCGCGGCGGTCCGCCGCTGCCAGTCGACCAACAACAAGGCAAATCGGACCAGTCCACAGACCCAGAAACGCGCAAGATTGTCAACGACGCTATCGCCTACATTCGCGGCCTCGCCGCACTCAACGGCCGCAACGCCGACTGGGCCGCTGAGGCGGTGCGTTCCGCCGCGAGCCTGCCGGCCTCGGACGCGCTTTCTCTTCACGTCATCGACGTGGTCGCCGACGATATAACCGACCTGCTTCGCAAGATCGACGGGCGCACGGTCAGCGTGGGCGGCAAGACGCGGCAGCTCGAGACCGGCGACCTCAAGGTCATGAGCGCTCCACCAGATTGGCGCACCACACTCCTCGCGCTCGTGACCAATCCCAATGTCGCTTTCATCCTTATGCTGATCGGCATTTACGGGCTTATTCTCGAATTCTTCAGTCCTGGCGCTGTCGCACCCGGGCTCATCGGAGCGATCAGTCTGCTCGTCGCCCTCTACGCCCTCGCCTACATCCCGATCAGCTACGCCGGCGCTGCGCTGGTGCTGCTCGGCGTCGCGCTTATGATAGCCGAGGCTCATATCGGCGCGTTCGGAGCGCTGGGCGTCGGCGGCCTCGCCGCGTTCGTCATCGGAGCGTTGATGATGTTTCCCACCCACGCTCCGGGTTTCACGCTTTCTACCGGCGTCGTCGTCGGTGCCGCAATCGGCACTGCCGTGCTTCTCTTGATCGTACTCGCCGCGCTGTTGCGCTCGCGCAGGAGGCAGGTCGTGACCGGCAGCGAAGCACTGATCGGCGCCGAAGGTGAGACCGTGTCCTGGCAGGGGTGCGAGGGGCGGGTCAGGGTCGGCGGCGAAATCTGGCAGGCGCGCTCGAATGGTTCGCCTGCGGCCGGGCACCGCGTTAGGGTCGTCGGCCGCGACGGCCTCGTTCTTCGCGTCGAAGAGGTCGCCTAGCGGCCGTCGTCCTCATGTAAGCGCGAACGCGAAAGAATGCGTTTTGTCGTGAAGTCCGCTGGCGGTTCGCAGCCGATGGCGGACCCAGTCACAAGGAGCACCCGCCATGCTGTTGACAGCCATCATTGTCCTCGCCGTTCTGGCCTTGATGTTCGTCTACGCTTCCATCCGAATCTTGCGTGAATACGAACGTGGCGTCGTGTTCACCCTGGGCCGCTACACCGGAAAGAAAGGGCCAGGCCTCTTCTTGTTGATCCCGTTCGTGCAGCAAATGGTTCGCGTCGATCTGCGCGTCGTCGTCGATGAAATTCCGGCGCAGGACGTGATTTCCCGAGACAATGTCTCTGTCAAGGTGAGCGCGGTCATTTATTTCCGCGTGGTCGACCCCGAACGGGCAATCATCCAGGTGAATAATTACCTGGGGGCGACGAGCCAACTCGCACAGACCACCTTGCGCTGGGTTTTGGGAAAGCACGATCTCGACCAGATGCTGTCGGAACGTGACAAACTCAATGCAGACATCCAGGACGTCCTTGACAAGCAGACCGAGGGTTGGGGCATCAAGGTCTCGAATGTGGAACTCAAGCGCATTGACCTCGACGAGAGCATGGTTCGCGCCATTGCCCGACAGGCTGAAGCCGAACGCGAGCGCCGCGCCAAGATCATCAATGCCGAGGGTGAACAGCAGGCCGCTCAAAAACTCGTCGACGCCGCCCGCATTCTATCCGACGTCCCTCAAGCGATGCAGCTGCGCTATCTCGGCACGCTGTTCGACATTGCCGGCGATCGCTCCTCCTTGATCGTCTTTCCGTTCCCGATCGAGCTTATGCAGGCGCTCTCATCTGCTCCGCGCGGGTGATCCACGCATCTGTCCCGAAGACGGCGGTGACGCGACCTTCGGCCAGGTGGCGCTTTGGTGGTCTGCCCCCAACTCCGAAGGCGGGCGGAAAGGGCGCGAACTTCGCCCCCAGCGGCCGCGTTAGTGTGTAAACGAGCAGAGATATGGAACAACCGATCATTAGACCAACAGGCAAAGGCATGTTGGACGCGGGGACCCGGCCCGCGCTCGGCGGCCTTCAACAATAAATTGGCCGACAAGGGTTTCATCGTTACAGCAGCTGACGACCTGATCAAATGGGCAGGTGCCTATGAGCTCGGCCTCGGAGGCCCAAGTTTCCGTACCTGCAGGTCCGACGACGACTGCAACACTTCCGGGCATCGCTTAACATGGGGCCACCGGGCGCAGGCGCGATCTTGGCGGCGACGCGATTTCCGCAACCGCATCGACGTTTGGAACACTTCGACCCTCAGTGCTTTATTTTGTTGATTGTGTCCCGAGTTGCTGAATTGGAAATTCAGGTAGAAGGCGGCCCAAGCATGTCGATCGCGAAAATGGCTGGAAGCTTCGGCTTCGCTGTCCAATTGGTGCTGGCACTTCCCGTGCCTTCTCAGTCCGCGGATGAACTTGCCACAGCGATACTGCGCGACGCAAACGGCAAGGGCGTGGGTGAGGTTTCAATCATGCAAACGCAAGGCGGTGTCCTGCTTAAACTCTCGGCTAGGGGTATCCCCCCGGGCGAGCATGCATTCCACATCCATGCGGTGGGCAAGTGTGACGCGCCATCGTTCGAAACTGCCGGTCCCCACTTTAATCCGGGGAACGCCCACCACGGGATAATGTCGGGCATCGGCCATGCTGGTGATATGCCAAATCTCCATGTCCCGCAGAGCGGGGCCGTGGAGGTGGAAGTGGTCAATGCTGCGATTACGCTTGATCGCAACAAACCGAACTCAGTCTTTCATCCAGGCGGCACTTCACTCGTAATCCACGGCGGCAAGGACGATTATACGAGCGACCCCGCCGGCAACGCGGGCAACCGCATCGCCTGCGGCGTCATAAACCAACAGGCGACGACGGTTGGCCAGTCGCCGTCGAAGTGATTCGAAGGCGACTCAGACCCATTTTGCTTCTCTGCTTTTTCAACCCCCACCGATTCCACAAAGTTCCGCTGCCCTGATCTCGGGCGCTGACCAAAGCGGAGAAACACGCCAAGACGCGGGCGTTCCTGGGATGCCAAGGACCACTTCGTCCTGGAAGCATGCATCCGCCGGGTCCCAATCGTACGCCGCAGCATCCTTTCACACGCTCACTGGGCAACTCGACTTTCCGATCGCATCGGAGAGTCGCATTGTGCGCGGGCGTGGTGAGTTGAGCCGTGGCAGCGCCGATGAGGAGCTTCGAAATGCGAGCTGAGACAGATTTCACGAAGACCGGAAAAATAAGAACGAGCGCGCGAATTTTTCGCGATTGCTTAGGCATTAATTCCTGGTGCGGTCGAGAGGTGTGCCAGAACTGATCGCCTTCAATGAGTTATGCCCAGGTGCGGGTCAAAAAGACCCCTTGATTTTAAAGCGTCATTTTCGGGGGCGCCCGCACCCGGTTTAGCCGCCCCCTTTTCGTTAACCATCCTCGAGTCATTACAGATGGACGCACCAGCGGGAGGATATAGAGGGACGCACACCAGGGGGAGGATCGAAATGGCACTCATCAAATGCCCGGAATGCAAGGCCGATGTCAGCACCGTGGCGGCGGCCTGCCCGCAGTGCGGCTACTCGCGCGACAGGGAGCGCGCCCACAACCGGGCAAGGTTCAAGAAGGTAGGGCTCACGGTTGTCCTCGTCATTTGGGGCATCGTAATTCTGGGTGGCCTCTTTCGTGCCCTCCAGCCCTAAACGCAAAAAAAGCCGCCGCGGCGCTGCTTGCTGCGCGCTTCTCTTGTGCGGCTGATGTCAAGGCATGAGGATGCTGAAGACGGCGGCGAGCGCCTTCTCCAGATCCGAGACTCGGTACGGGCAGCAGTCGCGGATCATGCCGTGCTCGTGCGGATTTCCCTCGGGCTCCATGCTCCGACGCTCGACGTCCACGCGCTACCCGTCAAATGAAGACCGGCCCGTACCCTCAAAACGAGGGCAGAGGAGCCGGCCATGTTCGACGTGGGAGCATGTCAGGGCACACCGCAGTCGATCAGTGATCGAGTGAGACTGGACCACGCGCTACCCACCACTACTTGCTGCACGCTTTCGCGCTCAGCGTTCGTGCCTAAGCATTGTCCGTCCGCTCACTCGAAACGTCTGGTCGTAACAGTCGCGACAATCAGCACGATGATTATCGCGCCAAGACTATGCCATGCATCGTCATGTGTCCGTCCGCTCACTGAGACATTTCAACACAATCTCACTGAGTGGCCACCGTAGATTCCGCAGATTGCGGAATGTCTGATCGCGAACTTAGCGTTCGCGCTGACGACAGTCCTTCATCCACTGCCGTCGCGGCGCACGACCTGGTGGTGATGCCTGAACCATCGAACTGGGTGGTGTTAAAACGCCCGCTGCCGCGTCTTGATGGGCCGGCAGCGGGCCCCGCATCCTCCAAGGGGGAGCCCCATGAAAATCCTGTTCACGGTCGAGCTGGAGAACCGCCATCAGGCAGAGGCCGGCCTTCTCGAAGCCTGCGTCCGCGATGGCGTGACCGCGTTCAACCGGCGCATCGGCCACAGCGCCATCGTCTGGGACGTTCGCCTGGTCTCCGATGACGCTGCGCATCTGATGCTGGGGCGCGGCTCGCCTTACAAGCGCGCTTAGGGGAACGTCGTGAGGTTCCTCATCGCCATCGACCTGGAGGACAAGTACCAAGGCGACGCGGATCTGCTCGAAGCGTGCATCCGTGACGGCGTGTCGGCGTTTAACCAGCACGTCGGTCGCGGTGCAAAGGTTGCCGCTGTCCGCCGCGTCGGGGATGTGGGACCGCTGCGCGCTAAGCGTCGCCCAGCAGGAAGAGTCCGACCATCGCCACGAATGCGCTTGCCGTGAACGGCAAGAAGATGTCGTCCCAGAAGTGAACCTTGCGGTCGGCCGTCCTTCCGCCACCAACGCACAGCGATGAACACTGCGTGCGCAATGATCCAAGCAACATTCGATGATTAGCTTCCGAAAAAACCAATTCCCGGAACCTATCAGCAAACGTGGGTAGAGGGTGGTCGGGAGTGTCGGCGCATCAGTTGCGGAGCCGATCTATGGGAAAAATGGTGTCGCAACGGCGCGCCAAAAACGCACGCAATATCAGAGCTTGAGTTTTTCCAGTTCGTATTGGAATAATGGTCCCATTTTTCCCATATGAGGGGGGCCATGCGCGTTGCAATCTATGCTCGGGTAAGCACGGACGACAAAAATCAGGATCCGCAAAACCAGCTCATGCAGTTGCGCGACTGGTGCCGGCACGCTGGCCACGATTTGGTTGCCGAATATGTCGATCACGAGAGCGGTCGAAAGGGCTCCGACAAGCGTAAGCAATTCGCCGAGCTCTTTGAGGACGCCAGCCGGCGTAGGTTCGATCTGGTCGTGTTCTGGTCTTTGGATCGGTTCAGCCGCGAGGGCATGGTGCCGACCATCATGCATCTGCAACGCTTAAGTGCGTGCGGTGTCGCATTTCACTCGTATACCGAAGCGCACCTCGCGACCGACAACGAGCTAGTTAGAAACATCCTGCTGGCAACACTCGCCTCCCTGGCCAAAGTCGAGGCGCAGAAGATCGGTGAGCGAACGAAGGCAGGTATGGCTCGTGCGAAGGCCGCGGGAAAGCGGCTCGGTCGCCCTGCTCTGTCGGAGAAACTTCGGCGTCAGATTGCGGCGCGGATCAAATCCGGGTCGAGCGCATATCGAATTGCGAAGGACCTAGGCATCGACCACAAGACTGTGGCGAAGTACGCAAGTTGATGACAGGGGGGCACCTGCAAATTGAAGAACATAATGATGATGAGCGTGACCATCGAGCCTCCGCTGGTTGTCGGATAACTCAGTCGCGTCCGATCAGCTAGGCCATTCGCCAATTGATCAAGACGACAGCAATTGCTGAAAGTGTGGTGGCAGCACCATCCGCCAGAGGGTGCTGAGGAAACGTAAGGCCCCGCTGGACAGCCCCCCTGCCCCACTGCGGGGCCTTGCACCTCAAGTCGAGCTGCGCGGATGTGCTCCCGCACCAGCCGCGTTGTCTGGCGCAGAAAAATCAATCGGTCGGAAAGGTCGCGATGGCCGCCGTAAGGCGCCGGACGCCACCTCCATGCGGCCACAGCGCGCCAGCCTCCGGTAGCGGTTCGTCCCGACGCTCTTTAAGATCTCGACACACTTCATCTGGTGATGCGCGACCGACCGCCTTTTGACGAGAGTCCGCTGTTGCTCCCAAAGCGGCAACAGGGGACATCAAAATCGGTGCAGGCACGTGTCGAACAACTCGGGTTTTCACCCGATCTACTCGGTGGTTTGCCGATTGCGTGGCGAGTAGAATCGATGATGTTGCGTCTGTCCGTAGGGTCGTCCAGGACGCAAGTCTCCGAGGCGCAGCCCCCAACCATTCTCCGTGGTGGGACCTTGCCCTCCTTTTCAGCCGCTGTTCCTCGATGATCCTGGACTTCTCTGCCGCACCATCAGGCGGTCATTCGCGAACGCCGTAATGCCCGGCACCTGAGAAAAAAGAAATGGCGAATGAAAGCAGTTCGCCGCCGGCGATGCTTCGCTCGCACAGGCAGCTGTGCATTCCCAGTGTTGCCGCAACGCCACAACCGAACTGAATGCGCAGTCGCCTCGGGTGATCACCCAAGGCTCTGCAGCATCTGTCCGATGGCGTGAAGAATCGCCTTGGCTCTTTGTGTCTCTAACGAACGCTCAACGAAGGGCGGACGCTTGTAAGGAGTACGTGTTCATGAGAGTTTTTCTGATTGCTGCCGCCGCTGCCACCTTCGTCGCGAGCGGAACTGCGCTTCCCGCCGATTTGCCCGTGAAGGCACCTCCGCTAGCTCCACCGCCGCCGACGTGGACCGGCTTCTACGTCGGCGTCAATGGCGGCTGGGGATGGGCCAACAACATCAACAACGCAGCGTCGTTCGCGACGACTGGGGTTGTGGGTGCGCCACTGGCGGCGACGGGCGTCACCTTCGACCAAAACCCGAACGGCGCCATCTTCGGCGGCCAGATCGGCTACAACTGGCAATGGACGAACTGGGTGTTCGGCCTCGAAGGCGACTTCGACGGCGCCAACATCCAGAACGCACGCAGCGCGATCAGTAATGCCGTCATCAGTAACGATACTCTCCCGGTCGGCGCGTCCGCGAGCGAAAAAGTCGAATGGCTCGCCACTATTCGTGCCCGCATCGGCTACAGCTGGAACGGTGGGTGGGGTCCAAGCCTGTTCTACGTCACCGGCGGCGGCGCCTGGGAGAAAGTCGATTTCAGAGGCAACGCGTTTCTCAATACCTCCGACTTGACTGAGGGACCGATGATCGTTGGCGCTGCCGACTTCAACCAGACGAAGTCCGGCTGGGTGGCCGGCGTCGGCTACGAGCACATGATCAACCCGCAATGGACCGTCCGCGCCGAATATCTGCACTACGGCTTCAGCAACAACACCACGACCACGGCAGTGCAAAGCCCGATACTTTTACAAGGCACCGCCACTGGGAGCATTACCGAGACGTGGAAGCTTCCCAACATCGACGTGGTTCGGGTCGGAGTGAACTTCAAGTTCTACTGACCCAAATTGCGATCGGTTCGTCCCGGCGAGGTCGCGAAGTGCGGCCTCGCTGTTCTTTGCGCGATCGTTCCTCCAGCGTTGTGCAATCGCGTAGATTTCTCTGCGATGGCGCCGGTCGGACGGCGATGTAAGTCGAGAGACAGTTCGCTGAATTATGAAAGCAAGCCGCTGCATCAAAAAGCCCTAGCACGATCGTCTGTTGTGAGCGGAAGCGCACGATCCCGTGCAAAGTGTTCTCCCGCGCAAGCGTGCGACGCGGCTGGCGTCGACAAGTCTGCTCATGGCGTCCGCAAGATTGGAGCGACCCGCGCCGCGGAGAACGGCGCCACCGTGGCTCAACTCGAAGCTCTCTTCGGATGGAGCGGTGGAGGTATGGCATCCCTTTATACTCGCGAAGCCAATCGCGCCACGCTCGCGCGGAGCGCGATCGACAAGCTTCAGCGCAGAACGGTAGGGGAACGATCTATACCCGCACCTACCCCCCAAGGTACGGGCGGCAGCGCGAATAAGATCGCGGAATCAACATCTTAATTTTTTGGATGGTGCGGTCAAGAGGATGCCGCCTATTGAAGGGTAACATACTGAAAAGACGGAACAAAAAATCCGACCTGCTCCGACTTTTGTAGTCTCGATTTGTAGTCTCTAAATTGGGCTATTAGCAACCCCATCCGCGAATACGAAATGACGACTGACACCAGAAGAATCGTCGCGACCGGAATCTGGTTGTACGATGGGAGGATTCCAAAGCGAATTGTGATTTATGCCAAGCCCGCTCGGTTTGCGGCGTCACGATACGACTATGACGACCAACTGGATGAAAGCAGGCCGATTCCAGCCACACTCGATGGATTCCTCTATTCTTGCTCTCTCGGCGGATGTGGAGATTACCTCACAATCGATGAGGCCAAGATGTGGGCGGACGATCAGCCATGGGGGCCAGTCAAATGGGACTGACGGAGGGCGCTTCAGATCCAGCACTGTCTGGGTTCGCGGCTTGCCTCTAACCAGAGCAACCATCCTGACCGTTTTCTGCGTTTGTTCGGGAACCCCTGAACTGGGTTGTTGAAAAGAACGGAACCGAAATACCGCGCGCGGCTTACGTCAAATGACGTAGGTTGCGGGGGCCATCGTGGCGACGATCCCGAAAGCTGAAGAATTGAGGCGGCGGGCGACGGAATGTCGCCGTCGCGCTACATACGCGGCATCGTCGCACGCCCGAGAGCACTTTCTGTTTCTCGCCGAGCAGTGGGATCGCATCGCCGATCAGACCATCAATCAAGCGACTACGCGACTACGTTGGCTTTCAGGCTCGCCCCGTACTGATCCGTGATCCGCACGTGTCTCCCAAAGGGAGATGGCTCGGTGTGCCGCCAGGTGCCTGTGCGAACGCGTGGCTACCGCGGCTCGGCGCCAAACACCCGACGCGATGCCGAGGTGGGTAGC
>Ga0126381_100006570_pt1 | contig 12871 bp, 10 predicted proteins | sample PanSoiMetPlot_28_FD_96465 | JGI IMG/M metagenome (GOLD analysis project Ga0126381, IMG submission 96465) | Tropical forest soil microbial communities from Panama - MetaG Plot_28 | ecosystem: Environmental > Terrestrial > Soil > Tropical forest > Bulk soil | place: Panama | collected 2016-02-17
AACCCGAGGATAGTCCAATTTCGGCGCTCGCACGCATCGACACGTACTCCGCGGTCGCGACGCATTCCTTATTTGCCGCTCGGCTTAATGTTTTGATTCACGCGGAAGAAATTATCGGGGTCGTATTTATTTTTGATCTCGACCAGCCGCTCGTAATTATCGCCGTAGGTTTTCTTCACGCGCTCTTCGCCTTCGTCTCCCATCAGGAAGTTTACGTAAGCGCCGCCGGCTGAATACGGATGGAGCGCATCGTAATAACTCTTCGTCCATGAAATGATTTTGTCGTTGTTCGCCGGATCAGGGTCAACGCCGACTATAACTTCCGCCCATTTGGCATCGCGATAATCCCAGGCCGTGTCCCTATTTCCGATGCGCGACGCTGCGCCGTCAATCGGATAAAGATGCATGGTAGAGTGCATTGTGGGAAGGGCGGCACCAAAGTGAATGTGCTGTGCAATCGCGTCATCGCCTAACTCATTGAAAAAGTCGGCGCGCCAGTACCATTGCAGACCCGGCGGATAAAGAGCATCGAACATACTTTGCAGCGCCGGATGCGGAATCGGCCCTACAAAATCAAGCGCGGATTTCTTGAAAGCACGAATGGGTGTAAAAATTTCTTCTGCTTTTTCCTGAGGACCAGAGTACGACCACACTACGCCACACATTTTCTTGAGGTGCAAATGTTCCGGGAAAGGCGGCGCTGGTGGCACGGTGAGAAATGCAAAGAAGCCATTCAAATCATCCGGGGCCGCTGGAATGAGTTCACGCCACCATTTCATAACGGCGGTTGCTTCGCTCAATTCATAGAGCATCGGACCAGCATAGAGAGTATCGACCGGATGCAGTTTGAATGTGAACGAGGTGACAACGCCGAAGTTGCCACCGCCGCCGCGAAGCGCCCAGAATAAATCGGGATTTTCATCGGCGCTCGCCTTTACAAAGCTGCCGTTCGCCAAAACGACATCGGCGGAAAGCAAATTATCAATGGTCAATCCATACTTCCGGGTGAGGTAACCGATTCCTCCGCCCAGCGTTAAGCCGCCGACACCGGTAGTGGAAATGATTCCGCTGGGAGTGGCGAGGCCGAACACATGCGTGGCGTGATCAACGTCCCCCCAGACGCACCCGCCACCGACAGTGACGGTACGGGGAGCGGGATCGATCCGGGTGTACTTGATCGGCGCAAGGTCGATCACCAGTCCGTCGTCACAAATTCCCAAGCCGCCGGCATTGTGGCCGCCGCCGCGAATGGAGACCAGCAGGTCGTTATCTCTGGCAAAGCTCACTGAACGGATGACATCTGCGAGATCAGCACACCGCGCGATCAAGCGGGGCTTTTTATGGATCATGCCGTTATAGACTTTGCAGGCGTCATCATAATCTTCGTCGCCCGGTTGGATCAGGCGTCCACGCAGGGTTGTTTTGAAATCGGCGACAGAATTTTCCTTGAGCATACAGGGAGGATATAGAGCTTTCGGTTGCGCGATCAAGCAAAACGCACACAACACTTTTTCTTTGAAGCCGGAGTCCATTCCCGCTTATCATCGGGCAAAGCCGTTCCTCCCAATGTTTCCTGAGAATAAAGCCTGGACGCGCCGCGATTTTTTGAAGCTGGTTGGGCAAGCGGGATTGGTCGCGGCTGCACCAACGCTGGCGGATGCTGCTGGCGCGCTTCATGATGAGACAGTTTGTATTTCGATCCTGCATACGACGGATTTGCACGGCCATATCTTGCCGACATCCGACTACGACGGAACTGCTGATCGCGGGGGAATCGCCCGATGCGTCACACAAATTCGCCGATGGCGGCAGCAGAATCCGAACTCGATTTTGATCGACGCGGGCGATGTTTATCAGGGCACGGACGTTAGTTTGCGAAATAAGGGCGAACTAATGATCGACCTGTTCAATCATCTTAAATACGACGCCTGGGTCATTGGGAATCATGAGTTCGATTGGACAATCGAACCGTTCCACCAAGCTTTGCAAAGATCGGCGATGCCGGTACTGGCTGCCAACACTCTATTGGAAGGCAACCCCGCAGGCGAATTACCCGATGCCAAAAATCCGCTGGCAAAGATCCAGCCATATATCTTAAGAGAAATCGCGGGAATCAGACTCGCCGTCATTGGGATTACGACGCCGGGGATGCCGTTCTGGCTTCCGCGGGAGTTTACCGCCGGAATCGACTTTGAGCATCCGGTCGAGCCTGTGCGACGTGCTATTGCAAAGGCAAAGGGGGATGGCGCCGACGCAGTCGTGCTGACCGGTCACATGGGACTGAAACCGCGTACGGGAGGGGATGACTTTGCGAATTCCGTCATGGCATTAACATCGGAGTTTCCGGGAGTCGTGGCGTTCATCGCGGGCCATACTCACCAGGCAATTCCAAGTCGCGTGACAAATGGAGTACTCTTCACTCAGGCGGACCATTTCGGAATCCACGTGGGCCGCGTCGATCTGTTATTTGATCGGACATCTAAAAAGCTACTGCACCGCGAAGCAATTTGCGAGCTGATGGATAACCGGTTTCATCGTGATCAAGTTGTGATTTCGCGCGTTGCATCGCAACTCACTGAATCGGCAGCTGATCTTGCACAGCCCATCGGCGAACTGGCGGAGGTTCTACGCGCGCAGAGCCAGCCCGGTCGTCCCAGCGATATCGAGAAGCTAATCGGAGCAGCGATCATCGAGTCGTTGCTGGAGCGAAAGGTTGCAATCGACGGCGTGATCCACGGCGTCTTTGACAGCAATGCTCAACTTCTCGCCGGCCCTAAAACGATAAATGACATATGGAACATCATTCCCTATGAAAACTTCGTGGTTACTGCCACGCTGTCGCCCGATGAAATCAAAACCGTGATGGAAGAAGTGTATGCCAGCCATGAAGCGCGGAATTTGGTGGGTATCGAAGTGAACGTCGAAGGCGGCGGTCGTGATCGCAGAATCGCCTCGATGGCGTTTCCGGATCGAGGCCCGCTGGAGCGCGGAAAGAAATATGTCATCGCCGTTAACAGTTTCGACGCGCGCAGCGGTGGCCATCATTTCATGAAACTTCGGGCTTTGCTTGACCGGCCGGAGGCCAATTCCGTGCTCCACCCGGTGCAAACACGCGACGCGCTCATCGAGTATTTCCGGCGCCACAAAATTGTGCACAGAATTGCAGAGGCGCGTCCTTGGGCACCTGCCGCCTGACTACCGAATCACGCTGAGCGTCGAAGGGTTTCGGGGTGAAAGGGTCCGGTGCGTCAAGATTACGCCTACGTAACGCGATTCTGTGGCTGCGCGCTCGGAATGACTAAACGGTTCCTCTTGCAAAGGTGGCGCGTTTCGCTTGCCTATCTCCCCATGCGCGTCGGGATTCTTTGGTTTGTTGTTTCGTTTCTGGGTGCCGTTGTTGCTTTATCGGAAACGCCAAAGCCCACGTCACCGTCCCCCTCAGCGCGGCTGACGCTGCCGGAAATTCGACCGGCGTTGATTGGGACGGCTCCCGATTCGCTGATTAACACGATCGATACCGTCGAGCTGATTAAGAAGGGTCAAAAAGAGGCCGCCGTAATGTTTTCCTGTCTCGTGGCGCCGACGGGCAATGTCGTTCACAGCGGTGCTTATCGCGGGACGCGCGGATCGGAACTGCTCGAGCAAGAATTATTGAAGCGGTTGGCCACAGCAAAGTTCATCCCCGCCGTCCACAATCACCACCTGGTCATTGCCGTGTTCTCTGGAACAGTGAAGTTCGCAGTGGTGAACGGCAAACCGCGGCTGCGTATCTTCGCCAATCAGCAATTGAGTGAATTGGACAAGGAAACTGATTTCATCGATCCGCAGCCATTCGTAGGACAGGACTCAAAATTCACCGGAACACATTATCCTGAAGTCCCGACGACGGTAAGCCTGACTGGTAATGTTGAACTTGAGGTCGAAGTCGATGCGGGGGGAAATCTGAAAAGCATGCAGGTGGTTTCCGAGGAGCCGCCTTTTCTGAATTTCGGCGACGCGGCGCTGACAGATTTCAATGGGGCAAAGTTCATTCCGGCGTTTCGCGATGGCAAACCCGTCGATAGCAAGGTTACGCTTCACGTTTATTACAAGCCATAGCCACAAACCCAAACCTCTTCACAAAGCGAGCGACTGAGGGCAGGGCAGAGGACAGTGAGGAAAATTGTTCGCGCATCTTTCTTTAAACGTGGTCCGCTTGCGTGCGCCCGCGAGTTGATCGGCACAGAACTAGTTTGGGGCGGTTGCTCTGGGATCGTTGTCGAGGTGGAAGCGTACGCGGCAATTGACGACGAGGCGGCGCATACGTTTACACGGCCTAGCGCTCGCAGCTTTATCGAGCGGAACCAGGCGGGCGCCGCCTACGTTTATTTGAACTATGGCGTGCATTGGATGTTGAACGTGCTGGTGAAAGGCGACGCGAACGGCTTCGTTTTGATTCGTGCACTTGAACCGCGTCGGGGGATCGAATTGATGAAGAAACGCCGCGGGATTGACGAGGTTCGTCACCTTTGCTCCGGGCCGGGCAAACTGACGCAGGCGTTTGCCATCAGCGGTCGAAATCATGAGATCGATCTCTGCGCCGATCCGTGCCACTGTTTTGTGCGCGACGCGAATGCGGCGGCTGATGTTGTGGCAGACGCCCGAATCGGTATCACGCGCTCCGCTCATCTGCCGTGGCGATTTACGTTGCGCGGCAGCCCTTTCGTGAGCCGCGCGCTAGGTAGGGCCTATTGAGGCCAATCGCCGTTCCAAGGCGGTTCGGATGAACCGCCGTTACCTCGATTGACTCAAACTGCGCTTCATCGAGATTCTTCGCTCGATGAATCCGCAGAGACAACGCGTTTTGCTCGGCATGAGCGGTGGAGTGGACTCCAGCGTCGCGGGATACCTGCTGCGTGAGCAGGGTTACGAAGTGGTCGGCGTCACAATGAAGGTCTGGCCTCAGGATTGTATCTCTCGAGCGGAGGACAAATGTTGCGGGCCACAGGCCGTGGCGGACGCGCGTAGCGTAGCCAACGCGCTCGGCATTTCCCATTACGTGGTGGATGAGGCCGATCAGTTCGAACGGGTCGTAATAGACTATTTCACCAGCGAGTATCAGGCGGGCCGAACGCCGAACCCGTGCGTGATGTGCAATGAGAAACTGAAGTTCGGCAACCTCTGGAGCAAGGCGAAGGCCCTCGGCTGCGATTACATCGCGACTGGTCATTACGCGATTATTGAGCACGTGGCTGCGACGCGCTCGTCGCATGGTGGGCGATGCGGCGAGCGCGCCGCATCTACGTTCGCCGTGCTTCGCAAGGGCGTAGATCCGCGGAAGGATCAGTCGTATTTCCTTTTCAGTTTGCGTCAGCCGCAGTTGCGCCGCGCGCTGATGCCATTGGGCGGAATGATCAAGCCGCAGATTCGCGATATTGCGCATTCGTTAGGCTTGAAAGTCGCTGATAAGGCTGATAGCCAGGAAATTTGTTTTGTTCCCGGCGACGATTACAAGTCGTTTTTACGTTCGCATTTCGGCGAACATGGATTTCATCGCGGCGAAATTTACGACGTCCATGGACACTACCTTGGCAAACATGATGGGATCGAGCTATTTACGATCGGTCAGCGTAAAGGCTTACCTGGGGGATCGCCGCATCCGCGTTATGTCGTCGATCTCGATCCGGCGACGAACCGCATCATTGTTGGCGACGCGGATGATTTGATGGTCGAGGAATTCGAGATCGATCGCGTGAACTGGCATCCTGCAGCCGGGGTTACGGACGTCGGCTACGACGAAACAATCGAGGCCACGGTCAAGATTCGTTATAACCATCCCGGTACAATTGCTACAATTACACTGTTGGAAAATGATCGTGCACGCATTCGACTTGCCGAACCTCAGCGCGCGGTGACGCCGGGACAAGCCGCAGTGATTTACGATGGCGACGTTGTCTTAGGAGGCGGCTGGATTTGCCGGCAGGAAGCATTGGCGTCAGCGTGACGAATGGCGGAAAAAGTACTGCTCGCCCTTAGCACATTTCCGGATGCGGAAATTGCGCGCCGGATTTCGAATCAATTGGTCAGTGAAAGCTTTGCGGCCTGCGCAAACATTTTGCCGGCAATTGACTCGATTTACCGCTGGAAGAACAGGATCGAATCCGGAAACGAAACACTCGTCTTATTCAAACTGAGCGAAGACCGACGATCAGCGTTTCAGGACAAGCTTAGATCGCTTCACCCCTACGACGTTCCAGAGATAATTTTCGTTCCTGTTGCGAGCGGCCTCCCAGAATACCTGCGCTGGGTGGCCGCAAGCTGCATTTAGGACCGCTGGCGTTTCTTACCAATGAGGTAAATTGCAATGCCAACCGTGTTCGCAATTCCAGTCACCGAGATAATTTTCACGGCGAAGGTTAGTGGGCTTGGGACGTCGATAATTGGGTAAATTGTGAAAAAAATCGCGGACAGCGATACGACAGCGCCGCACATCGCCGCGATACGCAACCACAGCGGAGCGCCTGAGCGAATCGCACCCGCGCCAAAGATCGGTATCGCGAACATTGTGAAGTAAACGATCCCGTAGAAAACGTTCGCTGCGTTATCAACCAGTTGAAACGCTTCCTGAATTCCGGCACCGATCTGGCTGGCGATTGCAATTACGAGCGTCACCGTTCCGACAAAGATGATCGAGTTGATTGGCGTTTTGTAGCGCGGATGCAAGCGCGAAAACCAATTGGGTAGCAAGTGGTCCCAACCTGCGACCATTGGCAATCGCGAGCTACCTGTTACGTGAACGCTAGTCGAAGAGATTGTACGCACGGTCATTAACAAAATTCCAATTGACGCGATGGCCCCTGCGATTGGAAAGGAACGCAACCCGAGTCGCAGTGTTTGTGGCACCGGACCGATCAGATCGATTGGAGCGTCGCCGATGAATGCAAGAACCGAGCTCGTCCCCAGAATGAACATTAGCGCGATCACCGGCGAAGCGATGAGTACCGAGCGCCCGATATCACGTGCGGGAGCGCTAGTTTCGCCAGCCAGAATTGCTACATATTCAAATCCGCTAAGGGCGCCGACCGCGAGTTTCGTGAAAATATTGAAGCAGTAAAAGATCGACATTGCAGGCAAGGCGAGCTGTAACGGGTGATAAGACTTCAATTCGCCGCGGGCCAGGCCGAGCAACGGCAATAGAATTAACGCTGTGTAAATGATTAGCATCGCGAACGCGCCAACGTTGTGGACCCATTTACCTAACGACAAGCCGCGCACACAAGCCCAGCCGAGGCCACAGACTAATGTCCCGCTGATCAGCGAGACGCACCACTTGCTGTCCGGTAGCCACGCCGCGCCCGGACCGATTGCGTAGGAGATGTTCGTGGTGGTGAACATTCCACCGAGAACGATCACCGTGATCGATAACAGCCAGAGATTCCAGGCGACGATGAATCCGGCGAACTCGTTGAAGCCGAGCTTGGCCCATTGGTAAATGCCGCCTTCAAGCGGCATGCGGTTGCTTAAATAAATGACAACCGCAGCCTGCGGAATGTAGAAAAGTAAAATTGCCAGCAACCAAAAGAACAGATGCGCCTGGCCCAATTTCGCTGCGGTGCCCACCCAGCTCGAGCCGACGACGAAAAGAATTTGCGTCAGAACGAGATCACGCAAAGCGAGCGGCTTTTTGAGGGCAGCACTCTGTTGTTCAACGGCGTGTTCTGCGCGATCCAATCGGCTGCTCACGCGGCAAACTTTAGGGCATGCGTGTCGCTTGCCCACCGAAAACTAGGTGGCAAAGCGTGCCGCTAGGACGACGGCGACCTGGTCCTACTCCTCTTGCGAGCGGATCGGTGGCGCCGGTTCGTTGCGAAATTCACGGTGGCGGACCTTGCCGCCGGCGTAGGCGATACAGAAGCTACAGGCTAATGCGGCCGCTCCGAGCAATGTGACCGCCAACGTCAGTGGCATGGAAGATTTCGGCCAGCGCATCGGCACAAATATCGCAGCCGCGCTCAAGGCCGCGAGAGCGTAGAAAATGTAAATGAATTTCTCGGCCCGAGCTTCGTGTTCATCCAGCCACGCATGACCATCGTCATCGGTCATGGCCAGGACGCGATCATATCCTTGCTGGCCAAACTCGAACGTTGGCCACGCGGAAATTGAGGTGATGAATACGAGAATCAACGCGACAATCAGCGCGCGCCGACTTTTTAAAATCACAGCGGCCACAAGGCCGATCCAGCTGATAAGCAGCCCGTACACCGGCAGCGGGTTAAGCAACACATGAATGTATTCCGGCTGACGCAAACTGCGGATAAAGCCCTCGATCATAGTTGGCCGTTCCATTGGGTTCCGCAGACGTGCGCGGAGTGCCGCGCTTCTTCCGGCAAGAATTTTTGCCAGTCGGCGATCGTGAAATGCCACCATTCGGTGCGCATTCCCCAAAAACCTGCGCGACGCATTGCATATTGCAATAAGCGCAGGTGACAGAGGATTTCGTTAGAAGGACCCGTGTAACGCCACATGGCTGCAGGCGTAAAATCATCAAAGTCACTCGGCATGCTCACGGGACGATTCCATGAGTCTACGAGCGTGGCATCGACAGCGATTCCCCAACTGTGCAGCGAACCGACGCCGATTCCAGGATTGGCAACATAATCACTGTTGTGCGACGCCTCCCACAGTTGTGTCTGTACCGCGACTGGCCGATAGGCGTCCCAGATTTTCAAGCCATATTGGTAGCGGTGCAGAAACATTTGCGCCGCAGTCAAGGCCGATGCCACCTCCGAACGTGCGAGAGCGCGCATGCCTTGGGGATAAAGTGGATGCTTCACCAAATTATTGGCTCCCGCATACCGCAAGTCGACCATGATGGTGGGATTCACCGATTGGATATCGACGAGCGGACCATCAGCTTCTGCGGTGTTTGAAGCCAATGTGGACACCAAAGCAATAATCAAACAAGTCCAAGCGTTGCGGTTCAGCATTTGCATGGTTTGATTAATGCGCTGCCACAGCCGGTTCGGGAAAATCCAGACCTGCCAGACGACCGACGAGAAGCCGGGCACTGTCCTCGGGCATTGTAAAACGCAGTTCCAGATTGGAATTGCCTTGTGTTTGGATCTCCGGCAACTGCGAGTAAAAAAGAAGCGGCGAATCGGCCAGCCGCAACCATTGTTGTGGATTGCTGCGCAAATCCCGTACAACGTCGCCTGCCTTTTTCGGAGTGTTCACTTTTACGAGAATTCTGGCTTTTACTGGATTTTGAAGGCTCACTGCAAGGCCAATCAGTTGTGAAGCATCGAGTAGTTCGCGCGAAAAAATGGGATGGAAAGCGCGGGAGAGATCCGGCGGATCACGCGAAATGAGTCGCAGGGCGCTCTCACGATCGAGAGCTTGGAAACGGTCGAACAGTTGTCCAGTTATTTTCAGGTCCGGTTTCATTCCCAGACGCACCAACACGAGTTCGTCCACTTGTTCTGGGGCGCCAACGGCGAGGGTTTCCGGCCCGACGCGGGCGAGCGCAAAAATGGGCTTGCCCGCCGCAGGATCTGCAGAAGTGTTCTGTCGTTCCCACACTGGCAGCCCGCTAACCGCACGCTTTTGGAAAGTCTTATCAGCTGCGACTGTACGAACGACCTTGGCAAGGCCACGGCGGCTTTGGATGAGGTTGAATTCTCGAGTCTCTCCCATCTCGTTTGTAGTCAGCGCGCGGGTGATCCGCGCCGCATCGCGAGATGGATTTAAACCTGGCACAGACGCAGCCGGGCCGATTAATGCCGGCCACAGCTTTGGCTGCTCATTGCGCCAACGCTTCGCAATGTTTGCATATTCGAATTGTTCGGTGTTGATCGAGAGGATGGTGTCGGTTTCCTGCGGCAACCAATCGCGTCCACGCGGAGATTGAAAGAAAACGAGCAACGTGATCGCCAGGAGAACCAGCACTGAGAAGGCGCTGAAATAAAACTTGCGCAGCTCCTGTTTGTCAATCTGGCTGGAGAGCCTCGCCAGCTCTGCCTGGTGTTGCAACTGTAAGTCGACCGCTTGTCTTCGGCGATGCGCTTCCTCCAGCAGATGCGGCGCATTTGGCGGCGCAATGCTTTTAACGGACAAATGTCGGCCGATACTCAGATAGGCAGGATTCTTCCGCTCTTCGACGGTTTGGTGGCGCGTCTGTGCATCACGCGCTGCTTGTTGTTGGATCTGAATACTGTCAGCCAGTTTCTTGTCGCGCGTTTCAAACTCGCTTCGCGTCCGAGCAATATTTTTCTCCACCGCAGCAAGTTCGGCGTCCGCGCTGGTGAGCTTTTCTTTGGCCATGCGCGCCGCGTCTGCACCGCCCATGCGCGCCCGGACAAGTTCTGCGCGTTCTTCCGGAAGGCGTGCACGCTTGGCCATTATGCCTGCCGAAAGTGTATCGAGGTCGAGAGGAGCCGGATCGAGAGCATGCAGATCGGAGAGTTGTTTCAAAAGATCCCGATCGGCAGCTTCGCTTTCCTGAATGCGGCCCTCGACGGCTGCGAGCTCACGTTCGCAAACCTTAACACTTGTCTTCGCATGATTGCGCTCGTGAAGAAGTGGCTTTTTCTCTGCTTCGAGCTTCGCAATCGCCTCAGCGAGTTCGCGCGCGATTTGCCGCCGCTCCTCTTCGATCGTTTTAATTCCTTCTTCGATCCGCGCGATTCGCAGTGCGACTTCTTTTTGTTCCTGCTCCAGTTTCTTGAGTGCGACGATCTCGTTCCGGAGTTCGGGGAAATTTGCCGCCTGCGCCGTGCCCTCGCGACCCAAACTGATCTCACTTTTTTGCAGAAGCCGCCTGTCGTGCCGGAGCGCCATTCGCGTTCGCTGGCGCTTGAGCTTTAAGGCTAGTTCGCGAAACCCTGTGCGGATGAAGCTCACGACGCGAGGCTATACGAATGTCTGGTTGGCAAAAGATTTTTCACCATTTGGCCGGTCATATGAGTCGCGTGGAAAGGCGTGACTATTCCTCAGGCGCGGCCAGCTTTGCCAATACACTGAAATCTTCCAGTGTGGTTGTATCGCCCGTGACTTTTGCGCCGCTTGCGATTTCCTTCAGAAGGCGCCGCATGATTTTGCCGCTGCGCGTTTTCGGAAGCGCTTCGGCAAAACGGACTTCGTCTGGTCTTGCAATTGCGGCGATGTGCGCGCTGACGTGATCGCGCAATTCTTGCTTGAGCGCACGATCAACTTCAACTCCACTCTTCACAGTCACAAACGCGACAACGCTCTGACCCTTTAACTCATCCGGTCTGCTCACCACCGCCGCCTCTGCGACTCGCGGATGACTTACGAGCGCGCTCTCTATTTCCGATGTGCCGAGTCTGTGGCCAGCCACATTGAGAACGTCATCAATTCGTCCTACGAGCCAAAAATAACCTTCTTCATCGCGTCGCGCCCCATCCCCGGTGAGATAACTACCTTTAAACTCACTCCAGTATTGCTGGCGATAACGGGCTTTATCGCCATAGATCGTGCGCAACATCGAAGGCCAAGGTCGGCGAATGACCAGCTTCCCGCCAATATTTGGCCCGACTTCGTGACCTTTTTCATCGACGACGGCTGGATCGACGCCAAAGAACGGAAGTGTTGCGCTGCCAGGCTTGGTGGTAGTCGCGCCGGGCAACGGCGTAATCAAAATCGAACCAGTCTCAGTTTGCCACCACGTATCAACAATAGGACATCTCCCGCGACCAATCGTTTTGTGATACCACATCCAAGCCTCTGGATTGATCGGTTCGCCGACGGTGCCGAGCAGCCGCAGCGACGAGAGATCATGTTTCGCCACCCATTCGGCTCCCCAGCGAATAAAGGCGCGAATCGCCGTCGGCGCGGTGTAAAGAATTGTGATCCGGTATTCCTCGATGATTCTCCAGAAGCGATCCGGTTCAGGCCAGTTCGGTGCGCCTTCGTACATTACAACAGTAGCGCCATTCGCGAGCGGCCCATATACAATATAACTGTGTCCGGTCACCCAGCCTACATCGGCCGTGCACCAGTAAATGTCTTCGTCGCGAATATCGAAGACGTATTTTGTGGTTGAATAAACGCCCACCAGGTAACCGCCGGTCGTGTGCAGAATTCCCTTCGGTTTTCCGGTCGATCCGCTTGTGTAGAGAAGATAGAGCGGATGCTCGCTATCGAGCGGCACGGGCGGGCAGTTTGCATCCACGTATTCCAATTCCCGATCCCACCAAACATCGCGGCCCTCTTCCATATGGATGTCATTTGCGGCACGGCGAAAAACAATCACACGGCGGACAGACGTGCCGTCGCGGAGCGCGTCGTCGACATTTTTTTTAAGCGGTACAATTCCCCCCCGGCGAAATGCGCCGTCGGCAGTGATGATTGCGATTGCGCCACTGTCGTTGATTCGGTCGCGGATACTGTCGGAACTAAACCCGCCGAAGACCACCGAATGCACCGCGCCAATGCGTGCGCAGGCCAGGATCGCAATTACTGCTTCGGGAATGTTCGGAAGATAGATTATGATACGATCGCCTTTTCTGATCCTGTTCCGTTTCAATACATTCGCGAAACGGCAGACCTCGCGATACAATTGCTGATACGTAAGCGTGCGTTTGTCGCCCGGTTCGCCTTCCCAAATAATCGCCGCCTTGTTGCGACGCGACCCCGCCAGATGGCGATCCAGGCAATTTTCGGAAGCATTGAGTTTGCCGCCGACGAACCACTTCGCGAAGGGAGGTTTCCATTCAAGCACTTTTTCCCACGGGGCCTGCCAGACCAACTCCCTGGCCTCGCGCGTCCAGAACTTGGCTGGCTGCCGGATCGATTCGCGATACATTCGCCGGTATTGAGCGAGACTCTTGATTCGGGCCTTGCCGCTAAAATCGGGTGGTGGCTTAAAAGTGCG
>Ga0126381_100006571_pt1 | contig 12870 bp, 7 predicted proteins | sample PanSoiMetPlot_28_FD_96465 | JGI IMG/M metagenome (GOLD analysis project Ga0126381, IMG submission 96465) | Tropical forest soil microbial communities from Panama - MetaG Plot_28 | ecosystem: Environmental > Terrestrial > Soil > Tropical forest > Bulk soil | place: Panama | collected 2016-02-17
CACGCTGCCCTCATACTTCGGTCCCTTATTTCCAGTGATCGTGGCGGCGAGCACTTTCCCCTGCTCGATGAGAGGCGCAACGAGCCCGTAACAAACCCCGTTGTGCTGTACGCATTCGCCGACAGCAAAAATATCCGGGTTCGAAGTCTCCATGTAATCGTTGACGACGATGCCGCGTCTTACTTCAAGCCCAGCCTCATGGCCGAGTCCTACGTTGGGTCGAATCCCGGCAGCAATCACGACAAGATCAGCTGGAATGCTGCCTCCGCCCTTGAATTGGACTCCCTCCACTTTCCCGTTCCCAAGGATCGCTGTCGTACTCAGTCCAAGCAGGACCGTAATTCCCATCTGATTCATCTTGGCGGCCAGATAACCGCCGCCCGTGGTATCGAGCTGCCGCTCCATCAGCCACTCCATCAGGTGCACGACAGTGACCTCGCACCCTTGCACCTGTAGCCCACGCGCCGCCTCGAGTCCGAGCAGGCCTCCGCCGATCACCACGGCTTTCAGGCCTGGCCGGCAGCGTTCCAGCAGTGCCCTGGTGTCGTCAAGGTTGCGGAACACAAAGACGCCGTCTTTCTTTACTTCGTCGATCGAGGGGATCAGCGGCACGCTCCCGGTCGCCAACAAGAGCTTGTCGAACGGAGTCACGCTGCCATCGTCGGTCGTCACAGTCTTGGCTTGAGAATCCACACCCACGACGCGGACGCCGAGCCTGAGATCAATGTTGTTGCGCTGATACCACTCAAGACCGTTGAGAACGATGTCGTCGTCCGACTTTTCTCCCGCCAACACCGAAGAGAGCATGATGCGGTTGTAGTTGACGTGAGTCTCGTCGCCGAACATTGTGATGTCAAACTTGGGCGCGTGCCGCAGAATCTGCTCCACGCACGCCACTCCCGCCATGCCATTCCCGACGACCACCAGTTTCTTCACAGACTCACCCCCATTGAGGATTTCGTTGCGCGCTGCCCGGACCCCTTGCGGTCTTTCGGAGTGCGGCTCAGTTGAACCGAAACGGCGCATTGCTTGTAATTGGGTTCGCGTGAGATCGGATCGAATGCGCTCTGCGTGACCAGATTCGCGTTTTTCTCCGCGAAATGAAACGGCATGAACACTTGCCCGGGTGCCACGATCTCAGTCACTCGCAATTCGACATTCTTGACGCGGCCACGGCGCGAGATCACATCGACGCGATCGTGAGGTTTCAGTCGTAGCGCCTGGGCGTCGCTCGTATTCATTTCCAGCCAAGCGCTGGGCGACATTCTCTGGAGGATCGGAACAGCCCCCGTCTTGGTTCGGGTATGCCAGTGCTCCACCGTACGCCCGGTATTCAGCACCAAGGGAAACGCTTGACTTGGCTGCTCGGGAAACGGAGTCCACTCGATGCAGAAGAGCTTGGCCTTACTATCTTCGGTTGAGAATTTTCGATCTTCGTAGAGGCGAGTCGTTCTCACTTCCGACGTACCTTCCGGAAACGGCCATTGAATACCGTTGTGCTTTTCAATCAGGTCGTAAGACAGTCCCGAGTAATCGCACAGGCGGCCCTTAGACACCTGCTTCCACTCATCGAACGCATGGGGGGGGCCGGTCCAGCCCGGAAACAACTCCTCGCGGCAGCTGAGCTTTTCCGCAATCGCGAGGAAGATGTCGAAGTCCGATCTTGCTTCCCCCGGCGGAGGGACCGCACGATTCACCTTGCTGACGCGACGCTCTGAATTCGTGTACGTTCCCTCCTTCTCTCCCCAAATCGCCGCGGGAAGCACAAGGTGTGCGAGTTCAGTCGTTGGCGTGGGATGAAACCCATCCTGCACCACCAGGAAGTCGAGCGTCTCCAGTCCTTGCTTCAGGACGTCAATGTTCGGAAAAGAGACGATGGGGTTGGTCGCGATATTCCAGAGCGCACGGACCTTCTTGCTGACAGTTGCCTCAACGATGTCCGGATAGGCGAGTCCCCGCCAGGTTGGAATACGGTCTACCGAGACCCTCCACAACGCAGCTAACTCCTCCCTGTCCACTTCGCTCTCAAACTTACGATATCCAGGCAGGCTCGACGTGAAGCCCGCTTCGCGCGTTCCCATGGCGTTGCATTGTCCGGTGATGGAGAACGGAGAGGCCCCGGCGCGACCGATGTTGCCCGTAATCAGTGCAAGATTGTTGATCGCGTTTACAGTTTCCGCGCCTTGCGTGCTGTGGTTGACGCCCATCGTCCACCCGGCGAAGGCCGCTCGGGCATTGCCATACAGATTTGCTGTTTTGAGAATCAGGTCTTCGCTGAGGCCGGTGATCTCCGAAACGTACTGGGGTGTGTATTTCTCGACGAACTTCGCGAGCTCGGAAAACCCGCGCGTGTGTTTCGAGATGAATTCGTAGTCAATTTGGCCCGTCTGGATCAATACATGAATCATTCCATTGATCAGTGCGATGTCCGAGCGCGGCTTCAGCGGAAGGAACAAATCAGCCATCATCGCCGTCTTGGTAACGCGTGGATCAGCAACAATGAGAGTTTTCCCCGGATTCGATTCGAGGTGCTGACAGAGAATTGGATGGTTATCGGCGATGTTGGCGCCGATCAGAAAGATGACGTCGGCTTTCTGCAAGTCGTCGTAGGCGCCAGGCGGGCCATCGCTGCCAAACGATCGCTTGTATCCGGAAACAGCGCTAGCCATACACAACGTCGTATTGCCGTCGTAGTTGCGGGTCCCGAAGCCGAGTTGAACGAGTTTCCCGAGCGTGTAGAACTCTTCGGTGACGAGCTGACCGGTGCTGACCACGCCGAGGGCGTCGCGGCCATACCTCTCCTGCGTGCTGCGAAACTTCTGGACCAATACGTCGAGAGCCTCATTCCAGCCCACCGGAATCAACTTTCCGTTTTTCCTGAGAAGCGGTGTGCGAGCGCGGTTCGGAGCTTCGAGAGTGTAGTGCTCCGAAAGACCCTTCGGACACAGTTTGCCCAGATTCACCGGATGATCGGGGTTTCCGCGCACGCTGATTGCGCGATTGTCCTTCACTCCAATGAACATCCCGCAGCCGACTGAGCAGTAGCCACACGTGGTCGCGACCCAATGATCCGGAATCTTTTGCGCCGAGGTGTAGCCGTGCTGAGGATCATCCCCGTAGGAATACTTCTCAGCGAGAATGTCCAGGCCCAACTTCTGCAGGAGCTTCATGCCGCCCTCTCCTGAGCCGCGAGATAGGACGAGGGGACGTTCTTCGGCACGACGCTGACATAAAAGAGATAACGTCCGGCAATCTCCCCCGCTAGAGCTAGCGGAAATGCCGCAAACCGGGCTAGACCTGAGCCGGATAACGGCAGCGCGATGCCCCCTGCCAATAACAGTGCGCCGCGCAGCAGAAATGTTCTGGCCAGCACGGTGGACAGCAAACGCGCCGAGGCGTGCAGTTCAAAGGAATCGGAAGCCGTCAGCCATAGGAACCGTACGGTCTGATTCAGCAATTGCGTTGAAGCTGCGATAACCCCAATCAGCGTGAGAACTCGACCTCGTCCCGCGCCAATGGAAACGGCAAACAAAGGTCCCAGCAGTGCTGCCGTGAGGCAAAAATCGGAAATCGTGAACTTGCTATTCCACGACGGGCGAGCCGGAACCAAGTAAATGAAGGCGCTCGACATTGCGCCGCCTGCACCCAGAATGACCGTCGCCGCTCCCAATTGCCGGCTCACTGGAAGCGTTAACCAGAGCGCGGCGGCATAGAACCCGGCCATCGCCGAGAACAGTCCGAACAAAAGAACCTCGCGGCTCAACCACGATTTTTTCCACATCCGTAGTGCGCGATATGCATGAACCGGACGTCCCAGGTGACTCGTCGAGGAGGCTAGAGCCAACCCTCCTAGAAGGAGCGAAGCCACAGCAGCTGTGCCCAGCCTCGCTGTGTCTCCGAACATCTGCAGAAACCAGATCGTGGCAAATGCACCCACGGACAATTGCGTAAGAACGGTCATCACAACCAACGGCCAGTGAGGCGCCTCCGGCCGCACACGCCAGTAGTCTGCTTTTCGAATATCCGGGGGAAGTCGGTCGGGCAGGGTAATTCTTGTCGTGGAAATGCTATCGTCCGCGGAAGGAAGTCCAGGTGCATTTGCACCCGAGAATTCCCTCCTCCACTCTTCTGTCGCAACAATCTCGATACGAATTGCACCCTCGGGGCAAGCATTCACGCATGCGGGCTCTCTCCCTTCTGTCAGCCGCCCATAGCACATATCGCACTTGCCGACGATGCCGCGCTCGGGGTTGTATTGCGGCACACCATAAGAGCAATTCCAGGTGCAGTACTGGCAACCGATGCACCGGTCTGCGCTGTGTTGCACGATCCCGGTCGCAGAATCTTTGGTGTAGGCCTCTACTGGGCAGCCGATCAAGCAAGAGGGCTCGAGGCAGTGGTTGCAGCCCATCGACAAGTGGAGGCGGTAAGTGTCCGGATACCACCCTCCTTCAATCTCGCCCACACGGCGCCAGTTAATGTCCGCGGGATTTCCGTTCTGCTCGTTACAGGCCACAACGCAGCATTTGCATCCGATGCATTGCGTCATGTCGAAGTGAAAGCGGTACTGCTCGCCGGGAGCGGGAGCGCGACTGGGGACGCGAGGAACGGTTGCGAGCGGTTTAATTTCGTAGAGTTGGGCCGCGGGTGACCACTCGCGGCTCAGCTCGAACCTGACATCACCGTCTCCCGCCCGTTCGATAAGTGGTAAAGACATACGTTTCCCCGGATGCCGGCTAATCCACGTTCGCCTTCTACTTGCCCTGCAACCTTCCTGGTGTCGTAACCCGAACCGGCAAAATTAACTCACGTCTGCCGGCCTGAACCGAAACGGTGGGTTCTTGGATACGACCTGGTATCCGGGAAATTCCCAACTCGTGGGAATCACAGCATTACCCTCAAACTCGACAGTTTTCGATCTGAAGAGTCCGCGCACTGCTTCTTGGGCAATCTAGCCAGACAGAACAGCCACTGGAAATCAAAAAAATCTATGAGCGTCATTACCCAGAAATGAGCGCGGAAGGCCTTTAGTTGGCGCGTGGCTGCCTTCGAACCGGCGGTTCTGATGCGATTCCCTTATGCGAGCCATCACTTCTTTGAATTGGTACCAAACCCGTTTTGTCAGCAATCTAGACAGGACAGATCCAAGGTGTCAGGAAATGTGAGGGGGGACGTGAACAAACCGCCAATGCGACTATCGGGAGAGGCAATTCCACTCTTTCCGATGTTCGTCAAGCTAGCGAAGCGCCGTTGCCTGGTCGTCGGCGCGGGAAAAACAGCAGAAGAGAAGATACCGACACTGCTGCGATGCGGAGCGCATGTCGTTGTGGTTGCTCCCCAGGCCACTCGGGCGATTCAAGGATGGGCAGCAGAAAACAAAATCGTCTGGGAACAACGTCGGTTCGAACCGCGCGATCTGGATGGCATGTTTTTGGTGCTGGCGGCAACACCGCAAAAGTCAGTGAATCGCACCGTGTTTGAGCAGGCGCAACAGCGCCACGTTCTTTGCAACGTCGTCCGCGATCGGCCGCACTGCGATTTCTATTATCCAGCGGTGGTGCGGCGCGGCCCGCTGCAGATTGCGATCTCAACCGCGGGCCACAGCGGCGCACTGGCCCAGCGCTTGCGCAAACAGCTGGAAGCCCAGTTCGGCCCCGAGTGGGAGAGCTGGCTGCGCTGGCTCGGCGAGGCACGCTCCTCTCTTTACGATGATCCCCTTTCTCCGAAGCGCCGCCGCACCATGCTCCATCGCATGGCGAGCCCAGAGAAGCAAGCGGAGTTCTTACGTCGATGGGGTTATTCCAATGGCGACAAGCCAGACTGAAAGGCAGCCGGGCCATCCTCGATCGTGTTAGACTCTCGGGTCTATGCCACAGTTTGTCATCGAACGCGAGATGGCGGGCGCCGGGTCCTTGTCGGAGGCGCAAATTCGCGAAGTGTCCTTGCGCTCCCTGGAAACCCTGCAGTCCATGGGACCGCAGATTCAGTGGCTGCATAGTTACGTCACGGAAGACAAGGTGTACTGCGTATATCTCGCCCCTGATGAGAACACCATACGAGAGCATGCGCGGCGCGTGGGTATTCCCGCGGATCGCGTTTCCGCGGTTCGCCGCCTCATTGATCCGCTCAAGCTGTAATACTCACGAAGGCTCCTGCAACGAATATTGAATCGCATGCTCAACACTCATTGCGCTGCCCTCGGCCCAGGCCTGTTTCCCATCATTCTCGCTGAGCGAGTCCCACGCCGGTGACAGGTTTTCGTCAATCCTGGATTGCTCAGCCTGCGGCAGACGCACGCTGATCAGCCGGCGAAGGTGTTCTGCGGCTCCGGCGAGTTTCAGAGCGCGAGTGGCTTGTCCCTGCTCTGCCGCTAGACATGCCAAACCTTCCAGTGCCCGCGCCATGCCACGCTTGTGTCCCAGCTCTGCGAAGACTTCAAGTGCCTCGCAGTATGCTTCATGTGCAGCCACATACTGCTTCCTCTCACAGGAGACGTACCCTAAATCTGCCATTGAGCGAGCACACCCCCATCGGTCACCGGCTTCGCGAAATGCTTGCAGCGCCCGGCGGTAGTAATTTTCCGCCAAATTCAGATCCCCCTGCTCCTGTGCGATGTCACCCTGCTGATTGATCGACCACGCTGCCCCGCTGCGGTCCTGCACTCTTTCAAAAATGTCCGCAGCTTCTCGCAAGGCGAGCTGGGCGCGTGAATAGTCGCCCCGAGCCTTCGCAACATTTGCCAGGTTATGCAGGCAGCGGGCTGTTTCGACCGAATCCGGCAAGCAGCGCCAGTATTCCAGAGTGCGCTCGAAGTACTTCTGCGCCGTCTCGTAGTCGCCACAATCGCGGGCTCCAATTCCAAAGGCATTCAAAGACGCTGCAATTCCCCGTTGATCGTTCAGCTCCTGATACAACAGAAGACTCTGTTCACAGAAGCGCTTCGCGGCAGAAAAATCGCCCAGCGCCGTCGACAGCGCACCGACGAAGATCCCAATCCTTGCGCGTTGTTGCGCATACCCATCTCCTGCGAGTTGTAGCACGCGTTCGAGGCGGGAGCAGCCTTCTGCGAGGTGTTCCCGCATATCCCAGAACCGAAACAGAGCCATACACAACCGCAGCGCCCAATCGAGATCCTCCGTGGCAAAGAGCGAGTCAAGAGCAGAACGGAAATTATCAATCTCGAGGTCGCAGCGAGACAGCCATAGGGCCCGCTCCGCGGGAGCCAGTTCAGGATTGCCTTCTTCCGCCAAAACCAGGCAATAGGCGGCATGCGCACGCCGGGTGGCTTTTTCTTCGCCGCTCGCAATCAAACGTTCGATTGCGTATTCGCGGATGGTTTCGAGCATTGTGAAACGAGCTTCCGAATCGGACCGGTCCGTCCGCTGGATCAGGTTCTTATCCACCAAAGACGAAAGACCGTCAAACAGATCGATGCCGAGATCGTAACTCGTGTTGCAGACGGCTTCGACCGCCTCCATCGTGCAACCACCAGCAAAAACCGAGGAGCGACGGAACAGCTTCTGCTCAGCCGCATTCAACAGGCCGTGGCTCCAGTCAACGGTATTCCGCAGCGTTTGCTGTCGTTCAGGTAGATCAAGTGCTCCGCCGGTGAGTAGTTGCAAACGGCTCTGCAGCCGGTCGAGGATGGCTTTCGGCGACAACACCTTGGTTCTGGCTGCGGCCAATTCGATCGCTAACGGTAATCCATCCAGGCGCAAACAAATGTCGCGGATCGCGCTGGAATTCTCTTCCGTCACCGTAAAGTTCGGCCGAACGGCGGTCGCCCGCTGGACAAACAGCTGAACGGCTGAATCCTGCTCCAAGGGTGACACTGGAAATTCGTGCTCGCCATAGATGTGCAGGCACGCGCGGCTGGTCACCAGCACTTTGAGCCCGGGACAGGCGCTCAAAATCTCCGCGACCACCTTGGCAGCAGGTAGCACCTGTTCGAAATTATCCAGCACGAACAGGAATGGTCCGGCATTCAGCATGTAATTCCTGAGCAGCTCCGGAATGCTGCGATTTGGAACTTGCTGCAGATCGAGCGATTTGGCCATCGCGATCGCAATAAGATCAGCGTCTGTAATGGATGCGAGTCCGACAAATTGAACTCCGCCGCTGAAGTTGTTCGCGGCGGCTGCTGCGACTGTTATCGCTAGGCGGGTCTTCCCCGCGCCGCCGGCTCCGGTCAGGCTCAACAGGCGAACATCCGGCTGCCGCAGGAGTTCGGCCGCCTTCGCCACTTCCCTGTCTCTGCCGATGAGCGAGGTTCGCGGAGTGGGCAAGTCAACGATCGCTCTCGTCACTCGCGCGATGATCGGGGTGTGAATTTCTTCCGACGATAGACGCCGGGGCAGGTTCCCCGCATGCGCTGCGGATTGAGCAACCGGTGCGGTGAATAGATACCCGCGACGCGGGGCAGTCTTGAGCAACTGCTGCTCGTGATCTTTAAGGGCCCGACGCAGTTCAATCGTGCACTGCACCAGGGAATCATCGGTGACGAAGCTGTCCGGCCAAATGGCCTGCATGAGCTCCTGCTTGCTAATCAGACGGCCCGGGTTTTGGACCAGGTATCTCAGCGCTTCGTAAACCTTCGGGCGAAGCCTGATTTCCTCTCCGGACCTGAGCAAACATCCCCGCTGCACGTCCAGCGTGAACTCGCCAAAGCGATAGGTAGATGGATCGCCTGCCGCGGCCGCCGGCATCTGCCGCCAGTCCAAGGGCCGCACTTGTTTTAGTTTTTTCGGCATTTCTTCGGCGTTGTTTCGTTACGCCTGCCACCCCAAGCAGATACTTTGATCCTGGCAGCCGAGAGCAGCAAGTTCCGAATGAGCTTCTGGTAACCGCTGCCGGGCCAAAGCCACTGATTAGAGCGGATTCTAGCAAAGCTGCCGCCGGGAAAAGAAGCGCCAGCTGCCGGCAGGAACGGACAGGATCCTCCCCGGACAAGGAGATATGGAATGAGCACAACACAGGTTCCCGCTTTAGACATGAACAAACTAAACGCTTTCATTGGGCAATTCGTCACAGATCTGGGCGCCTCGGTTCACGCCGGCATGGTGGTGATCGGGGAAAAGCTTGGATTGTACAAAGCACTCGCGGCCGGCCCGTTGAGTCCGGCAGAACTAGCCGGAAAAACCGGAACGGATGAGCGTTATCTGCGCGAATGGCTCGCCTCGCAAGCCGCGGGAGGCTACATCACGTACGATGAACGAAGCCGCAAGTTCGGCCTCACCGAAGAGCAGGCTTTCACCCTGGCGCAGGAGGACAGCCCGGCTTACTTGCCCGGTGCATTTGAGTTGGCTCTCGGTTCCCTGGCCGCCGTTCCGCGAATTGCTGAATCGTTTCGCACGGGCGCTGGAATGGGCTGGCACGAGCACGATGATGGCGTGTTCCACGGCTGCGAAAAGTTCTTTCGCCCAGGCTACGCCGCCAATCTTGTCAGTTCGTGGATTCCCTCGCTCCACGACGTGAAGCAAAAGCTCGAGGCGGGAGCCCGAGTCGCCGACGTCGGGTGCGGTAAAGGCGCATCGACTCTGCTTTTGGCAAAGGCGTTTCCGAAATCAAAATTCTACGGATTCGACTATCACGATAAGTCGATTGAAGCGGCCCGGGAATCTGCTCAGCGGCAGGGTATCGCCGACCGCGTCGGCTTTGAAGTATCGAAAGCAAAGAACTTTCCGGGCAAGGATTACGATCTGGTAGCTGTTTTTGACTGCCTGCACGACATGGGCGATCCGATCGGCGCAGCGGCCCACGTTCGCAGCTCGCTTGCCAAAGACGGAACCTGGATGATCGTCGAGCCGTTCGCAAATGATGAACTGAAGGACAACCTGAATCCGGTCGGCAGGGTTTACTACTCGTTTTCGACGCTCCTGTGCACGCCATGTTCACGCTCGCAGGAAGTGGGGTTGTGCCTGGGTGCCCAGGCCGGCGAGAAGCGCATCCGGGAGGTTGTTTCTGCGGCGGGATTCAATCGTTTCCGTCGGGCCACCGAGACTCCCTTCAACATCGTCTACGAAGCCCGGCCGTAACTTGCGGTAAGCAACCGGACAGCCGCTGCAAAGCGGCTGCCCAGGTTGCCGAGCGTAGAATACGCGCAATACCAATTCAGGGAGTGAGGCAAATCCCATGAAAGCAATCGAGAGTGCCACAGTTTCGAAGTCGGATTCGACCGACGGTCGCGGGTCTGTAAAAGCGGAACCTGCCACGGCTTCAGAGCGCCGTCTGTCCAGTCCGCTGACCGATGAAATGCTGGTGCGTTTTGACTCCCGAGCGGCGACTTATGATCGGGAAAATCGGTTCTTCGATCAGGACTTCGAGGAACTCCGCGCCGCAAAATATCTGGTCTTGCCCGTTCCATCGCAATTTGGAGGACCGGGTTTCAACCTGGCAGAGATGTGCCGCGAGCAACGCCGTTTGGCCTATCACGCGCCGGCAACGGCCCTGGCAGTCAATATGCACGTTTACTGGCTCGGTGTTGCCGCCGATCTTTGGCGACGAGGCGATACCTCGCTGCAATGGATGCTGCAAGAGGCCGGCGCCGGAGAAATCTTCGCGGCCGGTCACGCCGAGAGCGGAAATGATATTCCCGTGCTTCTTTCCACCTCCAAAGCAGAACGAGTGGAGGGCGGTTATCGCTTCACCGGCCGAAAGCAGTTCGGAAGCTTGACTCCGGTGTGGACTCGATTTGGCCTGCACGGCATGGATACGAGTGATCCAACCCAGCCGAAGATTGTCCACGCGTTCATGCAACGTGACAGCGCCGGATACGTCATTAAGGAAACCTGGGATGTTCTGGGCATGCGCGCCACTCGCAGCGACGACACGATGGTTGAAAATGCTTTCATTCCCGACCGCTACGTGGCCCGTGTTGTGCCGGCTGGCGGGGCCGGTATCGATGCTTTCATCCTTTCTGTATTTGCCTGGGCTCTCATGGGATTTGCCAATGTTTATTACGGTCTAGCCAAGCGTGCTCTGGATAAAAGCGTCGCTGCCGTGAAGAACAAACACTCTCTCGGGCTCTCGCGCTCCATGGCATATCATCCCGAAATTCAGCACGCCATTGCGCAAATGGCGCTTGAGTTGGAATCGATCGGACCTCACCTCGATCGGATCGCCGACGACTGGTCCAATGGTGTGGACTACGGCGCCGAATGGCCGTCAAAAATATTCGCAGCCAAGTACCATGCGGTCGAGGGATCATGGCGCGTTGTCGATCTTGGTCTCGATGTCGCTGGCGGCGCGGGCATCTTCCGCTCCGCTGGATACGAACGGCTACTTCGGGACGCGCGTCTTGGCCGAATTCATCCTGCCAACGCTTTTCTCACGCACGAAGTAGTGGGTAAGACGGCGCTCGGCATCAGCCTTGATGAACAACCTCGCTGGGGCTGAAGTCTCCTCTTCTTCGTTGGGGACCGCGGAAACAAAGAGTACTTTTGCCTGCTACTTGTTGGTTGGCTTGAATACGGTTGAGGTGCTGTCTGAGCCGGTGAGAGGCGACGACGCATCGATCAATGTACGGTAGACGGGTACGAGTTCCACCGCCCTCAAGTCTGCGAGCTGCCCCTTCGGCATAATGGTCGGACGAGCGCCTCCGGGTAGATAGATAGGTGCTTCGCTTTGCAAAGGCAGAATGCGCAATTCCACCGTACCGCTGAGTACGTCTGGAGTGTTTCTGCTGAAACCAATGACCCAAGGCTGCCCATTATAAAAGTCATCGGTGAGGAGCTTGCCATTGGCGTAGGCGCGTGCGATGTCGCCCTGGTAGGTGATCCTGAGCAGAACACCGGAGACAATATTCGAGGTCACTTGCGGCAGGTGAATTTTCCATTTTGCGGCCGATTCGAACGCGGAGTCCCCCGGCATCACCACCGTCTCTTTCCCCATCTTTAACGGCGAGTCCGCCTTTGGATCCGAGACTTTCTCAACTGTTGCGGTTAGCTGTAAGGGCGGTACAGATTCCTGGTATGTACGGAATATTCCGTCCTGGCCCATCGCGAAATCACCTGCGGGCATTTCCAGTTTAGGGTAGATCTCAGCCTTCAGCTGTGAGGGATCGCTTCCCATCAAAATCAGTCTGTCATTCTCGACGTAGAGCTGGGTCGGTGACAGGAGCAACCGTTCTTTTCCGCCGAGGTTGAGTTTCCAGAGATTTCGGGCCTGTTCTTGCGATAGCACGATAATATCGAGCCACTCGCCATTATGCTTGCGCAGTCGGAAGGCGGGCTTCGTCCCAGGTCCTCGCACGTCCACGTACACGATCCCTGTCCGCTTCTCGATGCGAGCGTCAGATGCCTCGATCACGCCCGCATTGTCTTCCTCAAAAACAAACTCCAGAGGGACATTCGGCAAAGCCGCGAATACATAAGTGTTCTCGCTCGGCAATTTGCATAACAGTTGGGCTGTCGCATAGCGCAGAACACTGTCTCCCAAAACTAGGTTCACGGGCCAGAACGTGTAGGTCCCGCTGGGAATGGTCACCGGCCGGCGAGGAATGGCGATTGTCTTTCCGGGCAGCTCGAGCTGGACCTGAAAATTGTGGCGCTCGGGTAGCGGATACGTGCGCTGATAATTGTTGATGAATAGAAATCCGTGGTCACCCTGGAGACGTGCCGCGACCCGTGGCGTTTCCACATCGTGCAGGCCAGAAGGCACACGCGCGGGAAGGTACGAAGTCATGGGCGCGAGTTCCGCTCCGAAATCATTCAAAAAAAGATGGAATGCTTTCAGAACACCAAATGATGAGTTAGCTTCCCCGAATTCGCCGAGCGGCGCTTGAAAATCGTATTCCTTGAGTGGGAGGTCATTAGGATATCCGGTGGCCTGGGATTCCTGGAGCGTTGTTCGTTTCCCGTCCGGGTTCGTTCC
>Ga0126381_100006572_pt1 | contig 12870 bp, 13 predicted proteins | sample PanSoiMetPlot_28_FD_96465 | JGI IMG/M metagenome (GOLD analysis project Ga0126381, IMG submission 96465) | Tropical forest soil microbial communities from Panama - MetaG Plot_28 | ecosystem: Environmental > Terrestrial > Soil > Tropical forest > Bulk soil | place: Panama | collected 2016-02-17
CGCCAAGATCGGGAACCAGAGACAGCTTCCGTGACCGGACGCGCCCTGGCGCCTGCCCGGTCAGCGATGCTCGCGTACAGAAGCGAGGTGGTGGCTGGTGTCTTTGCCGGCCCGGGTTTCCCTCTTGGTCGTGGCGTTCCTCGGGGTCGTCGCGATCGGGGCTTTCGTCGTGATCCACTATTTCCTCTACAGCCCGCCGGTGATCGACTACGCCGCCGGCGTGACCGCGGACAGCGGCGCGACGGTGCACGTCGTGATGCAGGAAGACCCGCAGAACACCGTCACCAGCAAGCCGGACTGGGTCTCCTACTTCGTCCAGAACCCGCAGACCAAGGACTGGGTGCACACCACCCTGTTCTCGGTCCCCGCCGGCACCCGGGTGGACATGACCATCTACGGGTTCGACGGCTGCACCCCGCTGCGCAACCCCTACTGGGGCAAGGTCACCGGCACCATCGGCAACGTCGTTGACGTCAACGGCAAGCAGTACACCTTCATCAACTCGTGGTCGGGCTGCAACGTCGGGCACACGTTCTCGATCCCGGCCATCAACGTGAACGTACCGATGGCCACGCCGGGGCTGATCCAGTCCGACAAGCCGGGACTGTGCCCCACGTCGCCGTGCCTGCCGGGCACCCCCGCCCAGGTCCCGTACCGGGTGATGCAGTTCAGCTTCATAACGCCGAAGTCCACCGGCCAGTACTTCTGGCAGTGCCGGGTGCCGTGCGGCGGCGGCTTCGTCGCCGGATTTGGTGGTCCCATGCAGACGATCGGATACATGACCGGTTACATGGATGTGGTGTCCTGATGGCCGCCGAAGCTCCCCCCACATCGACCCCTCAGCACGCCGCGGGGCCGTCCGGGCCCAACCACGGCCTGCGGATCTTCCTCATCTGGCTGCCGCTTGCCCTGGCCGCCGACCTGATCATCTGGTTCGCCTGGGGCCCGCACATGCCCCCGGGCGCGATGTCCTCGTCCGCGTCCAACCAGCAGTTCGACATCACCGTGATGGCGGTGATGGCGGCCCCGGTCGTGCTACTGGTGCTGGTCTACTTCCTCTACGCGCTGGTCGTCTGGCGCGCCAAGCCCGACGATGATACGGACGGCCCGGCCATCCACGGCAACACCCGGATCCAGGCCACCTGGATCACGCTCACCTCGGTGATCGTCTTGTCGCTGTTCGTCTTCGGCACCGTGGAGCTGTACGCGGCGAACGGCTCGGGCGGCGGCGAGGGAGCCAGCCCGCTCCAGGTGCCCGGCGGGCCGAGGCTCCAGGTGCAGGTCATCGGGCAGCAGTGGAAGTTCACCTACCGGTACCCGCAGTACGGCGGGTTCGAGACCACGCAACTGGTGCTGCCCACCAACACGTGGGTGCAGTTCAACGTGACCTCGATCGACGTGATCCACAGCTTCTGGGCCTACCAGCTGGGGGTCAAGGCCGACGCCAACCCCAGCGTGAACAACGTGGCCTTCACCAAGATCGACCACACCGGGACATTCGACGTGCGCTGCGCCGAGCTGTGCGGGCTCTGGCACGGCGCGATGACCAACGTCGGCCTGGCCCTGTCCCCGGCCGCGTTCCAGACCTGGGCCACTACCACCCGGGCCAGGCTGCGCGACGTGACCGCGGCGCTGCCGCCCTACTCCCTGACCTACGACCCGGCGTTCATCCCGCAGATGAGCAAGCAAATGGTCGCGGGCGGGTTCGACGGGGCGCAGGGCTTCTTCTACCCGCCGACTGACCCGTACCAGCCATGAGTGACGGCCGACACGACAACGCGCGTGACCCCGGGGAGTCGTCCCCCCGGGCCGACACAGCGATGAAGAGGTGACCGGATGGCCATCGAGACACAGCCGGAGAGAGCACACGGCGCCGGGGGCAGCGGACACGCCTCGCGCAGGCGGCGGCCCTGGTGGATGCGGCCCGCGATCCACACGGCGATCATCGGGGCGGTAATCGGCTACCTGATCGGGCACTTGCTGGGTAACTTCCTGGCCAGCAGCGACGTGGCCACCGAGTACCCGAACATCCCGCTGTCCGACACCAGCGACTGGCCGATCGTGCTCGGCTACGCCTTCGCCGTAGTCGGCTGGCTGGCCGGGCTCGGCGTGTTCAACGACCTGCTGCGCCAGGTCGCGGGCCGGCCGGTCAGGGTGGCGACCGAGGAAGAAGAGGCATCTGAGGGAGTCAGCAGGTACTTCAGGTTCACCCTCGACCACAAGGTGGTGGGGATCCAGTACCTGATCGGCATGATCATCTACTTCTGCACGGCGGGCCTGCTCGCGATGGCCATCCGCGCGGAACTGCTGTCGCCGACGTACCACCTGTTCACCTCCCAGGTGTACACCGAGATCGTCGGCGAGCACGGCACGATGATGATGATGCTGATGACCTCGGTCATCGTCGGGCCGTTCGGCAACTACCTGGTGCCGCTGATGATCGGGTCCAAGCGGGTGGCCTTCCCCCGGATCGAGGCGCTGTCGTTCTGGATCACCCCGATCGCGTTCCTGATCCTGCTGTCCAGCTTCATGCTCGGCGGGTTCCCGTTCGGCTGGACCGGGTACGCTCCGCTGTCCATCCAGTCGACGGCCGGCGCGGACGCGTACGCGGTGGCGTTCGGGCTGATGGGGTTCTCGGTGATCCTGGCCGGGTTCAACATCATCGTCACCGTCATCTGCTACCGCGCTCCCGGGATGCGCTGGAGCAGGGTCCCGATGTTCGTCTGGGCCATGGTCACGACCTCGTTCCTGTTCGTGCTGGCCGGGCCGGTGCTGATCGCGGGCATGTACATGATGGTCACCGACCGGACCGCGCAGACCGCGTTCTTCATCGACACGCTCGGCGGCAGCAGCTACCTGTACCAGAACGTGTTCTGGTTCTTCGGCCACCCCGAGGTGTACATCCTGGCCCTGCCGGGGTTCGGGATCGTCTCGGAGATCCTGCCGGTGTTCTGCCGCAAGCCGCTGTTCGGCTACAAGGTGGCGGCGGCCGGGCTGATCGGCGTGACGCTGCTGAGCTTCTTCGTCTGGCAGCACCACCTGTTCATGTCCGGCATCAACCCGGACATGCGCCCGGTGTTCATGCTCACCACCGAGCTGATCTCGATCCCGACCGGGTTCATCTACCTGGTGGCGATGGGCACGCTGTGGAAGGCGAAGATCAGGTTCACCGTGCCGATGCTGTTCACGCTCGGGATGTACTTCAACTTCCTGATCGGCGGCATCTCCGGGGTGTTGCTGTCCGACGTGCCGGCCAACGTCACCGCGCACGGCTCGTTCTTCGTGATGGCGCACTTCCACTACACGATCATGGGCGGGCTGATCTTCGCGTTCATGGGCGGCTGCTACTACTGGCTGCCGAAGATGATGGGGATCAAGCTCAACCAGACGCTCGGCAAGATCCACTTCTGGACCATGTTCGTGTTCTTCAACTCGACGTTCCTGCCGCTGTTCGCGGTGGGCATGGCCGGCCAGCCGCGCCGGGTGTTCGAGTACGCGCGGAACCTGGAGACCCTGAACGACTGGGTGTCGATCTCCGCGTTCTTCCTGGGCGGGTCGATCCTGATCTTCGTGATCAACTTCGTCTACTCCACGGTGATCGCCCGCGTGCGGGAGGAAGGCAACCCGTGGCGGTCCCGCGGGCTGGAATGGCAGGTGTCCTCGCCGCCACCGCCCGGCAACTTCGCCCACGTCCCCGTGGTGCTGTCCGGGCCGTATGAGTACGGCACGCCCGGTGCCCCGCCCGTCGCCGACCTGAACCCGCCGGCCGGGGTGGTCAGCGCGGCCTTCGCCGGGACCCAGACCGCGCGAGCGGAGGCATAGCCATGGCCGAGACAACGGCGCAGCCGCCGGCCGGAATCACCAGGGAAGTCGAGGAGGCGGGCTTCTACCACGAGGCGGCGCTGAACGCCTCGTGGACCGGCGCCCGCCTGGCCCTGGGCGGCCTGACCTTCGGGCTGGGCTCGTTCGTGTTCGCGTTCTTCTACCTGCGCTCGCTGAACTCGCACAACCTGTGGTACCCGGCGGGCTTCCACGGCCCGCAGGCCTGGGTGGGCGTCGTGGTCATGGCGCTGATCGTGGTCAGCGCCGTGGTGCAGACCCTGGTGCTGCAGCGGATCAAGGGCGGCAGCAAGGGTGCCTGGGTGGGCGGTGCCTGGCTGGCCCTGGTGCTCGGCCTCGCGGCCATCGGGATCCAGATCTGGCAGCTGACCGACCTGCCGTTCTTCCCGGGCGCGTCCGGGTTCGCCAGTTGCTTCGTGGGCTTCTACCCGGTCTTCATGGTGGTCGTGTTCTGCGCGATGGTCTGGCTGGAGACCCTGATCATGCGGGTGCGGTCGATCCCGGAAATGGCGTTCGTGGAGCAGCCGCCGACCTACGCGGAAGCCTTTGACGTGCAGCGGTTCCAGGCGTCACTGAGCGCGTTCACCGTCGTCTGGAACTACCTGGCGGTGGTCGCGATCATCGCCTGGGTGCTGTTCTACCTGGTCCACTGACCCCGAGATCCTGATGAGCCGGTTCCTGTCGTCGCACTGGTCGGCCAGCTGGCCGGTGCTGATCGTCTACGCGGCGGTGGCCGGCGTGCACCTGGCCGGCCTGCGGCGGCTGCTGTCCGCGGATAAGTCAGCGGACAGTGCCGCGGCGGACCGGCGCGCGACGATCAGGGAGGCGGCCGTCTTCCAGGGCGGGCTGCTGCTCGCGCTGCTGGCCATCGTGTCGCCGATCGGCTACTGGTCCGGCGTCTACATCTGGGTGCGGGCGCTGCAGGGCCTGACGCTCGCCTTCGTGGCCCCGGGCCTGATCGTGCTCGGCGCGCCGGGGCCGGCCCTGGCCCGGGGCCTGGGCCGGCCGGTCCCGCGCGGAACAGACCCGGCCGGCCCGCCGCCGTGGTGGCTGCGCTGGCCGGTGGCCACGGTGCTGGCGTTCAACGTGATCTGGGTGGCCTGGCACCTGACGGCGCTGTTCGACCGGGTGCCGTCCAGCCGCGTCGCGACCGTCGCCGAGCACCTGCTGTACCTCGGCGCGGGGACGCTGTTCTGGCTGCAGCTGATCGGGTCGCGGCCGTGGAGCCCGGCCGCGCCGCCGCTGCGGCGGGCCGCGCTGCTGGCCGGCACCGTGGTGGTGGACACCGTGCTCGGCATGGTGCTGGTGTTCGGCGCGAGCGTGATCTACCCGGGCTACGCCAACGCGGGGCATCACGTGATGACGGTGCTCGACGATCAGCAGCTGGCCGGCGCGGTGCTGTGGATGGGCATGCTGCCGGTGGTAGCCGTCGCCGCGGTGGCCGTGCTGATGCGGTGGCTGGGCGACGAGGAGTCGGCCGCGTTCTCGGCGGCCGACGTGGAACGGCTCCTGGCCCAGCCAGACCCGGCGCAGCGAAGTTCGGCCTGGCCATCGCGCCCCAGGTTCAGGTGACAGGGATCTCAGATGACAGCGAGTTCGTTCGCAGCAGTAACAGGAGGCGCAAGTGCCTGACAAGATTCTCGCCTATGCGACGTTCGACAACACCATGGGCGGAGCGGTGCTGACGTTCGCGTTCCTGGTCATCCTGTTCGCCATCGTGGCCACGGTGCTCTACGTCCTGCTGTTCAGCAGGCCGCACCCGAGGGTTCCGGCGCAGCGCGTGGTGTACGCGTCGGCGTCCGCCGGTGCCCCGAGCGCCGGGGCGGCCCGCGCCTCCGCGACCGCGGCCGGCATGCCGACCGCGTCCGGCGGCGGGTCCGCGGAGTCCGCGGCCGAGCCGGCCGGCGCGGAGCGGGACATCATGCCTGGTGCCGGGGGTGACGCCGCGGGCGGGCCCGGTAGGGTAACGGGCGGATCAGGTTACGGGACAACCGACGGCACGGAGGCCAGCGAGTGACACAGGTCACGGGCGCGCTGCCCGGCCAGGGGACCGGGCCGGCGTACGCGCCGGCCGGCGGCCGGCGTTCGGCGCGCGTGATGGCCAAGGCGCTGCTGGCCCTCACCAAGCCGCGGATCATCGTCGAGCTGCTGATCACGACGGTGCCCACGATGCTGCTAGCGCGGCGCGGGCTGCCCGCGCCGGCGCTGATCGCCGTCACCCTGATCGGCGGCACGCTGGCCGCGGGCAGCGCCAACACCATCAACTGCTACATCGACCGCGACATCGACGCGGTCATGCGGCGCACCTCGCGCCGGCCGCTGGTGGTCAAGGGAAACCGGGCGGTCATCAGGCCGACCGAGGCCCTGGTGTTCGGGATCCTGCTGGGGGCCGCGTCCACCGTGCTGCTGGGCACCCTGGTCAACTGGCTGGCCGCGGCGCTGGCCGACGCGGCGATCCTGTTCTACATCTTCGTCTACACGCTCGGGCTGAAGCGGCGCACGGCGTCCAACATCGTCATCGGCGGAGCCGCGGGCTGCTTTCCCGTGCTGGTCGGCTGGGCGGCGGTCACCGGGCGGGTCAGCCTGCCCGCGATCGTGCTCTTCGCCGTCATCTTCTTCTGGACCCCGCCGCACTTCTGGGCGCTGGCCATGAAGTTCCGCAACGACTACGCCGCGGCGAACGTGCCGATGCTCCCGGTCGTCGCGCCGGCCACCGAGGTCGTACGGAAGATCCTGGGCTACTCCTACGTCATGGTCGCGGTAACCCTCGCCCTGGTCCCGTACGCCGGCTGGCTGTACGGCGCCTGCGCGCTCGGCCTCGGGGCCTGGTTCCTGGTCGAGGCCCACGCCCTGCGCGCGCGCGTGGCCGCGGGCGACGCCCCCGCGCCGATGCGGCTGTTCCACCGGTCGATTGCCTACCTGACCTTGCTGTTCACTGCGGTCGCGGTGACCGCGCTGCTGCCCTGGGGCCGGTGGTAGCGGCGCGCCGTATGCTCGGAGGGGAGCGGTAACTCCCGGAGGTCCCTTGAACATGCCATCGCCAGCGGACCTGGTGCGCCGGCGCCGGGCCAGGTGGGCCATCCCGGCCGGCGCAGTGGCCGCGGTCGGAGCGGTGATCGCCGCATCCGTGATCGGCGGCGCCCAGGCCACGCCCAAGCTGCCCGCCCGCACCACCGCCCAGCTGATCGCCGCCGTGGACAGCCCGGCGCACTGGCCGTCCGCGCTGACCGGGGTGGCCCAGGAGACCGCCTCGCTGGGGCTGCCCGACCTGCCCGGCGCGGACGACCCGCTGTCAGGGCTGTCGCTGCTGTCCGGCACGCACACGATCAAGGTCTGGTACGACGGCCCGGCCCGGGTCAGGATCGCGGTCCCGGTGTCGCTGGGCGAGGCCGACCTGCGCCGGGACGGCAACAGCGTCTGGCTCTGGAACAGCCGGACCAACCAGGCCACCCACTACCTACTCCCGGCAGGGGCTGGCCGGGAACCCAGGGCCCCCGCGCCGGCCCTGCCGACCCCGCAGCAGCTCGCGCAGCAGATCCTGGCCGCGGTCGGCAAGACGACCATCGTCGGGCTGCAGCAGAACGTGACGGTCGCCGGCCAGGCCGCCTACCAGCTCTCGCTGGCCCCCAAGGACAGCCGCTCGCTGATCGGCCGGGTCACGATCGCCATCGACGCGGAGTACCCGCTGCCGCTGCAGGTGCAGGTCTTCGCGCGCGGCGCGACCAGCCCCGCGTTCAGCCTCGGCTACACCTCGCTGTCGTTCGCCCGGCCCGCCGCGTCCAACTTCGCGTTCGCGCCGCCGCCCGGGGCTGAGGTCAAGACGGTCACGATCCCGTCCGGGCCGGCCGTCCCCTGCGGCCTGCCGAACCTGCCCGCCAGAGCCGTGCCCGCGGGAGTCCCGGGGGCCTCGGCTTCCGAGATCATCCCCGCTAACGGGGCCAAGGCCGTGGTCGTGCCCGGGGGCAGGCCCGTGCCGGCGGCCCTGATCAAGAAGATCGCGGCGGCCTTCGCGCGGCAGCTGCCCGCGTCGATGAGCAAGGCGCAGCGCGCGGCGGCGATCAAGCAGCTCGAGACCAGCCTGGCGGCCGAGCGGATGACGGGCCACCCGCCGTCCGCGTGGACCGGGTCTGCCCCGCTGCCCGCGGGGTCGGTGGCGTTCTCCCAGGTGGTGGTCTCGTCGTCGGCGCCCGTGCCCACGGTGCTGGGCCAGGGCTGGCTGTCGGTCGCGGTGCTGCCCGCCCAGATGCCGGCCCCGCCCTCCGGGTCGCGCGCGCCGGCCGCCCCGGACGGCCTGGGACAGGCCTTCGGCGCGCTGCAGGCCGCGGCCACGCCGGTGCACGGATCCTGGGGCAGCGGCCGCCTGCTGCGCACCAGCCTGGTCTCGGTGCTGATGACCAACGGCCACATCCTGATCGGCGCCGTCCAGCCCGCGGTGCTCTACGCCGACGCCGCGCAGCTCAGCAAGTGAGCCAGTGACGCGCAGCCCGGCCGCGCGGCCCGGCGCGGGGGAGGACGAGATCAGCTTCGGCCGCACGGCCGGCACCGCGGAAGACCGGGCCGAGCCCGCCGACTCACCGCCCCGCCCGGACGCGGCCGCGACCGCGGTCGCGACCATCGGCCTGACCAAGCGGTTCGGCGCCCAGCTGGCGGTCGCCGGGATCAACCTGGCGGTACCGCAGGGCTCGGTCTACGGCTTCCTCGGGCCGAACGGGTCGGGCAAGACCACCACGATCCGGATGCTGCTCGGCCTGATCCAGCCGACCAGCGGCGGCCAGCGGCTGCTCGGAGTGAGCATGCCCGCCGGAGCCAACGCCGTGCTGCCCCGGGTCGGGTCGCTGGTCGAGGGACCGGCCTTCCACCCGCAGCTGTCCGGCCGGGCCAACCTGGCCCGGCTGGACGCGGCGGACCGGACCGCCAGCCCGCGGACCGCGGCGGCGCGGATCGAGGCGGCCCTGGACCGGGTCGGCCTGCTGGCCGCGGCGGGCAAGCGCTACCGCGCGTACTCGCTCGGCATGAAGCAGCGGCTGGCCATCGCGGCGGGGCTGCTGCAACCGCGCGAGCTGATGATCCTCGACGAGCCGACCAACGGCCTCGACCCGCAGGGCACGCGAGAGGTGCGCGCCCTGATCCGGGAGATCGCCGCGGACGGCACCACGGTCTTCGTCTCCTCGCACCTGCTGGCCGAGGTGGAGCAGATCTGCTCGCACGTGGGCGTGATGCGGGCCGGCGAGCTGGTGTTCCAGGGGACGCTCGAGGAGCTGCGCGGCCGGGGCACGCCCCGGATCCTGGTCCGCACCGGCGAGCCCGAGCGGGCCGCGCAGGTGCTGACCAGGCTCGGGTTCTCCGACGTCACGGTGGCTGGCCGGGAAGTGACCGCCCAGCTCGGCGGGCAGGCCCCGGAGACCGTGTGCGCGGAGCTCGTGCACGCGGGAGTTCCCGTGGCCGGGCTCGACACGCCCCGGGCCAGCCTGGAGGACCTGTTCGTGGAGCTCACCGGCGAGGGCTTCGATGTCAACGGCTGACGTCGCGAGCCAGGCGAGCCCGCCGGGCCAGGCCGTCCGGGGCGGCGTGTGGCTGGCCGCCGTGCGGCACTGGCTGCGGCTGTTGCGGTCCGAGCTCGGGCTGGTCTTCGGCCGCAAGCGCAACCTCGCCCTGCTCGCCGTGCTGGCGGCGGTCCCGGTACTGCTGGGGATCGTGCTCAAGGTGTCCCCGCTGCAGCCGGGCAACGGCGGCGGGAACGGAGGGCCCGCGTTCCTCACCCAGGTCACCGGCAACGGCGTGTTCCTGGCCTTCCTGACGCTGGTCGTGGAGTCGGCGCTGGCCCTGCCGCTGGCGGTCGCGGTGGTATCGGGGGACGCGATCGCCGGCGAGGCGAACCGCGGGACGCTGCGCTACCTGCTCACCGTGCCCGCCGGGCGGACCAGGCTGCTCGGGATCAAGTTCACCGCGACCGTGGTGTTCTGCGTGGCCGCGTGCCTGCTGGTGTCGGCGGTGGCGGTCGCGCTCGGCGCGATCCTGTTCCCCGTCGGGCCGGTCACCCTGCTGTCCGGCACCGCGGTCCCGCTGGCCATGGGGCTGCTCCGGCTGCTGCTGGTGGCCCTCTACCTGGCCGCGGCGATGGCCGCCCTCGGCTCGATCGGGCTGGCGATCTCGACGTTCACCGAGCACCCGCTCGGCGCGGTCGCCGCGATCCTGGTGATCACGATAGCCAGCGACGTGGCCGACACCGTGTCGCAGCTCGGCGCGGTGCACCCGTACCTGCCCACCCACTGGTGGCTGTCGTTCGACGGGCTGCTCCGCTCGCCGATCGCCTGGCCGGACCTGCTGCACGGGCTGCTGTCGTTCGGCGTCTACGTGGTCATCTTCGGCTCAATCGCCTGGGCCAGGTTCACTACCGCCGACGTGACCAGCTGAGCGCGGTCCGCGCTGACCCCGAGGCTTCTCGCTATGGATCTGCGGTCCTGGCTCGGTTATCAGGCCACGCTGGACGGCGACACCACGGCGGCGCTCTCCAGAAGTTCCCGGAACTCGGCAGCGAAGCGGGCGGCGGGCGCGCCGTCTACCACGTTGTGGTCGATGGCCACCGTCAGGTCCAGGACGTCGCGGACCATGACCTGGCCGTCGATGACACGCGGGCGCTGGCTCATCCCGCCGACGATGACCTCCAGGGACATCAAGGTCAGGGACGTGAGGCCGAAGCCTCCGCCCCCGGCGAACATGCCCACGGCCGTCACCGCGACGGTACCGATGCGCTGCCGGGCCGCGACCGATCTGCCCATCACGGCATACATGGCCGGGATCACGCCCGGGATCCGGGTTGCGGCCGGCCCGGCTCGCTCCAGCCACCGGCCGCTGCTGCTGGCCGATGGGTCGCGCTTGACGTGGCGCAGCTCGGCGGTGAGGTCGGGCACGGCGCGGATGTCGGCGTCGCGCAGGAGATGCGGAATGGCGAACGGCCCTTGCGGCGTGGAGATCTCTACCATCGTGCCCACATCAACGTGCCGGTGGGTCACCAGCTGCCCTCGCCAGTTCCGGTAAGCATGGACGGCCGGGTGGGCGGCGGCCGCGCGGGCCACGCTGGCCACCACGAAGGCGGTCAGCGACCAGGGCGGATCGTGCCCGGCCAGCAGCCGGCTCGCTGTGGTTACATCCACATCGACCAGCCCGTACATCGGCATCTTGCTCCGGCCAGCGCGCATGGCCGCGGTGACCAGCCGCCGGTTGGAGGGAAAAGGCCGTACATCGACCTGGCGCGGACGTCCAGCCGCCATTGATCACCCCGTGTTCACCTTGTCGGATGGTGATGGTCGTTACCACATGTGAGAGCATGAAAGCAAATTGAAGTCGAGCGACAGGTCCCGTCGCGTCGGGGAACTGCTGTCGGCAACGCCCGGGCAGGATTGCCACCGAACCGAGGATCCTGTGGCGATCTCGCGTCCGTCTGCGCGGGCTTCACCCCCTGGCCACCGGCCCGATCACCATCTGGGGAGAATCGGCATGACTGACACGACCGCGTCCCCGGCTGCGCAGTACGGCGTGTATTCCGAGGTCGGCCAGCTGCGCAAGGTCCTGGTGTGCGCTCCGGGGCTGGCTCATGAGCGGCTGACCCCGTCGAACTGCGACGACCTGCTGTTCGACGACGTGATCTGGGTGCAGAATGCCCGCCGTGATCATTTCGACTTCGTCAGCAAGATGCGCGACCGCGGTGTGGAGGTCATGGAGCTGCACAACCTGCTCACCGAGACCCTGGCCATGCCCGAGGCGAAGAAGTGGCTGCTGGACCGGAAGATCACCGCCAACGAGGTCGGCCTGGGCCTGGTGGATGACACCCGCGCGTTCCTGGAGAGCCTCGAGCCGCGGAGGCTGGCGGAGTTCATGATCGGCGGGCTGGCCACCACCGACCTGCCCGATGAGTTCCGCCCGGGTTATATCGCGCTGGCCCGCGAGCACACCGGGGTGCGCGAGTACCTGATGCCGCCGCTGCCCAACACGCTGTTCACCCGCGACACCACCTGCTGGATCTACGGCGGGGTGACGCTCAACCCGCTGTACTGGCCCGCCCGGCACGACGAGACGCTGCTGATGAAGGCCCTCTACACCTTCCACCCCGGCTTCACCGGGGCCCGGATCTGGTGGGGCGATCCGGAGCAGGACTGGGGGCTGGCCACGCTGGAAGGGGGGGACGTGATGCCGGTCGGCAACGGAGTGGTGCTGATCGGCATGAGCGAGCGCAGCTCGCGGCAGGCGATCACGCAGGTGGCGGCGGCGCTGTTCGCGGCCGGCGCGGCCGAGCAGGTGATCGTGGCCGGGATGCCCCGGCTCCGGGCGGCGATGCACCTGGACACGGTGTTCACCTTCGCCGACCGCGACTGCGTGACCACCTTCCCCGACATCGCCGACGGCATCCACCCGTTCACGCTGCGGCCCGGGGACAAGACCCCGGTCGACGTGACCGCCGAGAAGGACTCGTTCACCGACGTGGTGGCCGCCGCGCTGAACCTGCCGCGGCTGCGGGTGGTCAACCTGGGCGGCGAGGCGTACGCGGACGAGCGCCAGCAGTGGGACAGCGGCAACAACCTGGTCGCGGTGTCACCCGGCGTGGTGTTCGCCTACGACCGCAACACCCGCACCAACTCCCTGCTGCGCAAGGCCGGGATCGAGGTCATCACCATCGTCGGCGCCGAACTCGGCCGCGGGCGCGGCGGCGGCCACTGCATGACCTGCCCGATAATCCGCGACGCCGTGGATTACTAGCGGGACGGGGACGTGGCCACCCAGACCAAGGAGCAAGAGGCGCCGACGCCGAAGGCGAAGCGGTCGTTCCAGTTCCCCTCGGCGGTCACGACCCTGGTCATCGTCACGCTGCTGGTCTGGATCGCCGCCTTGTTCATCCCGTCGGGCGTCTACAAGGAGACGCCCGACGGGGCGCCCATCCCGGGCAGCTACCACCAGGTCCCCTCCCGCTGAGCTTCGGCGGGAGGCTGAGCCAGCTGATCCTGGCCCCGGTCAACGGCACCTACGGGCTGAAGA
>Ga0126381_100006573_pt1 | contig 12869 bp, 6 predicted proteins | sample PanSoiMetPlot_28_FD_96465 | JGI IMG/M metagenome (GOLD analysis project Ga0126381, IMG submission 96465) | Tropical forest soil microbial communities from Panama - MetaG Plot_28 | ecosystem: Environmental > Terrestrial > Soil > Tropical forest > Bulk soil | place: Panama | collected 2016-02-17
AAGATCCCATTCAGGAAGTTAGTACCGCCGGCACTGCCGATTGTGACCGGATCCGTTTGGTTGATAGCCCCCGGCATGTTGGAGGGCAGGATTGTGCGAGTAACATCCAGGATGCCATTTCGATAGAATGAGACCTGACTTCCAATGCGGTCAAATACCACCGCCCAGTGCTGGAGCGAGTTATTGACCGTCGAATTACTCGTTAGATCAAAGCCCTGGCTGCCGTCATTCATTATCAAGTGCACAGTACCCGAGGTATGGTCGATCGCCACCGTCCAACCTTTTGACGACCGGGAACTGATTACTGGCTCGGGACTTCCGACACCTGTGGTCCGTCCGACGATCCAGAATTCGACAGTCCACGGCCCGCTGGCTGGCTGCAGCACAGCCGCGTTAGGAACTGTCACGACGCCGTTCGTCGCGTTGAATGCAAGAGCTGGATTGGGCGCTAGTTCCAGGTCACCGCCGCCAACCGCGCCGGCGACGACGTTGGTCATAAAGATTGGATTCTTCACCGGGTCGGATCCGGGATAGAAGTCTGAAGTGGTCGTCTCTACATAGCTAGTAGCATTTATCGTCGCGGTCAGGTCCAGTAGCTGGGGAGTCGCCGGAGTCAATGCGGTCGACAGGGTCTCGCGTACCCTGAGGCTTGGCGGCGCCGTCTTTCCGGTGTTTGCTCCGACTGCCTGGATATCGGTCATGCCCAGGCTCAAGTCCCTAAACGTTGACGCAGTCAGGGTCGGTCCGCCGAATACGACATAAACCGAACCGCTGCCGCCCGCAAAGCCCGGCGCGCCCATCAACAGGTCGGGTATGCTGTCAGCAAAGCCGCTGATTGTAAAGTTGCCGGTCGCAACGGCTGAGCCCAATCGATCGCCCGCCGTCGCTCCAAAGACGACAAGAGGGATATTGGGAATCTGCGTCGTCGGCGCGGCAACGATCGCCGACAGATCGATTCGCCGCGCCGTGAATCCGATTTGAGGGTTCAGGCCAACGCCGCCCTGGATTACGAAAACATCCCCGCAGGATGCCTTCGGCGCAGTGGGAGGCCCGGTTGCGCCGGGCGCTCCAATTATGATGTCGGGATTGTTGTCGCCCGTGACATCGCCGACTGCGATTGATGCTCCGGTTTCATCACCGGTGCCGTTGCCGAATATGGATACGTTCATCGTGCCAAACTGAAGGTCAAATATGGCCGAGCCCGGCCCCGGCGGTGTCAGGTTGGGCCCGCCGAATACAACGTAAACTGCGCCTGTGTCGGTGAGTCCCGAGACGCCGCTTATTGCTGGCCTCGCTGCATGCGGAGACCCGACAATGATGTCGCCGGGACCGCTTGCGTGAACGCTTGCGATCGCAACCGACGTGCCTGCATTGTCATCCGTAGCTCCGCCGATTACTTCGACTGCCGGGGGTGTGCTGCTGCTCGCCAGGTCCAGTACGGTAGTCGAGCCTCCTGTCCTGTTCAGTACCGTTCCGCCATAAACGAGGAAAGCGCCGCCAGCGTTTGGCTTGGCCAGTCCAAACGAGAATCCCGGCGCGCCCACAAGTATGTCTGCTATGCCCTGTTCGGTTGCCGAAGTGCTTGCGAGGCCTCCGACATTGCCTACGGCCACTGACGTTCCAAACTTGTCGCCTCCCGCGATTCCCAGTATCTCGACGTCGGGCTTGTTTGCGACGCCAAGGTCGATCGTGCCATGGCCAAGCGAACTCCCACCGAAAACCACGAACGCGGCACCGGAATTGACACGAGTGGTATTGTTAGCGCTGAATCCGGGCGCGCCTATTACCAAATCCTGGGTGCCGTCGCCATTGACATCGCCTGCCGCAAGCGAATACCCCAACAGGTCGCCGGGATTGGCACCATAAATCACGACACTCGGCCCCGTCGCCGAGCTCGTATCGATTGTGGCTGGAAGGCCCTGGCCCCCGTAAACTATGTACACTGCTCCCGCCGATGCGCGGACTATTGGCGGGCCGCTCTGTTGCGGGATCGTGACTGTGGCGTCGGGTACGCCCATCGCCACATCCTGGATGCCATCTCCGTTAAAGTCGCCTAGAACCAACGCGTGTGCGCGGTTAGACGAGGTAAAGTCGGTCGCCGAGCCATTGCCTGCCATGTGGGCGCCGCTGGAAGGGCCGAGTATCCTGAGCGCTGAGCCCTGTGATATGTCGAAAACGGCAAGAGCTTGTGGTGACTGTCCGTCAGCCTTTGCAATCCTGCCATGCGACCGGTAGCACATAGCTCCCGTGGTCGCGGCGATAATTGTAATAACGAATATAGTGCGCTTGTTTAGCCAGCGTTTGTGCAGACCCATCTCGAACCACCTCCTTCAGACTTAACGGGAAGGCGCAATGAGCACGGAGTGGTTGTAGGGGCCTACAGGAGCAGTTCGAGAAACCAACCTCGAGCAAATTCGAGAGAAAAAACCGACTCGACCGGCTCTAGATCCAAAAACGGGATCGGCTCGATAGCGCAAGCCAATCAGTTCAAGAACCGTGCCGGAGCAGCTCGAGAACCGGAGGGAAGCTGCTCGAGAAAAACAAGCGAGCAGTTCAATATAACAAGCGGGGGCAGAGTGCCTCTAGCAAGCGCGGGAAGAGCTAACGGCTCGAATAATGTTTGGTAAGGCCGGTCGTCTCATACCGCACCTATTTACCACCGTCTAAAGAACATCCGCATCAATCGCGCTCTACACGGCGGCGTCCAACGACAGAATCCCCTCGCCTGCGATCCCAATTATCACCGCAAGACAGCGTTTTGGCAATAATAATTCCTGCCAACGCCCCGCGGGTCCATCTGAGCTTCTGCTCGAACATTACGCTAAAAGGGGGAAGGTCGTGCAAGTCAGGTTCCAACGAGAAAGTCAGGTATCATGAGGAAACCTCGGCCTCTTGCAGGTGAGATTTCTGGGCCATCATGTACCCGGACAGGGGACCAGATGGTACCCAAACATTGGATCAGCCATCGCAAACATCGATGCATAGACACCGACCCGACGGCTTCGGGGTGTCACTATTCCTCCCATGAAGGGCCACACGGAAACCTCACCGCTCCACCCGGACCTCAGCGGGTCACGGGTTCGTGGCGGGGGCGGTGGCGATGAATTCGCGCGGCGCCACGCTTGCTCCCGGCCGGACTTTTTGGATTCCTTCAGCTATCACGGTTTCACCTGGCTTCAGGCCCTTGGTGATGATCCACCTAGAGTCGATCCGCTCGCCTACCTCGACGCGGCGAATATCGACCGTGTTGTCCTTGCCTACTACTGCTACCTGATAGGTGCCTTGCATTTCGCTGACTGAGCGCTGGGGCACCATCAAGGCGCCACTACGCGTGGCCGTGATTGCGCGCACTCGCCCGAATTGGCCAGGCCGCAGGATATTGCCCGGATTAGGGAACAGTCCGGCCAGCCGGATCGCACCAGTCTTCTGGTCGACACTTCGGTCGGCCACGAAGAACTTCCCCTTGTGCGGATACGCCGTGCCATCAGCCAGTACCAGCTGTAGCTCGAGCTGCTGCTCGCCCGAGCGATGCCCCGTCTCAAACAGACTCTGCCTGACGTATTTCAAGTATTCCTGTTCGGTGACTGTGAAGTACGCCTTGATAGGGTCGAGTGTCGACACAGTCGCAAGCACGCTGCTAGTTGGGCTGACCAGGTTGCCGACTTGAGCGTTCGCGATGCCGGCGACTCCGTCGACGGGGGATGTGACGGTGGTGAATTCCAGGTTGATGTGGGCATTTTTGGCAGCGGCCTCGGCTGATTGAACCAACGCTTTCGCCGTGGCTATTGCGCCGCTGGCAGTTTCGACAGCGGCACTCGATGCGCTCACTTGAGCCTCTGTTGCAAGATTCGCCTGGACCGCGTCGTCAAGCTGTTGCTGTGGAACAACTCCCTTGCTGGCCAGGGGTGTATAGCGATTGACGTCCATCTGTGTCTTCACCTGGTTCGCTTTGGCTTGAGCTAGCTGGGCCTGAGCTTGCGAAAGCTGCGCGGTTGCCTGTTGGAGTTGTCCCCGAGCCTGCGACAGTTGGCCGTTGGCTTGATCCAGGGCCGCCTGTAACGGTTTGGGGTCTATCTCAAACAGGATCTGGCCCTTCTTAACATACGAGCCCTCCGTATATTCCTTGCTGATAATGTAGCCCTGTACCTGAGCTTTGACATCAGCATTGATCATTCCGTCCAGGGTGCCAATCCACTCTCCGTAGATCGGAACGTCGCGCTGCTCAACCTGTACCACTTCAACCCCGGGTGGGGGAGCACCCGCCGGGGCCTGCGCCGGCCTCTTCTGCCTCTTCGTCTCCAACCGGCCCGTGCCGGCCAGGATCATCGCAACGGCGACGAGCGCCGAGCCAAATACCATTGTCCTTCGTTTCGAAGCAGCACTCATATATTCTCCATACCCCTCGGATAGCAGCACGGGTTTCAGCATTTTGAGCGGCTTCGCCGCCTGCGGCGCGGTGAGTCTGTGACTCACCGGCCGCGCCCGATTCAATAACTCTCCCGCGGCTATGCCGCCCTTCGTCGCCCACCCGCATCAGGAGCGGACTTCATCGCACGGGTCAGCGGGCGTCGCCATCAGTAGCTGAGCGGGCTGGCCCCAGCGTTCCGTGAAGATCAAACTTTGCAATGGCCTGCGGGACTGCGACACACGACTCACTGCCACGTTATCGCTCGGTGTATTGACGGCAGGATAGCCGATGGCGATCACCGATACTGGAGCATAACCGGAAGGGATGTCGAATAACTCGCGGGCCCGTGCAGCATCAAACCCGCTCATCTGATGCACCAGCAGACCCATTTTCGCAGCCTTTTGCGTCAAGTTCGCGATTGCCCTGCCCGCATCGCGGAAAGCGTACGGATTGCGATTTCCATCCGCCTCAAAGTTGAGCTTTACTACTGACAGGATCAGTACCGGCGCCCGGCGCGCCCTGGCCACATTCGATTCGAAGAGGCAGCTCAAAAGATGCTGGTGAGCGACAGGGTCCTCCTTGCTGGCCACGACAAAGCTCCACGGCTGCTCGTTCCCATAGGACGGAGTCCACCTAGCCGCCTCGAGAAGAGTAAGGAGCCGGGAACCGGCAACGGTTCGATCGGCAAAAGACTCCGCCGTCCAACGGACTTTGATCAAGCTCGGATGAGTGCTCGAACCAATGCGTTGTGCGATCATACGACTTCTCCTTCTGGTTTACAGATATCGGCATCGATTGCCTGCACGATCGACTTCATGAGACATCCAACTGCCAGAAGCCGGGTCCCGTCCCTACGCATCCTGCAAAGCAGTTCCTTGCCTCGGTCGTCGACGAACGTGACACCTGCGAGTCTGATGGTGATTGTGCTCGCGGGCCTGCCTTCGGCTGCGGCAAGCCAGCATTTCTCCAGCACCGCGACCCATGCCCCGCTCAAGCTTCCCTCCAAGCTGAGAACAGGTGCCTCCAGTCCGTCGTCTCTCTGAATCCTTAACATCTTCGTCTCACCTGTGCATTTGAAAGCATTCGCTCAGGTAAAGGGCAATTCACCTGCCAACGCGAACATCACGGCTTCTTAGTAGCTTAAACCCTTATGTCCAATGGAATTATGGCGCCAGGGTCAATGACGGCGACACAAAGGCAGTTCACGCTGCACGGCGCTTAACGACCATATGTGGTCATGCTGTCAGGTGTAAATCACAGCTCCTTTGCCTGCCGTTCGTCCGACGGATGGCAACACCTTCTTCCGGCCCCCGGCTGCGGCGGAGCCGAATGTTTGTGGCCCGGCTCTCGGCCTACCTTGCCTGGTTCATAGGTCCCATCCATTTCTGTTGCCTGCAACATGTCTCTCGCCTGGAGCGTTGATACAAAAAGGCGGCGATTTGCGCGCGTCGAAGCGTCGTACCGCTGGCTGCTTGGCGTGATGGACCAACGCCAAGTACACTTAGTCTTTGGAGCACAGGGAAGGGAGGACAGTCAGAGTGACTAGAAGCGCCGAGATCACCGATCTGCAAACCCGCCAATATTTGACGCTACTTGAGCTGTCTAAGGCGATTGCATCCCATCGCGATCTGACCGGTCTCTTCCACGACCTGGCCGTCCGGCTGCACAACCTTTTCGACTTCGACAATCTTGCGGTCATGCTGCATGACGGAAGCCGAAAGCTCATGCGAATGCACATTCTGGAGCCCCTCCAGCCGGAACTCGAGTCCTTTCCGCGTGAGCTGCCGCTTGACGGATCAATTTCCGGATGGGTATGGCAGACTCAGCAACCCTTTGTTACCAGTGACGTTCGCCAAGAGACGCGTTTCCCTTCCGCGCAGATGGTTCATGGATTTCCGATAAGAGCGGTTTGCTTCTTGCCATTATCGACTGCCCGCGAGCGGTTAGGCGTCCTGACCTTCTCTTCTAATCACGTTGGAGCCTACGACAATTTCGACCTGCAGTTTGCCGCCCTGGTAGCCGGCCAGATAGCAGTAGCAATGGAAGCTCAGTGCTACCAGTGCAAGCTGGCGCGCGAGCGCGACCGGTCGGCGCTTATGCTGGAAATAAACAACGTCCTGGTGTCGAACCTCAACCTGCGAGAGCTGATTGCCGCTGTGTCCGGATGTGTGCGCCGGGTGATTCCGCACGACCTGGCCGGACTTGCCTTGTTTGATCCGGCAAGCAACCAGCTTCGACTTCAGGCGATGGACTTCCCGGCAAACCAGGATTTTTTCATCGAGAACGAAGTTGTCTCGCTGGACAAGACTCCCGTGGCTCGCGCCCTTACTACTCGCCAGGTTGTGTTTATTGACGATAGTGCGCACGAATCTGACGCATTGGGCAAGCGCTTCGCTGCGGCCGGCGTTAAGTCGGGCTGCGTCGTTCCCCTTGTTTCCCACGATCGCACTCTCGGACTGCTGGGCGTTTCCAGTATGCGAGAGAGAGCGTTCACCGAAGAGGACGGCCAGGTCCTCAGCCAGGTTGCCAAGCAGGTCGCGATAGCGGTAGAAAACGCTATTGCTTATCGCGAGATTGATGCCCTGAAGAACAAGCTCGAAGAAGAAAAGCTCTATCTGGAAGAGGAAATCCGCACTGAATATAACTTCGAAGAAATCATAGGCAGCAGCCCCGCCCTCAAACGAGCCTTGCAAGATGTCGAGACGGTGGCTCGCACCGATTCGACCGTCTTGATATGCGGCGAGACCGGAACGGGCAAGGAGCTCGTCGCGCGCGCTATTCATAATCTCAGCCCGCGGCGGCAACGCACGCTGGTAAGGGTCAACTGCGGCGCCATCCCGACCGGTTTGCTCGAGAGCGAGATGTTCGGGCACGAGAAGGGTGCCTTTACCGGCGCGATCGAGCGCCGAATCGGGCGATTCGAGACCGCCCATCAAGGCACCATATTCCTCGACGAAGTCGAAGATATTCCGCTTGACCTCCAACCCAAGCTGCTGCGAGTTCTGCAAGAGCAGGAATTCGAGCGGCTCGGTAGCGGCCGCACTATCCATGTTGATATTCGGGTTGTAGCGGCGACCAATGTGGATCTCGCGCAGATGGTGGCCGAGAAGAGATTCCGCAGCGACCTCTTCTACCGGCTCAATGTTGTACCCATTACCCTGCCGCCGCTGCGCGAACGCCCGGAAGATGTTCCATTACTCGTCAACTTCTTCGCAAACAAGTTCTCTCGCCGGTTAAAGAAGCCGGTTGAACGCATTCCCGCGGAAACGATGGCGGCGCTGACCGCTTACAACTGGCCCGGCAACATTCGAGAGTTGCAAAACCTGATCGAGCGGGCAGTGACCCTCTCACGCAGTCCGGTCCTTGAAATTCCAATCGCCGAATTGAAGAGATCAGGTACGACGGCTTCCACCGGAACACCCACCGCCCCTTCCAGTACCGCGGCTTCCCCCGGATCTGTCGCCGCCCCTTCCAGTGCCTCACCACCGTCCAGCACCGCGCCTCAGCCCGGCGGCGCAGTTCCTTCGGAAGGAAACAACGGAGTGACACTTGAATCGGTCGAGCGCGACCACATATTGAAAGTGCTTCACGACGCTAACTGGGTGATTGGCGGTCCGACCGGCGCCGCAGCACGGCTGGGCATGAACCGAACGACTCTCAACAACAGACTTCGTAAACTCGGTATCACCCGGCCCCGACCTAGCTAGCCAAGAATGGGACGAGCTTGAATGGCAGGGCTTCGCAAGCTCGGAATTACCGGGCACCGTGCCTAAGGTTGCGCTCCTGCGGATCTGGACCGCCGATCACCCAATTAGCGTCGCCCGCACCCTCCGCCCAAGATGTCGGCGCGCCGACACTTCATGCTTCGGATGAGGTTTTGATTGTCCGGGCTGCTGGATTGCAAAATATTGATAAAGATTGAGAGTGCTCGAACGGCAGGATATTTGGGCAGAGCTGATGGCGATGAATCGGCGGTCGCGGGTTGGGTGATCTGCTGCCTGTTAGACTCTGGGAGTCGCTAAAAGCTTCAAAAAGTATATAAGGATATATTAGAGTATAGGTTCTTCGAAAGAGCCTCCTTTCGGCGGTGGCTCGAAAAGACGAGGGGCGAATCGGAAGCCGGCCCTGGTACGAGGCCACCGAATCGCGGGATCGCGAATTGTGTGTATTGCCGTGATCATGACTATTATGATGAATCAGAATGATATGAATGTCAAGCGGATTGACTGATTTATTTTGTGGACCTGAACCGGACGTTTAACGGGTGGGCAACATTGGGAAGGCCGAGTTTAACCATGCGCCCCCGCCCCGAGGCTTCTGCCGGGGGTATTTTCGGGAGGTCGGCGAACGCCAGGTGTAAGTTGGGCCTTAACCATTCCCTGTCGAGGCCCATGACTATGGCTGCCAGACAAACCCTGGCTGTCGCTTGATCTCGTCATCGACAATCACTGTTCGCTCGAGATGATCAAGCACGTTGCGAGCTCTGCTCAGCGGGTGATCTGGGAACTGCGAGTCAAATTCGGGTCGCTCTGACCTGTTGCGCGTCATCGGCCCCGCCTCGTGGCGATCGTACGGGTCATCAAGCCATCCGGCCAAGGCCCCTGTAGCGGCATCAATGCTTGTTTCGCCGGACTGCATAAGATTCGTCAATACGAGCGTGTCTCGCATTCCGGTGATGCCTCGCTCCTCGCATTGCACCTTGAGCACATAGCTAAAGCGCTGAAACGGTAATGTGAGCGCGCCCAGAGACGTACGTCCCGCCGGCTCTTGTGCAATCTTGAACAGTGTTCGAATGGCGGTAATGCCATCTACGACCACTGTGTCGATTTCGATAACGCCAAGTCCAGATTCACGGATACTTTCCCGATAGAATGCGCGGACGCTATCAACACTCCGAAGGTCGGCCCCTATGTCGGGAGGGATGGGGTAGTGAAACAACCCTAGTCCATCGCCACCCGGTGTGATCCAGATGGGCACGCCATCGTGTTCGCCTTGGCGACTGAATCCAGTCTCGTTAAATGAAATGGCAGTTCGTGGCACCCTGTCTCCTTGCCACCGAGAGCACCGAACAACGGAACCGCGGGAGAGAAGGGACGGCCCCACCAGTGACCACGGCGCGGCCAACCCATCCTCCGGAGTGCCATCGAGAGAGATTATAAATGGTAGTCCATGACCTCTAACGATATCTCAGGTTACGTCTGGCGGAACCACCAGGACGTGCCGGTCGATGGCTGATATGACTCCCATTGTTATGTCGCTTGCCCCAAAAAGTAGCCTGGAGCGGTGACCGTGACTTCCCAGCACAATCAAGTCGTGGTTGCCCGAGCGAGCCTGTTCCAGGATGCCTGCGGACGGGCTGGCGGCTTGCCAGATGAGGACCTCCGCGGGAACATCGAGCCCCCTCAGTGTTGCAAGCGCCATATCCAGGTGCGCGCGTGCCAGTTGATTCGGCTCCGAACCCGCCCTCGTTACATACAGCAGAGTCACGCTTGCCCCCAGCCGCCTTGCCAGGCGGCCGCCCAATGCGACGTCTCGCTTGCCGGGCTCGCCCGCAGCCGTGCATATCAGGATGCGGCTGAAATCGGCGCGGTCGCCCTTGGTTACCAGCACAGGCAGGCGCGCTCCTTCGAGTACGCTCGATAGTGTCCCGCCCGCCCGCCTGGCCAGGCCGTGCCGTTCGCGCCTCGACCGATGGCTCGACTCATTCTGAGGTTGGGCGGCCAGCAGGATGAAATCGTGTGGAACTGAGTTTTGCTCGGCCAGAATTCGGTCGGCAGCGTTGCCGCTTCGCACGCGAACCTGAGCATCCACAAGGCCGGCGAGTTTCTGACGCTCGGTCAAAGTCGCAAGCAGTGATTCGGTCGAATCATCATCTCCTGCGACGCCCAGCAGAGTGACCGATGCATTGAGTCCGCTAGCAAGTGAGCGCGCCACGCTGAGCGGCCCGATGGATTCGCCTCCAGCGTCGCAGACAAGCAGGCTCAAGGGCTGTTGGAGAATGTGCCATCCTTTCAATGAAACCCACAATTCACCATCGTTAAAGGGAACGCCCGCCGGCAGTATCGCATCCAGTAAGAGGCCTTCCTCGCCGAACGGAACCGGAGGCGCAAGCTGCCTGGTTCCCACCAGACGAGGGAGTCTGAGCCGGACCCGCCTCAACATACCCGTAAAGCTGTGTTCGACAATCTTGCCCTGCCCGACGACTGCGTCCGAATCGGCAGGCCTGCTCTTGCTCAAGGCCACCTGTTCCGGCCTGAAGAGCAACTCAACCCGCGCCCCGTCATCGTGAGGCACTTCCGGTGGAATGGGCAAGCTCAGGGTTCCAAAATGAGCGCGGCCCCCCTGGGCCCTGCCGACCAGGACTGTGCCTGCCCCGAGGAACGTCGAAACGAAAAGCGTGCTGGGTTTGGAGTAGAGATCTTCGGCTGACCCGACCTCGAGGACGCGGCCTCGCTCGATTACCGCGATCCGGTCGGCCAACTCGAATGCCTCTTCCTGGTCGTGTGTAACCAGTACTGTAGTTACCCTGAGCTCTTGCTGGATTTCCTTGAGGCTCCTTCTGAGCTGAGTTCGAATTTTGACATCCAGGGCGCCGAATGGCTCGTCGAGTAACAGTACACTGGGCTCGTATGCCAGGGCCCGGGCCAGCGCAACACGTTGTTGCTGCCCGCCGGAAAGTTCTTGCGGGTACCGGCGGCCAAACCCGGTCAGGCCAACAAGCTCGAGCAGCTTGTCACGCTTTTCAGATCGTTCGGGCACAGAGACCTTTCTCACCGTAAGACCGAATTCGATATTCTCGGCCACGGTCATGTGCCGAAACAGCGAGTAGTTCTGAAAGACGAATCCTGCGCCGCGGTGTTGTGGCGGAAGATTCGTAACGTCTCGGCCGTGCAGCAGAATCCGGCCGGCATCGGGAATGGACAGGCCGGCGATCATTCGCAGGATCGATGTCTTGCCGCTGCCGCTCGCGCCGAGGAGGACGAACAACTCGCCCTCAGCGATCTCGAGCGACACCTGATCGACAACGAGCTGGCTGCCAAATCGTTTTGTTAGTCGGTCAAGTACAATCGACATCGATCGCTCCCTCGCGCCTCGACTGCATCGTTACCGGATTTTGAAGAATGCGAGAACTTGAGCCTGAACACACCTGCTATGCCGAGCTTGGTCTAAAAGGGCCGGAATTCATCATCGCATATTCCTGACACGCATATTCCTGGCCGACTGGTTCCATTGACTGCCGGAATTCATTCACGCAGATTCCTGGCAAAAACGGGTTCCATTAATTCATGTTATTCCGGCGCAATTCATAGTTGCAACTGGATCTCGCTTAGTACGATGAAGTACCGCTGAGCTGGCCTGAGCGCGTTCGCCGGGTGGTTGAATTGCTCGATCCCAAAATCCAGAACGTACCGCACCCACCGGTTCATGTACCAGTTCGGCCCAAAGTAATACGTGTGGGCGCGATTGGATTTGGGAGTGCCGTCAATTATCTGAAGATTGTCGTATCGGAACTTCAACTGCCAGGCGCCAAGGCCGGTCCTGCCGTCCGATCCCCGATCGAACAGGGGATGTTTGGGGATGATATATCCAATATCAGGCTGGTTCTCGCCGGTAAGCATGTAGCTGAACTGCACCATGTACCCTTTGGCTATGACGCCGGGCAGGTTGGTCCCTCGTGGCCCCAGGTTTTCGCGCAACTGGTTGGACTGGTCGAATTCAGCCCGCAGCGCAGCGGGACCCAGCAGCCAGGTTAGCTCACCATTAGCTCTATAGAGCCTTCCATTTACCGTGTCAGGCTGGAAGAAGGTAATCTGGCTTGGCGTAACGCCTTTTATGCTCTGACCGTTTAAATTCCGGCCCTGGCTGTAAGCTCCGCCAAAGATCAGGCCCTTGATCCAGAAGTTATCGCTGCGCCTCCAGGGATTGAACCGGAGCCTCAGCGCTGTATCAGGTGTTCCGTTGTTATTCAGCGCGAGCAGTCCTTTCCCGTTGAACGCTCCGGTCTGGTATTCAAAGATGCCGTCACCAAGTTTTCCATAAGCCATAACTCCCGGCGAGCGGCTCGGCGCCAGGTTATTGACCAGGGACCGTTCGACAAACTCCTGGAAATTGTCGGATCGCATTTCCTCCTGGCTGAAGGGCTCACGGGTTTGACCGAACCTCATGACGAATTGGTCAATCCGGTGAATATTCACGTAGAAATCGCGAAGCAGGGTACTGTTGGTATCGGCAAAGTCTCCCTCAATTCGAAACTCGAAATAGGTATCGATCTTTCCTTCCATGGCCATGCGTGCGCGCCTGACTATGAACGTGTTTGGCGGATGGATCGGCGGATGGTTGCCAGCGCTGTAACCTCTAAAGTCCAGTTGTGAGTACCCGAGAAAGTCGGTTTCGAATGAGCCGCTTTCATTGCGAATGAACGCATGGTCGTCGCCCCAGCCCGCAAGCAGTCCTCGCCTGG
>Ga0126381_100006574_pt1 | contig 12869 bp, 12 predicted proteins | sample PanSoiMetPlot_28_FD_96465 | JGI IMG/M metagenome (GOLD analysis project Ga0126381, IMG submission 96465) | Tropical forest soil microbial communities from Panama - MetaG Plot_28 | ecosystem: Environmental > Terrestrial > Soil > Tropical forest > Bulk soil | place: Panama | collected 2016-02-17
TCAGGGTCACCACGGCGACCCGCGCGGCACTGGCGGGCCCCGCCGGGGCCGACGTCATTCACCTGATCGCGGAGCTGGCGGAGAACGCAACGATCTTCTCGCCGCCCAATACCCCCGTCCGGGTGCACGGCGACGTGGTCGGCCGGGGATACGCCGTAGAGATCGAAGACCGCGGGCTGGGCCTTTCCGACGAGAAGCTGGCCGAGATCAACCAGAATTTCGCGCACCCGCCGCAGCTTGACCTGTCCGGCAGCGAGCAGCTCGGCCTGTTCGTGGCCGGGCAGCTGGCCCGGCGGCACGACATCCGGATCACCTTGCAAGGCTCGCCCTACGGGGGTACGACGGCCGTCGTGCTGATCCCGAATGCCCTGGTGGTCAGCCAGAGCGCCCACGATACGCAGCTGCCAGCGGCGGCGGGTGAACGCCCGTTCCAGCTCACCGGCCGGCGCACCTCGCTTCACGCGGGCGCCATCGTGGAGCCGCCCGCGCTGGCCCAGCTCAGCGCGGTGACATCGGCGGCGGCGCCGCTGCCCGGCCCGGAGGACGACGCAGCGCCCGGCCCGGAGGACGGCCCGGCGCCCGGCCCGGAAGACGACACAGCGCCCGGCCCGGAAGACGACACAGCGCCCGGCCCGGAAGACGACACAGCGCCCGGCCCGGAAGACGACACAGCGCCCGGCCCGGAGGACGGCCCGGCGGGCGGCCGGCCCCTCAGCCCGGCGGGCGACCTGCCGGACAGCCCCGCAGATGACGAGCCGGACGACCACGGGGCCGGGCCCGCGGCCAGCCCGGCCGCCGTAGCGCCGGAGCCGCCCGGCAGCATCTTCACGCCGCTCCCCCCTCGGGCCGCGACCCCGTCACCCAGCGGCTCGTTCACGCCCGGGAATGACGGGCCGCCAGGCGGTCCCGGCGGCTCCGACTTCATGGACCCGCGGGTCACCGCCACCGAGCTGACCGCGATGGGTCTGCCGGTCCGGGTGCGCCAGGCCAGCCTGGCCCCGCAACTGCGCGAGGACGGCCCGCCGCCGGGGGGCACGGCCGAGGGCGCCCCGGGCTCGCCGTCGCCGGAGGCGGTGCGGAGCACGATGACGGCGCTGCAGAGAGGCTGGGAGCGCGGCCGCAACATCTCCGGGGCGGTAACGCCGTCGTCCGGGATGACGCCGGACGCGCAGGGCAGCGGAAGCGGCGGTGAGCAGCCCGACGATGAATGACCCAGCGATCTCCGCGGGGCACCAGGAGCCCCAGAGGGGGAGCACGTGAGCGAACTTGACTGGCTCCTCGATGACCTGGTCGCCAGGGTCGTGCACATCCGCAAGGTCGTCATCCTGTCCCGGGACGGCCTCGCGATCGGAGCGTCGGCCGGGCTCAGCCAGGAGGACGCGGATCATCTGTCCGCGGCCGCGGCCGGCCTGCAGAGCCTGGCCCGGGGGGTCGGGCGGCACTTCGGGGGCGGTCTCGCCCGTCAGATCATCATCGAGATGGAATCCGAGTTCCTGTTCGTAACCGCCGCGGGCGAGGGCAGCTGCCTCGCGGTCCTGGCGACGGCCGCGGCCGATGTGGGGCTCGTGGCCTACGAGATGGCGATCCTGGTCAAGCGGGTCGGGGAGCACCTGTCGGTCGGTTCCCGGCCCGGCCTCCCGAACGCAGAGACGAAGTGACGGGCCGTGCCCGCGGCCGATGACGAGTGGGTTGACCAGGACGCCGGTCCTGTGGTCCGCCCCTATGCGGTCACCGGCGGCCGGACCCGCCCGAGCGGCGAGGCCTTCGACCTGGTCACCATGGTCACCGCCGTTCGCGGCATCCAGGTCAGCGTGCAGGACCTCGAGCCTGAGCACCTGACGCTGCTGCACCTGTGCCGGCTCCCGACATCGGTGGCCGACCTCGCCGCTGACCTGGACCTTCCGCTGGGCGTGGTCCGGATCCTGCTGTCCGACATGCGCGAGCGCAAGCTGATCGCCGTCCATCACCCGGTGCCGACACGGCTGACTGACCCGCAACTCCTCAGAGAGGTGGCCGATGGGCTTCGCAGGCTCTTATCACGACAGCCGCGGGGGGGCCGTACCTGTCGCGATCAAGATCCTTATCGCGGGCGGCTTCGGCGCGGGCAAGACCACGCTGGTGGGCTCGCTGACCGAGATCCGGCCGCTGCGGACCGAAGAGGACCTGAGTGCCCCGAGCGCGCTGATCGACCTCACCGACGGAGTAGAGGACAAGACGACCACCACCGTCGCGATGGACTTCGGCCGCATCACCATCCGGGACGATCTCGTGGTCTACCTCTTCGGCACGCCAGGGCAGAAACGTTTCTGGTTCATGTGGGACGAACTGGCGGTCGGCGCCCTCGGCGCGGTGGTGCTGGCCGACACGCGGCGGCTGGCTGACTGCTTCGCGTCGGTTGACTATTTCGAGCAGCGCGGCATGCCGTTCATCGTGGCCGTGAACTGCTTCGACGAGAGCGGGCGCTATCCTGCCGCGGTCATCAGGTCGGCCCTGAGCCTGAACGCCGACGTGCCGGTCATGCTGTGCGATGCACGCCAGAGGCCATCGTGCCGCGATGCCCTCGTCAGTCTCGTCGAACACGCGATCCGGCTGCTCACCGTCGGCCCCGGCGCGGTCAGCCCCGCCAGATGAGGACCAGGGCGCAGTCGTCCGAGCTCACGCCCGATGCCTGCATCGCCTCGACGAGCCTGCCCGCACCCGCCCGGAACCCCGACGTCACCAGCCGGTCCGCCTCGCCGAGCAGCCGGTCGGTGCCCGCGTCGATGTCCAGGCCCGGCGCCTCGATCAGCCCGTCGGTGTAGAGCATCAGGGCATCGCCGGGCCGCAACGTGCCGCGTTCGGGCAGGCACCGCAGGTCGGCAACGACGCCGAGCACGATCCCCCGCGCCTGAGTGAGGCGCCAGGTTCCGCTGCCCGCCTCGAAGTGTGCCGCCGGCGGGTGCCCGGCCGAGTCGACGACGTAGTCCCCGGTGGCCAGGTCGAGCGAGAGATGCACCGCGGTGACGAACCCCTCGGCCGTGGCTGAGCGCCGCAGATAGGCGTTGCACGCGGCCAGGAAGTCCCCGGACGGGACCGAGCCGAGCAGGCCCCCGAACGCGCCGGACAGCAGCAGCGCCCGGGTGCCGGCGTCGATTCCCTTGCCCGCCACGTCGACCAGGGCCACCTCCAGGGTCTTCCCGTCGCACACGGACACCAGGAAGTCCCCGCCGAACGACGCCCCGCCGGCCGGCTTGAGCACCGACGCCGAATGCCAGCCCTCGGGCAGGTCGGGCAGACGGCCCTGGGCCCGGATCCGGTCCCGCAGCTCGATCAGCATCCGGTCGCCCCGCAGCCCCAGGACCCCGAGCTTGGCCCGGGCCCGGGCCAGCGCGTCGGCGAAGACCACCGTGACCGCGATCGTGGCGATGATCCCGGGCCCGGCCTTGCCCATCACCGCGTCATAGGCCACCGCGACGGCGACGAGGCAGAACAGGATCCGCAGCGCCCGCGGCCAGAGCAGCAGCCCGCCCGCGAGAAGCGGCAGGATCATCACCCCGGGCGAGAACCAGGACACCGAGACGTGGACCGCGGCCACCGCAATGACCGCGACGGCCACTGCGAGCCCGAACGCGACGCGCCGGTTCCTGGTGATGAACTGCCGCTGGATCAGGCTGCGCAGCCGCTGCGCCACCTCAAGCGCCTCGGCCACCGGCCGGTGCGGGACGAGACGAACCATCTTGCCGGCACTGTACCGGTATATCCGCCCCGCCGGATAATCAGTCGCGGGAAGCGGGCGGGCCAGGTAGAAATCCAAGCATGAGCGGTAGCTACCCGATCCGCCCTATCAGCGAGAGCGAGTTTCCCGCGTTCTACGCGGTGATGGAGCACGCTTTCAACGCGACGTACCCGACCGACGCCGAGCTGCAGCATGATCTCAGCGTCTTCGAATTCGACCGGAGCCTGGCCGCGTTCGACGGGCCGGACATCGTGGGGACAGCGGGGGCCCTCACGTTCCGGATGACGATCCCCGGCGGCGTGGCGGCTACGGCCGGGGTCACGGCGATCAGCGTGCTGCCCTCGTACCGGCGGCGCGGGATCCTGTCCGGCCTGATGCGCCGGATGCTGACCGACGCCCGCGACCGCGGCGAGGCGGTCGCCGCGCTCTTCGCCTCGGAGGCGAGCATCTACCGCCGGTACGGATTCGGGGTCGCCACGGCCGAGCTGGACCTCACGATCCGGCGCGGAGAGGGCGTCATGCTGGAGCAGGCCATGGCGGGCCAGGGCCCGGCTCCGCGGCTGCGGATCGCCGAGCCCAAAGACGCCGTGCCCGAGCTGGCCAAGGTCTTCGACTTCATCCTGCCCGCCCGGCCCGGCATGCTCGCCAGGGACGACCGCTGGTGGGACTACGTCCTGTGGGATCCCGAGCACCGCCGTTCCGGCGGCAGCCCGCTGCGCTGCGTGATCGCTGAGGATGCGACCGGACCGCGCGGGTACGCCCTGTTCTCGGGGAAACCGGAATGGGACGATCACGGGATCCCCAGCGGGACACTCCAGGTGGGCGAGCTGATGGCCACCGACCCGGCGGCCTATTCAGCCATCTGGAACGACCTGCTGACCCGGGATCTGGTTCGCGAGGTCCGGGCCCGGGCGCGTCCTGCTGACGAGCCGCTGCTTTACCTGCTCACCGACCCCCGGCGGGCCCGCCCGCGGCTCCTCGACGGACTCTGGATCAGGCTGGTCAGCGTGGGCAAGGCCCTCACGCAGCGGCGTTACACGTGCGCGGTCGACATGGTCATCGAGGTCACCGATGATCACGTCGCCGGCAATGCCGGGCGGTGGCGGCTGCGCGCCCCGGGTCCGGCGGGCGCGGCCGCGCCCGCTCCCGCGAGCTGTGAGCGCACGTCGGCCCCGGCCGACCTGGCGCTGCCGGTCCACGCGCTGGGCGCCGCCTACCTGGGCGGCACCAGGCTCAGCGCGCTGGCCGGCGCGGGACTGGTCAGCGAGCTGCGCCCCGGCGCGCTCGCGGCGCTGTCCGCCGCCATGTCGTGGGATCCCGCTCCCTGGTGCACAACGGGCTTCTGACCGTTGCGCGTGCGAGACTGGACCCTTTTCATCCTCTTCGGGCGGGCGACGTACTCTGAGCCTGACATCAACGAACGAAAAGGGTTCACTCGGGCATGCGCGGGATGAAAGTGACGGTGGACGCGGCCATGCGGGCCAGGGACGTTTCCCGGCCACGCGCCGATAACGAGGAAGCCGCGCGGGCCGCCGAGCCGGAGCCGGGCCGGCCGGGCGCGGAGCCGTCCAGGCCGGCGCGGCCGGCGGAGCGGGCCGTGCCCGCGGCCGGCCCGGCCGACGGCGCGCCGAAGGCCAGGCGGCCTCACCGGCGCCGCAGGCGCCGCTGAGGCGTGATGAGCGGGCCGGCCGGCGGCCGGCGCATCGGGTCCGGCCGCCCTCCTGCCTGCGCGGCAGGCCTGCGCCGGCATCCAGGTCAGGTGGTGGCCACGCCCAGCACGGAGCCGACCGTGTAGGTGACCGCGGCGGCCACCGCCGCCACGGCCAGCTGGCGCAGCGCGGTCCCGATCACGCTGCGTCCCGCCATGTAGCCGATCGCGCCACCCAGGGCCAGGGCCGCGACCGCACCGATGATCACCGAGGCGATGACGGCGCCCGACCCGCTGGCGAAGAACCACGGGAACAGCGGCAGGATGGCGCCGATCGAGAACGACAGGAACGAACTGACGGCCGCCCGGGCGGCCTGGCCCGGCGCCTCGGGGTCGACGCCCAGCTCCAGGCGGGCGTGGGTATCGAGGGCGATCTCCGGGTTGGCGGACAGGATGCGCGCCACGGTGCTGGCGTCTTCGTGGGACAGGCCCTGGGCCTGGTACATGCCCGTTAGCTCGTGCAACTCGCCCTCGGGGTCGTCGGCGAGCTCCCGGCGCTCCACCTCGACCTCGCGCTGGACCATCTCCTGCTGCGCCCGCACCGACACCAGTTCGCCCGCGGCCATGGAAAACGCGCCCGCCAGCAGCCCGGCCACCCCGGCCAGGCGGACCGCGGACGCGTTAGCGGACGCCGCTCCCGCGACGCCGAGCACCAGGGACAGGTTGGTCAGGAGCCCGTCACCCGCGCCCAGCACGATGGCCCGCTGCGTGCCTCCCTGGACGTCGCGGTGCCGGCTGCCGCCGGACTGGCTGCCGCTAAGCCAGTGCCCGATGGCGGCGATGCCCCGGGGGGGTTGCGCCGTACTGGCCATCTGCCAACACTAGCCGACCTGTGTTGCCGGGCATCATCACCAGGACGAAACCTCGCCGCCCGGTCCCGGAACCCTCGGTTACCGGCGGCCCGGGCGGCGCGCCGGCCCGGCCGGCCAGCCCGGACGGCTCGGCGAAGCGTCAGCGCCGCGCCGGGGCGGGACCTGCGCGGCCGTCGGCCGCGGCGCTCTGGGATTGCGCGTAGGCGGCCGGGGTCTGGCCGATCGCGGCCCGGAAGTCCCGGATCAGGTGCGCCTGGTCGGCGTACCCGAGGTCGGCGGCCAGCGCCGCCCACTCGACCGGCTGTCCCTGCCGCACGGCCTCGGCCGCGTCGAGCAGCCGGTACCGGCGCAGGACCCAGGTCGGCGGGACGCCCGCGTACTGCAGGAACATCCGCTGCAGGGTCCGGGCGCCGAGGCCGGCCCGGTCGCAGAGGTGCCGGAGCTGCCGCACGGACCGGTCGGTCTCGGCGATCTTCGCGACCTCGGCGACCTGCCGGGCGCGGCGGACCCGCTGCGGGTCGGCCGCCGCGAGCACGCCGTTCAGGGCGCGTTCCAGGACCCGGGCGCGGGCCTGGGCGTCCGGCTGGGCGCAGACCTCCTCGACCAGCCGCGCCTGGTCCAGGCCCAGCGGCGGGCCCAGCGGGACCACGCGGTCGGTGAAGGCCGACGCGGGCCTGCCGAGGAACGCGCCGAGTCCCCCGGGGGTGGTCATCGCGGCCGCCGCCCACCCGCGGCCCGCGAGGTAGCGGGTGGTCAGGGTCCTGGCCACCCCGTTCAGGCGGGCATGGACCCGCCCGGCCTCGCCGGCGCCGGCCCGGGCGTCGGCGTGGCTGACGCTGATGTTGCCGCACGGGTGGGTGAGCATCTGCTGGGCGTGCGTGGTGCCGAGCGGCAGGTCCCATTCGACCGCCCAGAAACGGTCGACCAGGCCGGCCAGCCCGGGACCCGCCGGGAACCGGGTCAGCCGCACCAGCCGCTGCAGCACCGCGGGATGGAGTATCCCGCGGCTGTCTTCCCCGACCGGCGCCGGCCGGCTCGCACTCACGCCCACGCTCACGACCATAGCGACCGTGCCCGGCTCCACTGGATGTGAGACGCATCGGCTCCGCTTGATGCGCGCCCTGCTAACTCCACCGCCGCGACGAAGCGGAGAACGGGACCGCGCCTAAGCTGCGTTCATGGCTCGCTATGTGATCGACGCCCCGACCTTGCTCCACCTCGTGGACGCCGAGCTTCAGGTCGATCCAGGCCACCAGATGGTCGCGCCGAACTCGATCCGCTCGGAGGCGCTGGAATTGCTCCTGCATGACGTCCGTGCAGGTAAACGCACCGAACCGGCCGCCCTGCAAGCACACGAGCGGATGACCGAGATCAAGATGCGGCTGCTCGGTGATCGGGTGTCCCGCCGCACCGCGTGGCAGATCGCACGTCAGCACGACTGGGACACGCTCAGGGACGCAGAGTACCTCGCGGTCACCCGGCTGCAGGCTGACGCTTTGATCACGATGGACCAAAGACTCGCATCCGCAGTTCGGGACATCGTGGCCGTCGCTGCCATCAACGACCTGCTCGCTCCGGGATAACCATCGCCGGGCGCGAGCATAGCGACCGGTGCTGACGCAATAGTTCAATCCAGCCCCTGACCTGGGCTGTTAGCCTGGCAGCCATGGCTACGCCCATCGAGATCGAGGAAACTGCCGACCAGCTGGGGACGGTGCTCGCCGACCTCGCCGACGTGATCGGCGGGATCTCCGACGAGCAGCGGCACGATCCCACGCCGTGCACCGAGTACGACGTCAGCCAGCTGCAGGACCACGTGGTCGGCTGGCTCACGAACTTCGCGGACGGCTTCGCCGACCCCGGCGGGCAGGCCCCGCGGGCCGACATCAGCGGGTACCGGGCCCCGGCCGATGCCGCGGCGGAGGTACGCTCCGCGGCCGCGCGGCTCGACCGGGCGCTCCGCCGCGGGGCCGCGCAGCGGCCGCTGCGGCTGGGGGAGGCCGCGATGCCCGGCGAGCTGGCCACGGGCATGATCTTGTGGGAATACCAGGTGCACGGCTGGGATCTCGCCCGTGCGACCGGGCAGCCCTGGCGCCCGCCGCCCGGGGCGTCGCAAGCGTCGCTGCGCTTCGCCCCGGGCATGCTCACCGAGGACTACCAGGGCGAGGGCAAGGCGTTCGCCGCGCCGGTCGAGGTTTCCGCCACCGCGCCGCCGCTGGACCGGCTGCTCGGGCTGTCCGGGCGCGACCCCGGCTGGTCGCCGGCCTGACCGCGGGCGCCCCGCCGGGGCCGGCTCCTAAGGCAGCGTCCCGGCGGGCGCGAACCGGCGCAGCAGGTACCAGGAGAAGTAGCGGCCGTACTTGCGCTGCAGCTCGGGCCGCTGCCAGTCCCGGCCGCTGATCGTGCCCCGGCAGGAGGGCGTGCCGCAGTGGCAGGTCATCGGGTCGTCGGCGTCGTCGAAGAGCGCGTAGTCGGTGGTCAGTTCCTCGCCCGCGGCCACGTCGCGCATGGCGACCAGGACGATGTTGCCGGCGAAGCCGACGTTGGGCTCGCACGAGTGGTTGATGAACAGCATCACCGGCTCGTATTCGGCTTCCTCCACCGCGGCCAGGTGCAGGTCGTCGGCGATCTGGACGTCGGAGTTGCGCAGCCGCTCCGGGAGCGCGGCCAGCGTGTCCCCGTCCACGATGTGACCGCCCTTGACCGCGACGATCTCGTCCCGGGCGATCGGCGCCACCGCTATCAGCCCGCGCCCCTCTATTCCGCTCGGCCGGCCCTTGGCCGCCTTGGGCGAGATGTAGCTGGACACCACCACGGCCGGCCGGGCCTAGGGAACGGCGGGCAGCGGGGGCAGCTCCCCCGTCGCCTCGTAGTCCGTGATCATCGCCAGCCGCCTGGAGTGCCGGGACTCACCGGAGAACGGCGTCTCCAGGAACACCCGCGTGAAGGACACCGCGTCCTCGACCGAGTACATGCGGGCACCGAGGCTGAGCACGTTGGCGTTGTTGTGCAGCCGGGCCAGCTCGGCGGTCTCCTCGCTCCAGGCGATCGCCGCCCGTACCCCGCGTATCTTGTTGGCGGCCAGCGCCTCCCCGTTCCCCGAGCCGCCGATCACGATGCCCAGGCTGCTCGGATCATTGACGGCGGAGTCCGCGGCGCGCATGACGTAGGGCGGGTAGTCGTCGTCATCCCGTTCGGCGTTCGGGCCGCAGTCGACCGCGTCGTGCCCGGCCTGCTTCAGCCACTCGATGAGATGAGTCTTCAGCACGAAACCAGCATGGTCCGACCCGAGGTAGACGCGCATGAGCGCCAGTTTGTCAGAACTGTCCGCCGCCGACGGGGCCGGGATCAGTCGAAGATCGGGTCCCGGGTGCGGCTGCGCTTGAGCTCGAAGAAGCCGTCGGCCCCCGCGACCAGCAGCACGCCGTCCCAGAGCCGGCCGGCTTCGTCGCCGCGCGGGATCGGCGAGATCACGGGGCCGAAGAAGGAGATGCCCTCCACGGAGATCACCGGGGTGCCCACCTCGTACCCAACCCGGTCCATGCCGTCGCGGTGTGATGCGCGCAGCGCCTCGTCGTAGCCGGGGTCATCCATCGCGTCGGCCAGGTCCGTGGGCAGCCCCGCCTCGGCCAGCGCCGCCTCGACCGTGGCCCGGTCCTTCGGCTCCTGCCGCTCGTGGAAGCGCGAGCCGAGCGCGGTGTAGAGCGGAAGCAGAACGTCCGCGCCGAACTTCTGCTCCGCGGCGATGCAGACCCGCACCGGTCCCCATGCCTGGGCCATCAGCTCCTGGTACCGCTCCGGCAGCCCTTCCTTGCCCTCGTTGAGCACCGCGAGGCTCATCACGTGCCAGCGCGGCGCCACCGGGCGGACCTTCTCCACCTCGAGCAGCCAGCGTGAGGCTATCCACGCCCACGGGCACAGCGGGTCAAACCAGAAATCAACCACCTTCGGCTCATGCGGGGCCACGTCCCGCCTCCCGGGGACAAAGTAGGGGGTAATACTCCTGACAACCGGGGGGTGGCCCGGGTCATTCCTCCGGCCGCCGTGCGATTATGCTCCGAAGGCCAACCCGGGAAGGGGTACCTGCCGTGGGCAGCAACCTCACGCGCGACGAGGCGCGGGAACGCGCACGCCTGCTCGACGTCGAGTCCTACCGCGTCGAGCTCGACCTGGCCGGTGTTGACGAGTCGTTCCGCTCGGTGACCACGGTCAGCTTCCGCTGTACCCGCCCGGGGGCGTCGACGTTCATCGACTTGTCCGCGCCGGCGGTCCGCGAGATCACGCTGAACGGCGCCCCCGTCAGCCCGGGGAGCTTCGACGGGAACCGGATCAGGCTGGACGGTCTCGCCGAGCGCAACGAGCTGCGGGTGGCCGCCGAGTGCGCTTACTCACGCACCGGCGAGGGCCTGCACCGGTTCACCGACCCGGCGGACGGCGCCGTGTACATGTACACCGACTTCGAGACGTTTGACGCGCACCGGGTCTACGCCTGCTTCGACCAGCCGGACCTGAAGGCCACGTTCCAGTTCGAGATCACCGCCCGGCCGGGCTGGCAGGTGATCTCAAACATGGCGCCGGCGGCTTCCCCCGGGCCGGCCGGGCAGGCGCCGGGGGCGGAGACAGCCCGCTGGTCGTTCCCGCCCACGCCGCTGCTGCCGACCTACATCACCGCGCTGGCGGCCGGTCCCTACCATGCGGTACGCGCCGAGCACGACGGCATCCCGCTCGGCATCTTCTGCCGTGAGTCGCTGGCCAGCTACCTGGACCCGGACGAGATCTTCGAGGTGACCCGGCAGGGGTTCGACTATTTCCACGAGACGTTCGGCTTGCGCTACCCGTTCGGCAAGTACGACCAGCTGTTCGTGCCGGAGTACAAGGCCGGGGCGATGGAGAACGCCGGCTGCGTCACCTTCCTCGAGGCTTACGTGTTCCGGTCGCGGGTGACCGATTCCTACCGGGAGTCCCGCGCCGAGACGATCCTGCATGAGATGGCCCACATGTGGTTCGGCGACCTGGTCACCATGCGCTGGTGGGACGACCTGTGGCTGAACGAGTCGTTTGCCACCTGGGCCGGTACCGTGGCGCAGGCGGAGGCCACCCGCTGGACCGGCGCGTGGACCACCTTCGCCCAGGTCTGGAAGGCCTGGGCCTACCGTCAGGACCAGCTGCCGTCCACGCACCCGGTCGCCGCGGACATCCCCGACATCGCGGCCGTCGAGGTGAACTTCGACGGGATCACCTACGCCAAGGGCGCCGCGGTCATCAAGCAGCTGGTCGCCCACGTCGGCCGGCAGAACTTCGTCGCCGGGGTACGCCGCTACTTCGCGCAGCATGCCTGGGGCAACGCGACGCTCGGCGACCTGCTCGCGGCCCTGGAGGAGGCGTCGGGACGGGACCTGTCCAGCTGGTCGAAGGTGTGGCTGGAGACCGCCGGGGTGAACACGCTGCGGCCCGAGTACCGGTGCGACGCCGAGGGCCGGTTCGCCGCGTTCGCGGTCCTCCAGGAGGCGCCGGCGAGCCATCCGGTGCTGCGCCCGCACCGCATCGCGATCGGGCTGTACGACCGGGGCGAGGCCGGCCTGACCCGGCGGCACCAGGTCGAGATCGACATCGACGGCGAGCGCACCGAGGTACCGGAGCTGGCCGGTCAGCAGCGTCCCGACCTGGTGCTGGTCAACGACGACGACCTGACCTACGCCAAGGTCCGGCTGGATGACCATTCGCTGCGCACGCTGATCAGCGGCATCGGCGAGTTCGCCGACTCGCTCCCGGCCGCGCTGTGCTGGGCCGCGGCGTGGGACATGTGCCGCGACGCGGAGCTGGCCGCGCGGGACTACGTGAGCCTGGCCCTGGCCGGCGTGGCGGCGATCGAGGACATCACGGTCGTGCAGACGGTGCTGGGCCGGGCCGCGACGGCGGCGCGCCGGTTCGCCGATCCGGCCTGGCGGGTCTCCGGGCTGGAGCAGATCGCCGGCCGGCTGCGCGATCTGCTGCGGCACGCCGAGCCTGCGTCGGATCGCCAGCTCGCCTACGCCCAGGCGCTCGCTCAGGTGGCCTCCTCCCCCGGTGACCTGGCCCTGCTGGCCGGGCTGCTCGACGGTTCCGCCACGGTGCCGGGCCTGGCGGTCGACACCGATCTGCGCTGGCAGCTGCTGTACCGGCTGGTCAGCCGCGGCGCCGCCGGGCCGGCCGAGATCGACGCCGAGCTGGCCAGGGACGCCACGGACGCGGGCGCGCGGCACGCCGCGGCCTGCCACGCCGCGATCCCGGACCCGGCGGCCAAGGAGGAAGCCTGGGCCCAGATCACCGGGGGCACGCTGTCGAACGCGACGTTCCGCGCCACGCTGGACGGCTTCGCCGACGCCGACGCCGACGAGCTCCTGGAGCCGTACGTGGCGCGCTACTTCGACGTCGTGGCGGGCATCTGGCGGGACTGGACCACTGACATGGCGCAGTACTTCGCTGAGGTCGGCTACCCGTCAACGGTGGTCAACCAGGTTGCTCTCGACGCGGCCGCCGACTACATGAACAGGACCAACCTGCCAGCGCCGCTGCGCAGGCTACTCTCGGAGGGCCGCGACGATGTCGCCAGGGCACTGCGGTGCAGGGAGCGAGACGCCCAGGCCCTCCGAGA
>Ga0126381_100006575_pt1 | contig 12868 bp, 15 predicted proteins | sample PanSoiMetPlot_28_FD_96465 | JGI IMG/M metagenome (GOLD analysis project Ga0126381, IMG submission 96465) | Tropical forest soil microbial communities from Panama - MetaG Plot_28 | ecosystem: Environmental > Terrestrial > Soil > Tropical forest > Bulk soil | place: Panama | collected 2016-02-17
CCGGCGAAGCTATGGGAGCGACTGCACACCAAGTTTAAGGATGACAACCTGACCGCAATGTTAAAGGACGTGGCCGGGGAAGATACAAAGCTTGGTTCCGAGAAACTCCGCACTCTGCTCATGGTCGTGCTGCGCAACGCGACCACCGATTCGCCCTGGCCGATCAGCAGTAATCCTTCTGCAAAGTACAACGACATCGCCGTATGCGGTGCGAAAAGCAACCTGAATCTGCCACTGTGGCAGCTTGTCCGCGCCAGCACCGCCGCGCCGACTTACTTCCCGCCGGAGGTTATCGATATCGGTGACGGCCAGCAGTTCATCTTCGTCGATGGCGGCGTCACCATGTATAACAATCCGGCCTTCCATCTTTTCCTTATGGCTACGATCGAGCCATATCGACTTTGCTGGCCGACCGGTGAGGACAAGATGTTACTCATTTCGGTGGGCACCGGCGCAAGCGCGAATGCGAACAAGGACTTAACGCCGCAAGAGATGCACCTTATCTACAACGCCGGCACCATTCCCTCCGCGCTGATGGCCGCTGCGCTGCATGAGCAGGATTTTCTCTGCCGCATTCTTGGGAAATGCCTGGCTGGAGACTTGTTGGATAGCGAGGTTGAAACGGTGATTGGGCAAGGTATACCGAATGTGCCGAAGCTATTCAATTATGCGCGGTACAACGCTGAGCTTTCCCGCGAGGGCTTGGATGCGCTAGGCCTCAATCACATCAATCCGCTGCACGTCCAGCAAATGGATTCTGTAGACCACATCGGCGAAATGCAAGAGGTTGGTCGAGCTTTGGCTCAGCAAAAAGTGAAGTCCGAACACTTTGCCGGATTTTCGGTGGCGAGCTAGTGTATTTGCTGCAGAAATATTAAAGACACCAAAGATGGCTAGCGGATTCCCGATCTCCGTTTACACATCGGAATTGAGTCTGCGTGAGATTCTTCCGTCATGGAAATATTTGGTCCCCTACTACCTAGACCATCATTTGCTGCGAGTTTAAAACGGACGTCCCAGGCGTCGCGAAAGTGGCCTTCGTTAATCGCTGCCACTTGGGGACGCCGCTCTTGGAAGTTGCGCTGACGACACTGATGGTGGTATGCGCTTTTGTGTGGGTTCGTCTGATGCGAAGGAGAGGGTCGGGTTAACGGACCAGTCGCTAGCAAGCAAAGCTGGATTTTACACAGCTGCTTTCGCAGGAACGCGATGGGAAGCAGGGCGCAAAGCTTACGGGATGGCTATTCCGATGGCCGTGCTAAGTGCTTTCGCGGCGACGGCCAAGGCGGCGTTGATAGCGTCTTGAGCAGCTGCAAGGCTCGTGGCCTTGACGGCTAGGACGGCGGTCTTCTCCGACTCTCGAATCTGATCAAAGGCAAACTCCGCATCCTCCTCGGTTATCTTCTTTTTGAGCCGGTCGGCAGCTATCGCGGCAGTCCCATCAGCAATTAGCTTGGCACGGGCTTGGAGGTAATTTTCCAAGTCTTTCGCATGGCCCTTAGCAGCTCCTGTGGCAGCGGTAAGCATATTTTCAGCAAGGCTTATTGTATCCATAAGAGGCTAGAAGGATTAGTGAGCTTCGGATTATTGTGAAGTGTTGGTCTTGTTAAGGCCACCGCTGAAAACGGAACTACGTTTTTTCGCCACTTGGATTTGTTGGAGGTCCATCAGCGTGGCACGCAGTCCTGTTGTGAGGGAGGTGCGCGGTGAGGCGTGGCGCTCGGACAGGGCGCCGTAGCGGTTGGCTAGCTCGTCAAGGGCCGCGATTTCCTGTTCGTTCTTGGCATAGAGGCCGGCACGCATCTTCATAGCGTTGACAGTGCCCTCAGCGTCGGCATAAAATTTCTCCCGCTCCCCGACTGACAACCGATCGTTATCGGCTCTGACAACAACTGTCTCCGTCCGCACCGTGAGATCGGTGAGGATGCGGTCGGTGGTCGCGTCGTAAGGCGCGATTAAGAGGACGCTGCATCCGGCGAGAAGCAGGCCGAAGAGGAAGGCGAGCAGCGTGCGGGAACATCGGGCGGAGGTCGAAGCGAGGGCTGTCATGACAGGGGTTTGGACGATTACCAGTTTGCAGGGAGCGTCTTGCCCGCGGCAAGTGCTCCGGATTGGATCCCATTGCGGATGTGCGTCAGGTAGCCCTTAGTCATATCATGATCGCCGATCAGTTCCGGGCTATGAGTGAAATCGCCCATCACCGCGCTGATCGTGCCAAAGGCGCGCGCCAGAAAACTCCGATGTTCCTGACTGTCGGCGTCGGGCTCTCCGTTGGAGTCGAAATGAATGAGACGACCGGTGTGCGTGTAATCGAAAGCGCGCGGCGGCACGCGTGGGACCACGTCGCGATCGTTGACGAAGCGGTAATAAACGCGTCCGAATTTGAAGTCGATATTATTACAGAAATCGTGCAGGCCTACGCGAGGCTGGCCGAAGGTGTAAAGGCCATTCAGCGGGAGCAGGGTATCGGGATCGTACGTGCAGGCCCCACCTGCCAGGACGGCGAGCGCGCCGCCGAGGCTGTGGCCGGTAATCCACAAAGTGCGGCGCGTCCCGGCGCCAGCTCTTTTCAATAGCTTGCGGATACTTTCAGCCCAACTATCCCGCAGTGAATTTGCAAAGCCGGAGTGGACGTTGCCGACATCGGGCGCAAGCTCAAAGAACCAGCGAAACGCACTGGGCGCGGCGAGGGCATCGGTAGCCCAGTCTTTGATCTTGCTCGGTTCTGTGCCACGGAAGGCGAGGACGACATGTTGCTTGGACGCGGCGACGAAGCCCTCCGTGTCGATTACAAAGTTGTGGTGCTCGAAGGGCTCGAAGAATTGGTCCAGACCGAGCTCTTTTTCAGCACGGCGTTGCGCTGTGGTATTATTAGCTTCGTAGGCAATGGTAGAGGCGACAGCGAGGGCTTCGGCGTTGGTGGCACTGAAGCGGGTGGTGCCAGGTTCGAAGTTCATAACATGGAGATATCGGTAAAGGTTGAAGCTGAGTGGAAGGTGTTACTCCACGCAGGGCATCACTTTGGAAGTAGGATGTAAAGAAGAATCAGTGAAGTCCTAAGTCTTCCCGTTAGGCCTAAGCATTGCCGAATCGATTGCAAAATCTCGGCGATCGCTCGGTTTCTTACCGGCCGAATTTACGACGACTCAATGAAGCACTAAAAAGAGCTGTTCAGACAGGAAGTTTTTTTGTTAAAAACGTTCATTGTGAAGAGATTCCTCCCGTGGACAGTTAGTGGCTGCCCCGGTGTTGTAGCCGGTTACGCAGCTGACTGGGCAACGATCCGCTTTGCAAGGACTCGAACCCAGCGATTTCGTGTCGTCCTTGTCTACTCGGGACGCCGGGACGGATTCCAGACAGCTGCAAAGCAGATAGCAAGCATTCACTTTGATGGTGTTGCCTTATGAATGATCCCAATGGCAAAATCGATCGAACGGGCCCTCTTAAGGCTTGGATATTGTCGCATGCGGGCTGGCGCGGGAATCGCACCCCGTCTTGATCTATGGCAGACGTCTTTGTTAGTTGGAGTTCGGCCGACAAAGACATTGTTCTGCCTTTATCCAAGGCCTTAGAGAACGCTGGGTTCACGGTGGACGAATATTCGAAGGATCCTAGCGGCGGCAGCATCGCCCGAAATGTACGCCGTTATGTCGACGAAGCGCGGGTGGCAATCGTAGTCCTTTCTGCCGATTCCGTCAGCAAACCTTGGATTCAAACGGAAGTGGATTGGTGTTACTTCCGCCGCGCCCAGGAAGGGGAAGAGCTTCCCGAGATCATTCCCTTAATTGTGGGAGACGTTCCTGTTCCGGCTGCATTTCTCGCGATGAATCAGGAGCAAGCGCGCGCTTTGCACAACGCGGATGAAGCGGCTTCGCGCGGCGCTGTCGGAATGGAACCTTTCCCGAGGCTGCGCCGGACGTCTCTTGCTCGTCCGTCGGGACTGAAGGAGGCACAGCCGGGTTGCGCATCCGAATTCTCGATCTCATTGAGATATCCGGCTACAACCTGATCACTTCTGCCATGAACCAGCCTGCGCCTCATAGCGGACGTTAAACCTAGATGAGTTTTGACGTGATCAGTCGCCCTAAACCCTACGCTCTACGGCGTGGGAATTACGTAGGGAGATTGTCGATCATCGTCGGGAGGAGCAGGCCGCGCCCAGCTAGCCCTGTGGATTTGTCGAGGGTGTCGAAGAATGCGCTGCGAATGTGCGAACCCCGGAGCGTCCACAAAACTTCAGCGTTGGTCCACGCGGCTTTTCGGGCCGCACGCACCTTCCACATCGCCGTGATATCGTCAACACGGCCGGCCGCGACATCGACGACGCCGATCACGCCGACGGTAAAATCCGCTTTTACCTCACCCTCGACGCGTTCGAGCAACTCGTTCACGCTGTCGAAGTCTTGACGCCGCGCCTGATCGGAGATGGGATCGCCTCCAAGATCTTCGAACACCTGCACGATGCCTTGAGGAAGGTCGCGGTTGATGTGCGCATTCATGCCGGCCAGCGCGAACTGCAGGCGGGCAATCCCGCAGTTCCGCCGGGCACACAAAAGCGGACGCCAAGCGGAGGGCGCACGCGACGCATCCGCATCGCCGGCGGCGATTGCCGCGAAATACAAATTGGCGAACACGACGTCCAGTTCGGACATGAACCGGGGGTCTCGAAATGCCGGGGGATTAATGGCCTGCCTAACGCTGCGGGTCACCTGCAGATAAAGGCGATTGAACCATTTCACGCCGTCTGAATCAGGCAGACAGCTGTCGATAGCGGTCATGATCGACAAGACGTCATCGATCGACGAGACGGGCACTGGCTGCAGGATATCCGTCAGCATCTGATTCAATCACTTTACACTAAAGAAAGCCTTTGTCGGCACCAACCGTGTTTCCTGACAAACGCAGTCAGCTTTTCATCCGCGGTCCATCAAATTTTCCTTAGAGTGCCAACAAATGCCTAAGTGACGAATGGAATGATTCTACGTGATTTCACCGAAGGTGGCTCGATTGCAAACCACTCTGGACCGTGGTTTTCTCGATCTAACTCGCGATAATTCGTGAAAAGTTTTGCGGGATTATTTCCCAATTCTAAAGCGATCCGTCCGGCATCAGGCATGATCGACAACCGATAGGTTGCGTAAGAGTGCCGAAGGCAATTCGCTTTCCATGGAATGCGGAGCCGCTTTGCAAATTTGATTGCGCTATCAACTGTCCGCCGGCTCCTAAATAATTTCCCCTTGCTGTTCCGATACGGCTCCAACCACTTCACCAGATTCGGCTGAATCGGTACCAGACGCCGCGTGGCGGTTTTCGCTTTGCCCGCCTTCACTTCAATGTGTCCTTTTTCAAAATTAATTTCGCTCCATTCCAAGCGAAGCAATTCGGCGGAGCGAATCCCGGAGAACGCCGCCAATGCAAAATAAAGCTGGTAATCGGGTTTTGCTTTTCTGAGAAGCTTCGATAACTCGGCGGGCTTTAAGATCGCAATTTTGCTTTCATCATCGGGCACGGTTTCCACGTCAGCCGCCTCCGTCGTTTCGCCTTTCGCCAGATAACCACGGCGCCGGGCGAAATTGAAAAGTGTGACGATAGCCTGGCGGACGTTGTTGTACGATCGGGGCCCGACTTTGAGGGTATCGAGCCAGCGCGTAATCGCTCCGCTGTTGATGCTCCCAATATTGGTTTGAAATGAAGCCGCAAATCGAAACAAATAAGTCCGCAGCGTTTCGATATAACGCTCGGAAAGTCCAGCATTCTCTTTTGCCTTCAAAAGTTCGTCGACAACTTCCGTTACGCGCTTCTCAACTGTCCTCTTGCGCTCTCGGATTGCGAGATATTCCTCGATTGCTTCGTGAAGCGGTATACCGAATGGCTGCAGCAAATTTTTCGCAGCTACATAGCTTTGCCAATCAGCGGCGTTCAAACTCAAAACTTGCGCCCGGCCTTTTTCCAACGCCCTTGCGGTGTCCGATGCAAAATCCCACGCATCCTTGTATCTACTGAAATTCTTTCTGAGTTGCTTCTCGTTTATTCGATAGGCCACCGTGAAGAGCTCATACTGCTTGCCCTTGTAGCGGCGGCCCTTGTGCCGGTAGATCTTGATGGTTGTGTTACCACGCTTAACCGCGGTGATGCTTTTCATTCACGCGGTGTTTCAAGTAGTTCAAAATCATGGCCAGAATTCCAGGGCTGGGTTGACGGGTGAAAATCAGCTTTCTCTCGTCAGCAGTCCGCCTGGGTTTCGACTTCAGCGCCCGCTTCCATAATGTAGTGTCATTCGGTCTTAATAGATCCAGTCCCATCGATTGTTGCCTGTATCTTTCTCCCATTTTATTCCTCCTTTTTTTCCGGCATTAATGCGCTGTCTTTAGGCGCTCCAAGATCCTGATCAGAAGAAGTCCGCCGGTCATTTGCTCCCTCTCCTTCATCCGCTGTCTGGCTTCCCGCTGAAGCTCCGGCGACAACTTCCAGTATATGATGCCCGGGCCACAGTCCGGCGTTAGTACTCCCAGTTCGATCAATTTCTGCCTTTCCATTTGTGTCATCTTGTTTCTCTTTTTTAGCACGTTTAAGCACAGAAAGGTGCCACTATCAGTGCGTTCATGCAAGAAGAAAAACAAAATATCCATATGAACTGAGATGAGTCCTGTTTTTCATACGCCCGTACGCGTTGGCATATCTAAAAAGAATTCGATGACCCCTCGCATTCTCGTGTCAGAAGATGTTTATGATCGACGACACATAGGGTGATCATTAATCTGGTCGAGATGTCCGGCAGAATTTCCACTATCTTGCTGAGCCTGCTCTGGCTGCATTCGCCAATTGCTTTTGGGCAAGCACACTTCAAACGTTTTCCAGAAACTGTGACTAATGATGGCGCCTACGTGCTCGCGTGGGGATTAAAAGAGGACCCCGCGGGCACTATCGATGCGAAAACTGAAATCGTCGCTGACGGCCCGGAGAAGATCGAGTTCGACTCGGGCCGATTCGAATCTTACGAACTCGTCGAAGATTATCTCGTCGACACGGCGACTGGCAAAATTGTCGCGACTATTCCCGATTTTACGTACTACTCCGGCTCGGAAGGGAACGAGAACCATTTCCATCTCGAAGTCGGCTGGTCGCCCGACAACCGTGGCGGTATTGCGATCTACCAAGCGCGTTATTCTACCGACAAGGTCGCATGGATTAATCCCACTGAGCACAAAACGAGCAATGTTTGGCCGCAAATAGAAAAGGCGGTTCGGGGTGTCGCGGTCCGGAAGAAAGGCAAAGAGGCCGCCGACCCTGAGTATGAAATAGGGGTATCTGATCCGGTGTTCGTGCGACCGCGGCGTTTTGTCATTGATGCAATGATTGGCATGTTATCATCGAAAAAAGAGAATGCGCCCTCGTACAGGTTTGAGATCGTTTTTGACGTGAAAGGGAATCTCGATGCACCGCAATTAGAGGTGGCGTCGGCTAAATCCGTTTCGGACGAATCGGGCGGGGGCATTGGTGACAATGAAATCGAAGCGCGACTCAACAAGGCTTACCACAAATTGGCAGCGACCCTCCGCCAGCGTGACCGCGAAAATCTCAAGCAGGAGCAACTAAAATGGCTCTCCACACGCGATCACATCACTGCTGCTGAAAACGACAACAAAGAATTTATCCAATTAGAGCTGACTCGCCGTCGGGTTGCCGAATTGGAAACGCGCGCTCGATATCGCTGAAGAGAATTCGCCCTCTGACAAGATGGCAGCAAAGCCTTAGACGGAATAGCGATTCTCGTTTACCACGCGTCCGGCAAGGCATTGAACGCACGAGCACGCGACCGAGTTCAAAGAGTCGTAAAATTGTTTCGCCGGTTGATGTCGTGGTTTAGCTAAAAGAAATTTTCCACGAAGCCGCTTTTCGGATACTAAGGAAAGAAGGTAAGCCGATTAGACCCCGGCTACGTTTATGCAACCGCTCAGTATTTTACTGACCGCACTAGCGATTGCCACATGCCCATCGCACGCCGGATCTCTCGACTTGTTCTTTGATGTCGGTAACCACGATGATTTCGCACGCAACCAAGCCCAATTTTTGGTCTGGGACGGCGTGTCTCATCCGACATCAGCGAGGATCGAAAAAGTAGCGATGATAGACAAAGATTGGCCTTTCTATCTTTTTAATGTTGTAATCACAAGCCCGGGCACCTGGGGGGAGCGCGATCGCAGCTCATACCTGGTCTGCTTCAAACTGACTGAATATACTACCGAATTCCGCATCGTTACCGTGATTCAATACGCTTCAGATCCGCCGACACAAAACGAGATTACAGTCGATAAGCGTCTTAATAGATGGCCAATCTCGCCGCCTTGGAAATCAGGAGATGATCTACCACGCAGAATCAAAGGGTCTGGTTTGAGCATCGTGTTAGACAAGTGTCGCGCAGGATCGGACGATTAGTGTTACTCTTGTCTGGTAACGCAGGTCTGATCGACTTGAAATGTCGACGACAATGCGATTTTAAGAAATGAATCCTAGTGGTTACAAGGAGTAGAATTGTTTTTGATTGCTAAATGGCGACTGCGGCTTTTAGCATGCCCACACGATTGATTGCATCGGTTAGCCGTGCGGTTTACTTGAGGAGAAACGAATCGAGGAGGTCCTAATGGCACTCAAAATTGCACAGATCCAAAATCTCCGGCAAATCGGATGTTATGGTAGCCGGTCCGGACGATGCGAACCATCTCTTCGTTATCGATGGACAATTTGATGTGAGCCTGGCTGTAGGATCTCAAGGCAGTAATCTCGCTGTGGCAAAAGAAAACCTTCACTGCATTGGTCAGGCCCAAGCTGAGCAACAGACAGTTTGTTCGAGCAATTGCCACAGCTTCCATTGTAAAGAACCAAACCATAAGTACCGCGTCGGCGGGATTCGCTGCGACCTGGGACATCATAGATGTTGATGCAGATTGGGGTGATGAGTCTGGTCAGGTTGAATTAAGAATCGAGGCACAAGTGAGTTGTTCGGGATCGAACCCGAGTGTGAGCATCAATGGCTTCGGTTTTCATGTAACGATTCTGGCAGCCCTCCCTTCTGGCTGATCCTTAATTCTCGTCAGATAAACAATCCGACACCAATGCTGACCGTCGCGAGTTCTGGAGCGAAAAGAGAGTGTCAAAAGATTTTAAGAGCTTCAGCCGCAACCTGCTGGCCAAAACGGAGTTCAATGGCTACAATACTTGCCATGAAATCAAAACACAGCTTCGCGAGCAATGTTCTTCTAATGTTGGTTTTCGCATGCGCAATGTTTATTGGCACTCTTGCGCAAGGCAGTCGTGGTTACCTCCGGACTAATCACATCCCGCCTGGCCGCCTTACCATCCAGAGGTCCCCCAATTTCGGTTGGAACCTCGGTTTTCATCTTCAGATCGACGGCCGGCCGGTGAAAAGTCTCGTATACGGTCGCAGCTATAGCGAATGGCTGTCACCGGGGCCTCATGTCTTAACCGTCTTTAAAGTGCCGGGTTTCGGCTTCACCGAGCCGACTTCGGTAACTGTAAACATTCAGCCAGGTACGGAATATCTATACCAGGCCGTGTGGGAGTCGGGGCTGGTTTATCTCCAACCGGCAGGATATTGGATTACGCCCGGCGCGTACTGGCAAAACAGAGGTAATGGCGTTCCTTGACCGACGACAAGCTGTTTAAACCTCTCGTGACCTGTAGCTGATCGTTCGAGACCGTTCGCGGCGCGCAGGCTTGCCGCGTGCTGCTAATCGCGAACACGTCCAATGCGTTTGATTTCATTTGGCAGTGCGCTCGCTGTCTGTTTTTGCCTATTGGGAAATGGGTGCTCGAAAGGAATCACTCGGGCGACAGCGGCGACTGTGTTTTTCGTGAGAGGCAACGTCGTTTTCGGTAACGCGGAACGAAATGATTTCCAACCGGCCACGTCCAAGAGCAAAATCCACGCGGGCGACACGGTGCGAACATCAGACGGCGCCTCGATTAATCTCGCGTTAATACCGGGCGCGTTCGTCCAGTTAACCGGAAATTCCGAGATCAAAATAGAAGACCTCAGATTAACCAAGGACGGGAACGAAACGGCCGGAGGCGTGCTCGATCGACGTGCATCGATACGGTTGAATCGTGGAAAAATTGTCAATTTGTTCAGCCACAGCGATAGAAGCGCATCCGAGTTTGGCGTCACAACAGCCCAGGTAACGTTAAGGCCCGATTCCGACTGTCTGTTCTCCGTTTGGACTGACGGCACAACGAGCAGGGTAACGTGCGGGCGAGGTGAAGTGAGCGCGCCCGCGGACGCGCAACCGCAGATGAAAATTGCTGCGGGGTATTCTTCTCAATGGCCAACAGCGTCCAAGGCCCCGATCGCTGCAATTACCGATGCAGCTGCACAGATGGACGTCAAAACGGCGCTCGACGTCGAACTGGAATTGCTGGATGAAGCGGCCGGTTGGCAAAACCGTCGCGTCTTCTAATTACCCTTCCCGGCTGCGATTGGGCCTCTAGTCGCCAACCTTCCACTCGAACTCCGATGCGGGAGGCTAAACTGCAAGAAGGGATGTTGTTCACCGAAATCGTTTGCAGTCGCGCACTGAATTTTGGATGATCGCTGCACATGACGCAGCCAGCTCTCGATCTTGTCATCGCAGCGCTGGAGAGGATTCGAGAAAAAGAAGATCGCGCGCCACGCGCATCAAGAACTACGCTCGCCCGATTGCGCGATGCTCCTGTAGCCGCTTCCCTGCTGGAAGCGTGCGCATCGTCCGCAGAGGGACGTCTGCCGGCAACAAATAAGGCAGCATTATTGATCGCAGTGCGCGAACGCGTTTGCGGTTGCAAGAAATGTGGACATCTCGCCTGCTCCCGGACGCAAACAGTCTTCGGTGTCGGCAATCCGAACGCCGATGTGATGTTCATCGGTGAAGCGCCGGGTGCAGATGAGGATCAGCAAGGTGAACCGTTCGTCGGACGCGCTGGACAATTGCTGACGAGAATCCTGAAGGCGATGAACTTCGCGCGCGAAGACGTTTACATTGCAAACATCCTGAAGTGCCGCCCGGATATGCCGGCAGGCAGTTTTGGGAATCGCCCGCCGACGCCGATGGAGATGCAAACATGTCGGCCTTATCTCATCGAACAGATCGACATTATTCAGCCAAGTGTGTTGGTCGCGCTCGGCGCGGTCGCGGTTGAGGGTTTGCTCGGCACGCGAGCGACCATGCGCGAATTGCGTGGCCGCTGGCATACTTACAACAACATTCCACTGATGATCACGTATCATCCCGCGTATTTGCTCCGAAACCAGGCGCCTTCGGAAAAACGCAAAGTCTGGGAAGACATGCTTCAAGTTATGGAGCGTCTCGAGCGACCCATCAGCGAGCAACAACGAAATTATTTCCTGTAGTCTTGCCACGCCGAACTACACGAAGGCGGGTACGCAGAGCGACGGTAAACGTGTTGCCCACATGGCAACCGCTACAGTTTGCACCGGTCGAATAACGCATCCATTCGCCTGCGCGATCCCAGCGTAAGACCTAACGACAAAATCATCATGCGCACTTCGCGGCGCGAGATTTTCACCCTGCGCTGCAAGGTCGCAGGACCGGCCGCATCCAACAGCGCAAGAGTGCGGCCGCCGATTAATGCCGGCAGCACCGTCGCAGCGCGAACTCGACGATTCTCGATCGCGCGCGAATATTCCATTCCAGACACAAGGCGTGTTTTTGCATTCTCCAGCCATGTTCGATAGATCGGCTGGAAGCGCTCCCCTTCGGAAAGAATTTGCGAGGGACTCAGATGTACTCTGCTTAATTCGTGTTCGGGAAAATAGCATCTGCCCGCTCGAAGATCCGAGCCGACGTCGCGCAATACATTAATCAGTTGAAGGCCCATGCCGTAACGCTTGCCCATGGCAAGCATCTCGTCTTCGGTCCGACTCGCGAACTGGCGAACGTGCCGGAAACAAAGTCGCGTCCAAAATTCACCGACACAACCGGCAACCAGATAGGTGTATTCGTCGAGCTCTGCAGCGGTGCCAAGCGCTCGGATCTCCTGCGGATTATCGAAACGTTGCAGGTCAAGCATCTGACCGCGCGTAATTTTTTCGAGTACAAGGCGAATCTCGCTGCGGTCCGCATGCTCCATTCCTTCCAGACGAGCCAGACTATTAGGTAACGATTGTAGGAGTCGTCGTTCGCTTGCGTTTTCCTGAATCGAAATAAATGACGCAAGGAGCTCAACGACGACATCACGAGAAGCTGTCCCTTGAATGCCATTGGAAAGCAGCTTCAAGGTTTCGATTCGCACGTTCCCGGAGATTTGCGCTGTGTCCGCAACGGTGTCGGTTGTTCGGGCTAGCAGGTAAGCCAACGCGATAGGCTCGCGCAATTGCGTCGGCAAAAATCGGATCGACAAGTAAAACGAGCGCGAAACGGAGCGCAGAACCTCAGCGTCCAACGTTCCTTACCTCTATTCGATTGGTAGCCGAGTTACCAAGTCCGAGCTGGCCGGCGAAATCGATGTAGCCGGCCACTGGACCGACAGGACGGAGATTCTCGCGCTTCCGCCATTCGCCCAATCGTTTCAAAGCGATGGCGTCTAGAGCCACTGGGTCCCTGCTCGCATAGAGCGTCGCATGGGGCACTGCGTAATTGGGCTGCGGCTGCGGGCCGCCGGCATATTGCGCCATGAGGCCATCCATCAAATTGAACACAACCTTTTTTGCAATAAGGGGATTGGCGTAAATTTCGGCCAGACTTCCGGTTCCGAACCGCGAGCCCTGCGCGAACCGGCGCCAGTTGTCGATGTTCGGGATGGTCATGTTGTAAATGCAACCCGCGATGCCATTCGTTTCACTGACGCTCATCAC
>Ga0126381_100006576_pt1 | contig 12868 bp, 11 predicted proteins | sample PanSoiMetPlot_28_FD_96465 | JGI IMG/M metagenome (GOLD analysis project Ga0126381, IMG submission 96465) | Tropical forest soil microbial communities from Panama - MetaG Plot_28 | ecosystem: Environmental > Terrestrial > Soil > Tropical forest > Bulk soil | place: Panama | collected 2016-02-17
AACATCGTCATGTGCGACACCAAGGGCGTGATCTACCAAGGCCGCACCGAGCACATGAATGCGTATAAGGCGCGCTACGCGGCGAAGACTGAAGCGCGCACACTGGGTGAGGCGCTGACCGGCGCGGACGTGTTCTTCGGACTATCGAGCGGCGGAGCTGTGACGCCGGAGATGGTGAAGACTATGGCGCCCAATCCGATCATCTTTGCGCTGGCCAATCCCGACCCCGAGATTGCGTACGATGTGGCGCTGGCAGCGCGTCCGGATGCGATTGTGGCGACGGGCCGCTCCGATTTTCCCAACCAGGTGAACAATGTTCTCGGTTTCCCCTTCATCTTCCGCGGAGCGCTGGACGTGCGGGCCACGACGATCAACGAAGATATGAAGCTGGCGGCTACACGCGCGCTGGCATCGCTGGCCAAGGAAGATGTGCCCGATTCGGTGCTGCGCGCCTATGGCGTGGAGCGGCTGGAGTTCGGGCGCGAGTACATCATCCCGAAACCGTTCGACCCGCGCGTGCTGATCTGGGAAGCTTCGGCGGTGGCGGAAGCGGCCATGCGGACCGGAGTAGCGCAGCAGCCCGTCAATTTAGAGGAGTACAAGGATGCGCTGGAACGCCGCCTGGGACGAGCTTACGAAACCATGCGTGGCATGATCAACAAGGCGCGCCTTTCGCCTCGCCGCGTGGTATTCACCGAAGGGGAGCAGCCGAAGATTCTGCGCGCTTGCCAGATCCTGCTGGACGAGAAGATCGCCGAGCCTATTCTGCTGGGGAGCCGGGACACGATCGTAGCGAAGGTTGCTGAACTGAGGCTGCACCTGGGAGGAGTGCAGATCGTCGAGCCCTCGAAGTTTCCGCGCCTGGACGAGTACATCGAGGAGTTTTGCAGCCTGCGGCAGCGCAAGGGAGTGACCCGCACCGAGGCTGCGAAGTTGGTGCTCAATCCCACTACATTTGGCAGTCTGATGGTGCGGCTGGGAGACGCCGATGCGCTGGTCGGCGGATTGACGACGCACTATCCGGATACGATCCGGCCGGCGCTGCAGGTAATCGACGTGCGGCCGGAATTACGCAAGGTTGCGGGCGTGTACGTGCTGTTCACGGCAAAGGGTGAGCTTTACTTCCTGGCGGACGCCACGGTGAACATCGATCCCACAGCCGAGGAGCTGGCGGAGATCGCCATTATGGCCTCGGAAAAAGCGCGCCGCTTCAATCAGGAGCCGCGCGTGGCGATGCTGTCGTTCTCGAACTTCGGCAGCACGCGGCATCCACTGGCTGAAAAGGTACGGGCGGCGGTGGAGATCGTGCGGCAGCGCGCGCCCGGCCTGATGGTCGATGGCGAAATGCAGGCCGACACGGCAGTAGTGCCGCAAATCATCGAAGAAACGTACCCGTTCAGCACGCTGCGTGGCGGCGCCAACGTACTGATCTTCCCCAACCTGGAAGCCGGCAATATCGCCTACAAGCTGCTGCAGCGCATCGGCGGCGCCGAGACGATCGGGCCGCTGCTGACCGGGCTGACAAAACCGGTGCACGTGTTACAGCGCGGATCGGAGGTGACGGACATTGTGCATGTCGCCGCCGTGGCGGTGGTCGACGCCCAGGAAGTAGGGAAGCCGTACCACGTGCTAAGTCCGGCGACTAAATAGCTTGCAGCCGCCTTCGACCGGGGCCTCACACAGAGCCGCGACCGTAAGGGAGCGATCTACTCGACCGCTTTTCGGGGTGACAGCTCGATTTCGGCGGAATCGGGCGGCCGCAACGCGTTCGCCATCGAAACCAGACAGCGCGACATCTCCGTTGCAGCCTTTGGCTGCAGGATCATATACTGCCGCTCGTTAATCGGATCCGACGATTGCACGGTCACGGTGACCGAACCGCCGCCCGGCAAGTCGACTTTTCGTTTTACTTCGTAAGGTAACATTCCATACCACCCTTGGGAGTTAGTGCCCAGGCCCAAATCCACTTTGAGGATAGCGTACGGGCAGGGCGGAGCACGCACTCCGGGCGGGACGTTCTGTTCAGAATGCGACTAGGAATCAGCAGGATACGGGATTTCCAAAACCCATGTCCCCGGTGTGAACGGGTTGCGGCGTTTCGCGGGATCTCAGTGGAACAGGTCCGTGACGTCGAGCTGGAAGAACAGGGCGCCGGGGCTTTCCCCGCGCAGCCGGCTTGGATTCACCGCGTAACCGAAAGTGAAGTTGGCATTCACCAGGCTTAAGCGCACGCCTCCCCCGATGCCGTAGCGGGTCCCGACCCCGGACGGCCATACGCGTGCGACATCGAAGATGCCGACTGGCGCCACCGAGTAGGCGTTCAACTGGTAGAGAACGGTGTTCAAAACCTTCTTCGCCGGCTCCAGATCCTGGGCGGCTTTCTTGTCCGCGCGCGCGCGAGCCGCCTGGATCGGGGTTTCTGTGCCGGCATCCGGTTTCCACGCTTTTACCAACTTGTCGTTAGCGGCGCCGATCGCCACTCGCCTTTGCTCGAGGGCGGTCGCGAGATCGGTCCGTCCGATCGAAGAAAGCAGGTTTCGGATCCCGGTGATGTCGGTATCGAGTGAGGGTAGGAGATTGTTGATTAAGGCGTTCGTACTGTTGCTGTTTCCCTTCACGGTAATAGAGGTGACAATGGCGGCGATCAGCTTCATTTGCAGGGTAGTGGCCTTAACCATCGGAGCGATGCGCTTGTTCGTTGCGGCGTCGAACGATCCGGGATCGGGCAATTGGAGCGCGGCGACCTCTTGGCCAACTGCCTTGACCTCGGCATTCACGCTCATCACCGCGGGATCTTTGCCGAAATAGCCGTCCGAAATGACGCCCTCGGCTGTTTTCATCGCGCCGTCGAGCTTCTGCACGAAGTCGGTGCTTCCCAGTTCCTTTGGAAGAATCGCCCGGCCGATTACGGCCTTCGCGATGGTCAGGTTCGCCGAGTAGAAGCGCGTTCCGCCAAGGCCAAACGATGCCGGGTTGGAACTTCCGATGGTGTACTCCGGGATGCTGCGAATGTAGGGCTGGCCGCGCACATCCCAGGGTTGCCCGTCGATGAACGGCGCCATCTGCTGGTTGCCGCCGAAGAAGCGCTCCGCGGAAGGTGTGACGCCGAAGGTCTGGATCAGCCCTCCGGTCGCGCGAATCTCAAGGCTGAGCGGTCTGTGATCGGCGCCGATGAACTTTGAACGATCATCGCACGGGTCTCCGGCTTTGCATGTGCGTTCGGAAAAGCTGGGCAGAGGGCTGAAGCTCACGCTATAGCGGAAGTCGAATATATGTTTCGCGAAATCGACAGTCCGGCCGGAGAGCGTACTTCCCATTTGCACTCCGTAAGCGCCGGCCATCGCATTTGAACCCCAGCGGTTTTCCACGCCGGCCAGCAGCTTGACGTCGCCATAGGAAGAATTCACAGCACCCGGAGTGGTATTTTGCTGATGGCCGCCGGCCAGCGACGCTGCATAGTTGAATATCAGGCCGTGGGAGGTGAGCTCCTTGGTGGAGCCGAAAAAGGCGGCTGCGAGCTTACCTTCCTTGAGGCGCTCATCTCCGACAGGTAAGTCCCGGTAACTCGAGATCAACTGCCATCGGACATGGTTCAAGTATTTCTCGCCGGGAGCCCGGTTGGCCGAGAGGGTCAGGTCCCCGAGACTGCTGTTGGACGAGGCGGAAGAGTCGAATTCGAAGGTATCGAAGAACTTGAGTGGGGCTTCCGATTTTACGTCGATGCCGCCGTATCCGTGGCGAGTGCGATCGTAAGCGAAGTGCGGAAGCATCAGAAAGTCCTTAGATGCGCCCGGGGACGAGAGATTCCCGGAGGCGCCGGTAGAGGCGGCGCTCCCTGACGAGCCGAGGGATGCACCCGTCGTGGCCGGCCGCTCCAGCAATGCCTGATGCAACTCGAACGACTTTCCGGAGAGGGACGGTATGACGGCCGTGTAGACCACATAACGGACATCGACCGCCCCTTCTTTGCAGTTGTTCAGTTCGTTCACGGTCACCACAAGCCGGACTGTAGCGAACTGAAAAAGCAAGCGGTTCTTCACAGCGTTCGTGACCTGTTCGACGCCCGCATCGAACTTCTTGGAATCGAACGGGTCCTTTTGTTGCAGCGGCAGGCCGCTCACGATCTGGTCAAATCCGGAGGAGGCCGCCGAAAAGAAATCGAACGGGCTCTTGATCTCAATGCTCCGGATTTTCCAGCCGTTATAATGCGTGGCGTCCGGGTCGCACACGCCCGTAGAGGACGCGTCGTCCGCCAATACAAGGCCGCTAAAGAAAGCCAGCAGTATGGCCGAGACTGCCGCCGAACGCGTGATCATTTCTCCGCCCGTTTATCTACGCAGGAGAGTCCGGATCGCGGGCGGGAATGATAGCCGCCGTCTGTTGCTGCACGTCGTCGTCGGTAGCGTCGCCCTGGGTCTTCAAAAGTGCCGTCTGGGCGGCGACGTCGGCCTGGGCGCGCTGATTCGCATCCATGCCATTATTGGCTGTCGCTTGAGCGGCTGGCTGATCTTCATGATTGATGTCGACATCCAGCATTACCACGGTGACCAGGGTTCCGGCGTCGTTCATCATCTTCAGCTCAAAATGGAGCTTCCATTCGACCGTGTTATCCGGGTTGCAGATCTTGCTCAGCTGGAGTGAGACTTCGGTATCGCCCGAAGGCGGTGCTACGTCCAGTGAGACGCTAAGAGCTTTGCAGGCCATGTAATTCGCATCCTTTCCGATTGAAATTCCCGGTGGGTCGGTTCCCGTTTCCCCGTTGATCCCTACCTGGCGCAGGCGATCTTCTGCCTTCTGATGAATAGTTCCAGAACCCGCTCGCCCGTTTCAGACGAAGAAAGGCATCCTGCTATTAAGAGCGGGAGACTGGGACTATTCGGGACAACTATGTCGAGTAATTATAGATAACTCAGCCACCAGGACCGCCTGCGTTGTTTCACGTGCATCCACCAGCGGCAGGGGAAGTAGAGCAGCGTCACGATCCCGAGCCAGATGAGGTACGTCTCGGCCAGACTGTATCCATAGTCGCTCGGAAAGTCGGGCGGCCGGTTAAGTCCGGGGAAGTGCAGGTAGAACGAACTGCGGCCATAGCGCAACTGCGCGAACAGCACTGCGACAGCGTGCAGTGTAAAGATGTGGGCGATGTAATAGAACATCGGGACGCGGCCGAACACGCGCAGCGGATTGTTCTCGGAAACGCGGACGCCATCGATCAGCCCCAGAATCAGGATCGCCGGGCCGAGCGTCATCAGCAGGAAGTCAAGCGACGGCGGGTACTTGTTCACCCTCAGGAAATCCATTAGTGTGACGGCTGCAGAGTTGTGCCACGTCCAGGGCCGGGGATCCCCGTAAACATTCAGGAATCGCACTGCTCCGAATCCGGCGGTGAGTCCGGCGCCGAGCCGCAGCAGAATGCGCCGGCGCCGTTCGGCGTCGTCGATTCGAAGAACCGGTCCAAAGCACCAGCCCGCGGCCAGCACGGCGACCCAGGGGATTATCGGATACAGCATGTAGACCGTGCTGTGTCCGGCGCGCACGGCGCCGGGCACATGAAGGAGATTCCAAATCCACCCGTAGCTGCCGAAGCGTGCGGGCGTGACCGGGTCGAGCAGATTGTGCAGCGCGATGACCGCGAGCGCCAGCACTGCGACCAGGCGCCGCGGCAGCCAGATCAGGGCGGCGAGCAGGATCATCGACCAGCCGATGGTCCAGATCACCTGAATGAATACCGCCTCGTAATGGAAGTTGAAAGTCCACGCGACGTCGAGCACGGTGAATTCGAGAAGGATCAGCCACAGCCCACGGGCGATGAGATGGCGCGAAACGGCCGCCCGATCAGGCCGTTTCGCCGAAGCAAGATAGACACTGATGCCGGCGAAAAAGACAAACACCGGCGCGCAGAAGTGCGTGATCCAGCGGGTGAAAAAGAACACTGCCGTAGTGCGGCTGAGATCCTCGGGGTTAAAGAGGAACGCGTCCCGGTTGAAGAACTCGCGGATGTGGTCCAGCGCCATGACGATCATCACGGCGCCGCGAATGAGGTCAACGGATTGAATGCGCGTCGCGGCCGACGTGCGCGCGCCGGCTGGCGTCACCGCAGCCTGCATTCCGCTACTATAGCGCAGGCCCTAACCGCCCGTGGCAAAACTGGTCGAGTCGGAAAACGGGGACAGGCTTCGAAATTCCGAACGTACAAAGCCGGTGAAACACAGCGCAATCGTCTGCGGAATTTCGTTGCCTGTCCCCGTTTTCCAGCGCGGTGAACTTCTGCCACGGGCTGCTAAACCGAGGCGAGTCCTTCACGCAGGGCGTAGCGGGCCAGCTCGATGGCATTGTGGATCTCGAGCTTATCCATCATATTCTGGCGATGCGATTCCACGGTTTTCACGCTGATATGCAGGATGCGTGCGATCTCTTTGACGCGCTTGCCTGTGGCGAGCAGGCGGAGTACTTCGATTTCGCGCGCGGTGAGGGTTTTGGCGCGAGCGCGGGTTTGTTCCGCGTTGTGGGCCTTGGCTGGTTCGCAGGCTGTGAGCTCGTCGACAAGACTCGTAGCGACCGCCTCGAAGTAGGAGCGGCCCGCGGCAATGGATTCGAGCGCCTTCATCAGGTGGTCCGATCCGCTGTTGCGGTCCAGGTAGCCGCTGGCGCCCGCACGCAGCATGCCTGCGAGCATACGACGTCCGGCGGGTACGGAGTGCGCGATGATTTTGACGCCGGGTGACCCAACGTGGATGCGGCTGGCGATTTCCACTCCCGCGCCCTCTGCCATTCCCGCCTCCAACAGGACGATATTGGGGCGCAGGTCGCGGCACAGTGCGACGATGGAATCGCCGTCGACCGCCTCTCCTACGACTTCGATGCCGGGGTGACGGGCCAGAAGGCACCGCAACCCATCCTGCAGGATGCGGTGATCGCCGGCCAGAAGAACGCGAATGCTCATTGGACCACCTGGGACGACGGCCGCGGGCGCGCCGAGGTGTGGCACTGAGACGCCGCTCAGTTCTGAGGGGATAGTAACACAAGCCGGCGGCGATGAGGTACGATCAGTCCTGCGCCATGCCCGATTTCAAGCTGCTGATCGCGCGATTCCAGAAGCACTATGGCACGCCGGAGCTTCCGCCGGCCAAAGGACCTTTCGAGCTCGTCCTGTGGGAGAACGCCTGCTATCTGCTGCCGGACGAGCGGCGGCGCGAGGTGTTCGAGACCTTGCGCGACCGGGTGGGGCTGAACGCCGGAGCCATCTGGAAGGCCGATGGCAACGTGCTGCTGCCCATCGCCACGCGCGGAGGCATGCGGCCGGAGACGCGCGTCTTCCGCTGGCGCGAGGTCGCGCGGATCACGCTGGAGCAGTTCGATGGCGACCTGGACCAGATTCTCACCTGGCCTTATGCGAAAGCGAAAAAAGCCCTCAAGCTGTTTCCGAACATCGGCGAGCCCGGTGCGGAGAAGATCCTGATGTTTTGCGGTGTAGCTGAGGGGCTGCCGTTGGAATCGAACGGGGTGCGCGTGCTGACACGGGTTGGCTTCGGACGGGCGGAAAAGGCGTACGGGAAGATGTACCGGTCAGTGCAGGAGGCGCTGGCCGGACAGGTTCCACGCGGCGCGGCGCCGATCGCGCGAGCGCACCTGCTCCTGCGGCAGCACGGCAGAACCATCTGCCACACGAACGGTCCGGAGTGCGGCGAGTGCCCGGCCGTCGATCTATGCACGTGGGTGATGAAGAAGTTGTGAGCTTTGAGCTCTGAGACCTGTGCGCGTGTTTGTCTCATAGCTCAAAGCTCGTACCCTGAATCTGTGTTACATTCCACGTATCCTGGAAGGGTGGAGGTACTGACCCTCCCTGTAGCATGAAGCGATTTCCTTTTCTCGACTGGATGCGTGGGCTGGCCGTCGTCGTAATGATCCAGTGTCACGCGTTCAACTCCTTTGCGCGGCTGGACGTTCGCGATGGGGGGCCATACATCTTTTCGCAGTTCATCGGCGGAATGGCGGCGCCACTCTTCCTGTTCATGGCGGGAATGACGCTGGCATTTCAGATGGACAGCCTGGAGCGGCGCGAAGCCAGGACAATGCGGCGGTGGCTCATCTCGCTGCGCCGCGCCGGCTATATCCTGGCGATCGCGCTGGCGTTTCGCGCGTCCAACTGGATAGGCAGTTACCCCAACGGCAGCATGACCGAACTGTTGAAGGTGGACATTCTGAACTGCATGGCACTGGCGATGGCCGTGGTGGCGCCGCTGGCGATGTTGGATGCGGCGAACCGCGCGCGCTGGGCGTTGTTTGGCGCTCTGGCGATCGCCTTGCTCGCGCCGGTGATGGCCAATTTGCCGTGGGACGGCGCACTGCCGCTCTTGCGCGAGTACCTGGTTCCGATCCCCAATCGCGGCCGGTTCCCTTTCTTTCCGTGCGCCTCGTACCTGGCGTTCGGACTGGCTGCCGGCACGATTGTGAAGCGAACCGCGGCGGACCGCATCGAGCGGCTGATGCAATGGTCGCTGCTGTTCGGGCTGGGCGCGGCGTGGGCCAGCCAATATGTTTCGAATCTGCCGTATTCCCTCTATCCGCAATCGAACTTTTGGACGGATAGCCCGCTCTTGATCTTCATCCGCACGGGCGCGATCCTGGCCACGATGACGGGCGCTTACCTGTGGACCGAGTACGGAGCGCGGCCGGTTTGGAGCTGGGTCCAGACGCTTGGCAAGACGTCTCTGATGGTCTACTGGGTGCATGTAGTGATGGTTTACGGCGGGCTCGCCAAACCGATCAAACGCACGATGTCGATTCCGCAAGCGGCGCTCGCCACGGCTGCGCTGACCGCGCTGATGGTGCTCCTCTCGGTGCTGAAACTCCGCTGGACCGCGAAGAAGGCCGAGCGGCGGAAAGCCGGGACCTCGGTGGCGGGCGAACGGGCCGTGCCGGAGCCCTCCGTGGGATAGGCCGATTCCGGCCTAGCGGCATTGCCTTGTCATCCGGACATTTTTGTCCGACACTAATAGTTGGGTGAGAGGTAATGAGTTCGTGCGCCTTGTCCAGGTACTTGGGAAAGAGCGCGGGGTGGAGGTCCGCTGGATGGCACACCGCGGTAAAGGGAGTCATGGCTTGCTCTACTATGGGTCGGCCCTGACCACCGTGCGAAATCTCAAAGACGAGATCGACAAACGCGCCTATCACAAAATGCTCCGGCAGCTTGGCCTGAGCCACAAGGACTTTGAATGAGGGAGCGATGCAAACATTCATGTATCCGGCGAAGCTCGAACGCGGTGAGACGCGCGGCATTCTAGTAGTAACCTTCCGGGACATTCCAGAGGCAATAACTCAGGGCAGGGGCGAGAAGGACGCCATTTGGCAAGCGGGGGATTGTCTTGAGGAAGCAATTGCAGGACGAATCGCCGATGGCCGTGAACTCCCTAAGGGGTCGAAAGCCGGGCGAGGCGAACGGCTGATCCCGCTGTCGGCTCCAATGGCGGCAAAGGCGGCTCTTTATCTGGCGATGCGAGAGGCAGGAATCAGCAACGTGCAGTTGGCCCGAAGGCTCGGCTGCGACGAGAAGGAAGTGAGGCGAATGCTCGATCCACGCCATCCAACGAAACTGCCGCGCATCAACGAGGCTCTCGACGCGCTCGGAAAGCGTCTTGTCGTTGGCGTGGAAGAAGCGGCGTGAAGGCGATACGCTTTTTCGAAAGTGGGGCATTTCACCCACGTCGCGCCTCGGCCATCATCTCAACTCACTGATTCCACAGCCGCTTCCTTTGGCCCCCAGGCTGCATTAATATTGCTTTCGGAGTCCTGCCATGTTCCGATTCGATCAACTGATCCGCCGTGACATGATCATTCGTGACGTCAAACAGCGTCATCCGGAGACCGCGCCCGTGTTCGAGGCGCTGCATTTCCGGTCCACCTGCGACGATTGCGACATCGAAACTGTAGCGCGCAAGAACGCACTGAACATCGCCGACGTGCTCGACGCCCTTAATGGGGCCGCGTTCGGGCATGATGCCGAGGACACAGATCATGCAAGCCATTCATAACTCACCGACTCGCAAGAAGAAATCGACGCCGCGGCAGCAGCCGCTGGAGGTCTTCTTTTCGCCCAAGACCGTGGCGGTCATCGGCGCTACCGAGAACCCCAATACCGTCGGCCGCACGCTGCTGTGGAACCTGGTGACCAGCCCGTTCGGGGGCACCGTCTATCCCGTCAACCCGAAGCGCGCCAGCGTGCTCGGCGTCAAGGCATACCCGAGCGTGTCCGCCATTCCGGAGCAGGTCGACCTCGCCGTGATCGTCACACCGCCGCCCTCGATTCCCGGCATCATCCGGGAATGCGGCGAGGCGGGCGTGCGCGGCGCGATCGTGATTTCAGCGGGTTTCAAAGAGATTGGACCGGAAGGCGCGGCGCTGGAGCGGCAGGTGCTCGAAGAGGCCCGGGCGGCGGGCATCCGCATTATCGGACCGAACTGTCTCGGCGTCATGAGTCCGCTCAGCGGGCTGAACGCCACGTTCGCGACCACGATCGCACGGCCGGGTTCAGTCGGATTCATCAGCCAGAGCGGCGCACTGTGCACGGCGGTTCTCGATTGGAGCCTCAAAGAGATGGTGGGCTTCAGCGCATTCGTGTCGGTCGGTTCGATGGTGGACGTCGGGTGGGGCGACCTGATCGATCACCTGGGTAGCGATCCGAAGACGAAGTCGATCGTCATCTACATGGAAACGATTGGCGACGCGCGTGCGTTTTTGTCGGCCGCTCGCGAGGTGGCTCTCTCGAAGCCGATCATCGTCATCAAACCGGGCCGTTCCGCGGCGGCCGCGAAGGCGGCGGCATCGCACACGGGTTCGCTGACCGGGTCGGACGAAGTGCTGGAAGCAGCCTTCCGGCGCAGTGGTGTGCTGCGCGTGAATAACATCGCCGACCTGTTCTACATGGCGGAAGTGCTGGCGAAACAGCCAAGCCCGAAGGGACCGAGGCTGACCATCGTCACCAATGCCGGCGGCCCGGGCGTGCTGGCCACCGACGCGCTCATCATGGGCGGCGGCGAGCTTTCCGAGCTCACACCGGAGACGATGGAAGCGTACAACGCCGTGCTGCCGCCTACCTGGAGCCACAACAATCCAGTCGACATCATCGGCGATGCCTCGCCCGAACGCTACGCCAAGGCGTTGGAGATCGCCGCGAAGGATCCGCACAGCGACGGCATGCTGGTGATTCTTACGCCGCAATCCATGACCGATCCCACGCGCATCGCCGAGCAGCTCAAACCGCTCGCCAAGCAGGAAGGCAAACCGGTGATCGCAAGCTGGATGGGCGGCGTCGATGTCGCGGCCGGCGAAGAGATCCTCAACCGCGCTAACATTCCGACCTTTCCGTATCCCGACACCGCGGCACGCGCCTTCAACTACATGTGGCAGTACAGCTACAACCTGAAGGGCCTGTACGAGACTCCGTCGCTGCCGGAAGATTCCATCGACTGGACGCCCGACCGGCGCCTGGTGGGAGAAATCCTCAATCGCGCGCGTAAGGAACAGCGCACCATTCTGACGGAGTTCGAATCCAAGCAGGTGTTGGCGGCGTACGGCATTCCGACGGCGCTCACCATCATCGCCACCGACTCCGCCGCGGCGGTGAAAGCGGCTGACAAGCTCGGCTACCCGGTGGTGCTGAAGCTGTACTCGGAAACCATCACGCACAAGACGGACGTCGGCGGCGTGCAGTTGAATCTGGGGAACGCTGAGGCTGTACGAAAGGCTTACGCCGCGATCCAAACGTCGGTCACGGAGAAGGTAGGCGCGCAGCATTTTCAAGGCGTGACCGTGCAGCCCATGATCAAGCTCAAGGATGCATACGAGCTAATCATCGGGTCGAGCCTCGATCCGCAGTTCGGGCCGGTTCTGCTGTTCGGCACGGGCGGCCAACTCGTGGAGGTGTTCAAGGACCGGTCGCTCGCGCTGCCGCCGCTCAACAGCACGCTGGCACGCCGCATGATGGAGCAGACCCGCATCTACAAAGCGTTGAAAGGCGTCCGAGGGCGGAAGCCGGTCGATCTCGCGGCGCTCGAACTGCTGATGGTGCGGTTCTCGGCGCTGGTCGCCGAGCAGCGCTGGATCAAGGAGATCGATATCAACCCGCTGCTCGCTTCGCCGGACGGGCTGATCGCGCTCGATGCCCGCGTGGTGGTGCATGGACCGGAAGTCGCATCCATCGACGAAACGCCCAAGATGGCGATCCGCCCGTACCCGACGCGCTACGTTGCGCCGTGGACGATGAAGGACGGCACGTCGGTGGTGATTCGGCCGATCCGTCCCGAGGACGAGCCGGCCATGGTGAAGTTCCACCGCACACTATCGGAGCGCAGCGTGTATCTGCGGTACTTCCACTTGATGAATCTGGAACAGCGCACGCGCCACGATCGCCTGATGCGCACCTGCTTCATCGACTACGACCGCGAGATGGCGCTGGTGGCGGAGCGGCGCAACCCGGAAACGGGCGAACCGGAGATCCTGGGCGTAGGGCGTCTTACGAAAGTGCAGTGGACCAACGAAGCGGAGGCCGCTGTGGTGGTAAGCGACGACTGGCAAGGGCGCGGGCTCGGGAAAGAGCTTCTGGCGCGGATGGCGATCGTGGCCGCCGACGAAAAGCTTTCGAAGATGACCGCCAGCATCCTGCCGGACAATCGCGACATGATGCGCATCTGCGAAAAGCTCGGCTTCAACCTGCATCATTCGCTGGAGGATGAAGTAGTCCACGCGGAGTTCAAGCTGTAAAGAGGACCGCTCCCTGCGGTCGCGGCTCGGATATGGACGCGTTCATAACGGAGCCGCGACCGTTAGGAGCATTTTCTCATCGACGGATGAGCCTGAAGGGGAGCGGTGA
>Ga0126381_100006577_pt1 | contig 12866 bp, 18 predicted proteins | sample PanSoiMetPlot_28_FD_96465 | JGI IMG/M metagenome (GOLD analysis project Ga0126381, IMG submission 96465) | Tropical forest soil microbial communities from Panama - MetaG Plot_28 | ecosystem: Environmental > Terrestrial > Soil > Tropical forest > Bulk soil | place: Panama | collected 2016-02-17
ACCTTTAAATAAAAGAGTTAGTTCCTGAGACATTAATGTACTTAGCGAAAATGCCAATTGTCTAACACCGCTACTAGCAATGTAGATTATTGTATTATCGTAATTACAATGAGCGCCAGAAATAGCTGGTTGTTTAATTCCAGCTGATCTCATAGCTATATCAAATGTCCCATCCGATAAATCAGTGAATGTTCCTGAAATTTCATAAAAATCTTGAGTAGTAGCCAGAAGTAAAACTGTATTAGAAACTCGAGAAATAAATAAACAAGATTCATCAGCAGAAGCTGAAGGTATAATTGTCAAGCGGTCATCAATTGACTCAGAGTTCATAAAATCAGTAAATTGAACTCCAGATGAAGTCATTAATGCCATGCGACCATTTATTGGTCCTTCTATTCCAATAATTCCAGGAGGTATATTAGATAGATAAATTCCATTAGGTGATGTAATATTTTGTGCTTGTAATTCTAATGCGCTAGTTTCGTCCCAAACTACAGCAGAACCACCAGAAGTTAAAACTTCTCCAATAAAATAATATGCATCGGAAGTTAATCCTCCAGTTCTATAAATATCAATAGCTTTAAGTCTAGGATCTTTCCAAGCTATAGGAACTGTATTATTTGGATTTTGTGGAATTACACCAACTGCATACCATTTACCAAAAACTGGCCTACTAGGAACACTAAATGGAGATTTACCAGAAGTTCCACTCAATTGTGTTATCAACTGCTGAACATAAGTAATCGGTGCGCCACCATCTAATCCAGCCTCTACATTATTTGCAAAATTATTACCGTTATAAAACTCAAATGGAACTGAAAGCGAGTACGTACCGTTATCTGAAGAAGTAAGTCTAATCTCAGTCATCGCTATAGAATTCCAATTTACTACTCCAGTCGCTGTAAATTCAGAGCGAAGACATTGTAATAATTGCCAATTATTAAAAATATTAGAGTACGATCCTGGCCCAAATGTATGAGTGTAGTAGTTATTCGTATCACTGGTAGAAGAACAAGCTCTAACTTCTATAGAAGTTGGTGGAGTACCTCCAGGAAAATTTACTACCAGATTAAATGTATCTCCAGGATCAGGAACTACATTACCTACATTTTGAACGCTGCCAGCTTGAGTAAACTGATTTAAATTAAATGGAGAACTTGGAGTAAATTTTAGGACACCCAAATTTGCTGGTGAAGTAGAAAAGGTAGCAAGGCCATTGTCGGTTTTAAAATTAGAACCGTTAACCAAACTAGTAATATTAGTCCAGTTACCAGTATTAGTACCATAGAAAGAAATACAAGTAGCTTGCTGAAATTGTAATTTTGGAGCAACGTTTTGTTGATAAGGCTGCCAACCCCAAACTGAATTAATATTTCCGTCAAATTCTCTATTTTCTGTCGTAGCAGAAGTATCTCCTACATTTCCTGTATTCCCCGCTCCATTACTTATAAATATTCTACCAAACCCAGAGCCAAATGCTGCTGGTTTAGGGCCAGCTTTACCGTTCCCGTATCCACATATATTATATATGAATCGGTTATTACTATCTTTAGTTTTATCACACCATACAGTAAAATCCTGATACTGAACAAATCTGTAACGAATTCCACTTAAATACTTAGAGTAAACTGCAATTATCTGCATGCCCGCTGGAGCGGTTGTTAAATTAACTGGAGCCTTAGATAAAACTAACGCACCATTTTCATCCAGACATAAATTATCCATACGTAAATGACCATTCGAGCGGCCATTTAAATAATCATCGCCTGGAGTATATCCAGCAGTAAAATCTTTATTGAATATCTGACCCATCAGTTTTCAACAAATGCAACCTGGTACAATATAGAGTGACATAATTATCTTGGGGGAACAATAGGTCCATAATTTGGCGGTAAAACTGGCCTAGCTACACGACGTTTTACATTCAAGAACTGTGGCTGTAATTGTCTTTCTTTTGATGCATAAATTTTATCATAGAAGACAGTATTTTTTGCCATCTGTTCTTCAAATTTTTGTCTATAGTATCCAGCTACATTAATATCCTGACCATTACCCTCAATCGAGAAAGCTTTCCACATTACATAATATCTAATTGTTCTACGAGCTAAATAATCAGGAGTTATTATGTACGGAGTAGTTTCTGAAGAATAAAAGTAAGCACTAATTTGAAATTCATTCAGAAGATTTTTATCGGTGTAGATATCGTTGCCTTGGGATAAAGCTGGCAAATCTTCATAAGGAGTACAGAATAAACGCAAAGTATAATAACCTTCAAATTGAAGACTTGCATATAATACCCTAGATTGTTGATTTCTATAAGTTGGAACTAATGTTGCCATCTGATATTGAGTTATCATTTCTACAGGAGTACTACGATACGTTAATCTAGTAATTCCCTTTAGATTCTCTGGCATATCGTAAAGTCCCTGACCAGCATATAATGCCAATGGAAATTTAATCCAGTATATAGATAACCGCTGAGTTATTTCCATCTCAGCTTGAGAAATCCACTGTAATAACTCTGCATCACTCCAAATAACGGCCGCTGGATCATTTAAATATCCTCGAATATAGCTAATTATCCCTGACTTAGCGTACTGTTTAATTCTAAATTCTAAGAGAAGTCTGTAGTTAGCTGTAAGGATTGCGTTACTTGGTACTGTATATCTAAATGTTATAACTTTTCCAACTATATCATAATCAATCCCCTGGAATAAACTAACTCCATCCATTGTTAATCGAAGAGATTCCATAGGAACTGGAATCTGTTGTAGTGTATATTGATTAACACCTATATAGTATGGAGTTTCATTATTAACAAATTCTATAGTTTCATCTACAGGAGCAGGAGAATCTATCTGAAAATAAGCTCTCAGGATAGTTTTCTTAACTGGAATTATAGCACTAAATGTAATGACATTATCAATTAGAGTATAGTCGATATTGGGATTTAGTAAAATTCCATCAAATAAAAGTAGTAAAACATCTGGAGGACTCGGAGCGGCAGGTAATGTATATATTTTAGATACACCATCATATGCTCCAGCTGGAGTTATTGAATCAAAAAAACTAGGCATCGTAAGTATAGAAAGCTAATAAATAATCATTAGCTCCTTTAGGAAATATTAAATTTATTATAACTCCACCTATTTGATAATCATTACCCCACTGTAAACGAACTCCATCTAATATAAGTACTAATGAACTAGCTGGATTTGGTTCATTTTGCAAAGAAAAATTCTCATGAGTGCCATCTCCAGTATCCTGAGGAGTTTCATATAATACAAGTGTTGATGTTGTCATGGAACATATGGCTCATAAATTTGTCGTTGTGCTGGTAAACTTCTGGAGCGAACATGAGCTTTAAACCTATTTAACTCTAATCCATATTCCATCCAGAAATTTTTAGCTTTACTAAATTCTTGAACCGATTCAAGTAAATCAGCTGTGCACCAACTTTCTATAGTTTTAATGTAAGTACTTGGTATCTGTATTAGCTGACTATCTTCAGTTAATGGATCTTTACCAACTTTTATATAAAGATCAAACGTTTGATCAGCATTAGCATGAGGAAAAAATCCCAAGTATTGAAAGTTTACAATATAAGCATACCAAGGTGTTCCAATAGATTTTTCCCAGGAATAGTAAACACGATTCAAAATCTGTTGATCATAGATAGATAACCATCTACTAGTCTGATTATTAAATATTCGTGTCATCTTCCAGAATCCAGGTATTATATCATATAGATCGTAGTATATCCTACCTGGATCGCTGGTAAGAGTTACCATTTGCTCTATACATTCAGTCTCCTGAATTATTTCATCGTAACCATCCTGAATGGAATCAGTTAATTTTGAGTCAGTGAAATAAATACCAGATGGATCTTTTAGATTATCTAGTATCCGCTGCTTTAATTGAAGTCTAGTCATTTATCTGCCAAAAAGAGAGGCTTAGATGGGATCTATCTACTTCTACATCAGGAAATCGAAGTAGCCAAGCTAAACCTCTGTAAATTGGTATTACTGCAATCTCAAAAGTATTGTAGCTTTTCCACCAGATGTAGCAGTTATTGCATAACCAATACTCTTACCGGAAGAAATAGTTGTGACAGCATTTCCAGTTGCATCAATTTGTAATTGCGCTCCTGTTGCTGGATTTCCAGAAGTATTTGCAGTTACTGGTCCATCTACTGCTACATCAACATATTGTCCTGCGGCTGCACTAATTACTGCAATTCCTGCAATTAATGGAGATCCAAGATTTACTGAACCTGGAGCTACAGTAGTTCCGGATCCCATAAATATAACTGGATTTCCTGCTGTAATTGGTGTTGCGCCAGCTACAATATAAGATTGTATTGCTGGTTGAGGATGTGATCCTGTTCCTGCGAAATTCGGACCTAATAGTGGTGCTGGCATTCTAATAATAAATTAAAATAGTAGCAAATCCACTGGCATCAATACCAGAAAGCATTTTTCCTATTACTTTTCCAGCACTTAGCTTTTGTGGTAATGAACCACCAGTAGTTGCCATTTCTAATTCATCTCCTTTAGCTGCACCAGCAGTAACTTTAGTTTTTACAGTTCCACCAGTTACAAGATTTACAGATACATCTCCTGGAAGTGGATTTATTGCAATTCCAGCAAATGCAGGTGTAACTCCACCTCCAGAAACAACGCTAGCATTAGAACTAACATATGCTCCAGGATTTCCTGTTAATCCTGAATCTAAATAAGAACAACAAGCGTATTGAGGAATCGCACTTGATAATCCATTTACAAATCTTTGAGTTCTTTGTACTCCATGAGTAACAGAACTACCTCCGATATTTGGACCCAATAATGGTTCTGGCATTTAATTTCTCCTTAAACTCGTCAAATAAATTAATTAGTAAAACCTAGCGTTCTGGGGATTCCATGCCAAACACACTGTTTCCTTCTATTGGAAACAACTGTATTTCCCATCCAAAGTATATGAGCTACTTTGGCATCTTGATCAGCAGGTTTTACAAATGGTGTAGCGACAAAATTTGATTCGCTGTCATATTTTACAGCAAAGAACTTTGAGTTAAGAAATAGCGCAGTCCCTAAACCGCCGAGCGGATCAGTTGTGTTATTCTTAGCATCTGGCATAAATTCATCCCATGTAAGAATAGCATTTCTGAAACGAATATTCTCAAAAGGATAATCGTTATTTGTATCTGCTTGACGACGGTAAACTTGATAATAAACTGCATTCCACAGTTCATAAGTGGTTTGATCTGTAAGAATTAGATCAGGTGCGCCACCTGGACCTTTTGCAGCATTATCGTAAGCCTTTTGTGCTTCTAAAAGAAACGCAGTTGGCAAACTAGAACTAGTTAAAGCTGATTGAACTACTTGATTTTGCCACCAAGTAGAAGTTTGATAATTGATATTTCCAACTACAGCATTACCTTGTGATCCCGCTGTCATTGGATTGACAAGTTGGAAAAGCGGTTCTAAACCTAAAGATCCATTAGATGGTGAACTGGCATTTGCAAAAATAGAATTGCCACCTGATGCATATGAACCTTGAAGAAGTGACTGATTAATTCCTTGTTTAATACTAAGCTCAGATTGCATAATCTTAGCTTGTACCAGATCAATAATACGATCTTCGGAAGAATTTTGTCTTTCTTCTTTTCTTGAAATTGCAATTGGGGAACTGGCTTGTCTCCAATCAAAAAATGCGGTGGTAATTCCATCCATAGGATCGGTATTAAGTTTGTCATATCCATCATACCAATCAAAATGACCTAGAGCATAAACAAGTGGAAATGCAATGTTAAATCCACCATTAACTGGTAGATACATTCCATTTTGTTGGATCATGTACCAAAAAGCATTGCTCTTTGATATGTTATCGTTGAGTGTCCTAGAATAATTTGATAAACTTGTGCTAAGAATAGCATCATAATTTATAGTATTCTGGGATGGTGCATTAGGCTGACCGTAAACCGCCATTTAAAATTCTCCAGAGTTAATTTTGTCATAAGTTTTGCTATCTGTAGAGAATAGCTCATAGCGGTTTAAAAATTAAGCTAGCTTAATTCCACGTACACCAGCTAAAACAGCTTCACGTAAACTAGGAAGTTTAGATCCTTGTTGAACCGTACCTTCACTAGTTTCTGCTGATTGTACATTAACATGCTGTTGGGCATTTTTATTAATTCTATTTACTGCATCTCCAACAGCTTTTCCTTCTTTAGTTTCGTATGTTGCAAGTTTATAGAGACTATCGAGGTATTTAACCATATCAGAACCTGGTTTATAAGGTAAATTCTCTGACATGGAATTCATCATTCCTTCGTATTTATTAAAATCTTTATAACGACCGCGCATAACATCATATGCTGTATTAATTTGAGACATTACCTGAGTCTCACGATCTTGTAATTGAGCCTGTTTTACAGGATTCAGAGCGGCTTCTACACGAGAATTAATCATCTTTTCTATAGCTGGCTTTAAACCATCTACCAGAAAATGAAGATTAGGATCAATTCCATTTTTAAGCTCTTCTATAGTTTCCTTAGTGGCCGCTTTAGGAGTAACTTCATCTTCCTGAATCTTTAATCCAGCCCGAGCGGCAAGGAATTTAACAACTTCTCCAGCACGAGTAGGATCATTTAAACTATTATAAAGATCCATTGCCATTTTAGCAGTAGGATCTTCTGTAGTTTCTTGAGTTTCCTGTTTAATTTCTTCTTGTTTAGGTTGTTCCTGAACTTGTTCCTGAGTATTAGTATCTTCCGGCATTGTTGAATCCTGATCCTATTTTAGATGTTTTTGTCATCCCTAATTTAAATAACTTAAATTGTAATGGAGAAAGACTTTTCATTTTCATCTTTTTACCGATACTTTTACTAAATCCACCTCCACCAAATCCAGATCTCATTGCACCCATCTTATCGTGCTGATTTAAATTTAGATTTAGGCTTTGGTTTAGATTTGAATTTGAGTTTCCTAGTGTGAATCCTCTCAGTCCGAATTGTGGATTCGCCATCTTCTTTAATCTCCTCTCTTTTAAATTTCTTAATTAAATGATTAGCAAATGCCATCATTCTACGCTGTTCAGCTCTTGGTAATTCACACCATTTCGGGAGCGGTAATAGTCTAGAATTAAGACCATTTGTTTCCTCTAAATAAGCTTTATAAGCTTCTTTACACTCCTCATACAAATCAATTATTGGCATTAACTTGGCCGTTGATTACCCGATAAAATTTGTGGAATAGCATTAGAAACCGCTGGCATATTTTGATTAACTAGCTGAGATCCCATATTATTTTGACCTGGTAAAGGAGTTTGCCCTGGAGTATTTTGAGATTGAACTGAGGCATTTTGCATCATTTGCATTTTTCCGACAAGCATTGCTTCAGCAACTTTTTGCATTCTCCTGATAACTTGTTCGTTTCTGTATCCAACAGCATAGGCAGTTTCTCTAACCAACATAGGATCTTGGGCCAATTCTGGATATTGTTGGAGCAAACCAATAAATAACAAGTATGCTTGGGTACTTTGGGTGTTTTCAATTGGAGAAATTGAATCAACCGATACGGAGACTGAGAAGTTAAGAGAATCACCTCGTTCTCCTTCATCAAGATCTGACATTTTAACTTTAGCCCAGACATAAGGAATTTCACCTACTGACGGATCTACACCAGGATCTATTCCTTGTGGAACCGCCATTTTTGTCCAAATCGGCGCAGTAAAATTTTCTTCAGCTTGTAATAAGATCTCACGCCCAATATCGCTAAGGAATGTCGCAACTTGCAATCTTGATTTAGAGTCACGTATAGTTGCATTTTGATTAATTATTTCTGCTTGAGTTGCTGTAGTTCTATTACCTTGTAGCCGCTGTTCAGAAGATGTTCCAGAAATTATATTGAAATCATCTTTAGTTACTGTCATTCCTTCAACAGAAGCTTGACCCAAATCTGCGTTTTGAACTGGAATACAAGCTTGGGTAAGATCGTTATTAACTTTGACAAAAGTTCCGTCTCCTCCATTGAGAAGCTTATCGAGTTCATCTTCTTCAAATTCTTGAATTCGATAAAGATACTTACGATTAAATCGCTTTCTGTGATTTCTAGCTTGCTCTCTTGAATCGTTATATTCATCTTGTGGTGACTTCCAATTAAAAGCTGGAGGCATTGGTAGCCAACCTTCTAACATTGGGTTAAAACGCAATCCAAGAAGCGGGAGACGTTTAAAATCTTGTTCTAAGAGTGTGATGGCGTGCGTTTCATCGAATAAATATCGTTTCTTAGCACGATTATCCCAGATTTTCCAGACTTTAAGAAGATCGCCTGTTTTATGTTCGTCATCTTCGGGATAATCAGTAGATCTACCAGTAGGCCAATCAATTTTATCGAGATTTTTAAGATTGGGGTTGGCTTTAACATCTTCCATTCTAACGAAATCCCAGTATCCGACCCAATTTGATTGTTCCAATTTTGGTCCAACTTGTAAACCAGATACCCTGAATCTCTTCGCAATGATTCTTTTGAGAAAAATACGCTCATTGACTGGTAACTTCTTAGGCTGTTTTATTACGTTATTATCATCGTCGAAAAAAGGAGTTTCATTATCTGAGCGGAGAATAGGCATATCAGCATGAGGATTATCAATCCAATCGCTAGAAAAGCCAATTTCAACAACTCCAAATCTAAAGAAGGCATCAAGTATCGAAAGTTCAACTTGCGCTGGAAGATCTTGTATGTGATCTGAAGCCAAAGTGTTGAGGACATCTTCCCTCAATAATGCTCTTTTTATAGCATCTTCATAATCGTATTGAACTTGAGTTGGCTTTGGTTTAACGTGATAAACCGGAGTTTGGAAAAACAGGGAAGGAACTTTTACTTCAATTGTAGAGAAGACAAGATTTGTTACGTAGGGTTCGTAAGTGGTATTATAAAGAGTCCACTGATCTCCATAATAATACTTCTCCATTGTGTCACAGCGGAACTTATATGACCAAGGATCGAAGTATTTTTCAGTATTCTTTTTAATTCTACCTAACCAGGTTTTAGCTAATTCGTCATTGCTTCCCTGGTTGATTGTTATGTTGTCGTTCATCTACTATAGTTTCTGATGGTGGATATGGCCGATAAACTGGCATAGGATTATCTTTTGCTATCTTTTGTTGGATAGCCATCCAATTCAAAGTATCTTGAATGAACAACTCATTCATCTTTTTGTATTCTTTAGCGCTGCGTTTTGGTGGCATTTTTAACTCCAAACATCGAGGAATATTTGTACTGGTTGTAAACCTTAAGTTGTTTTCTTACATCAAAGAAAGAACCTTTTACTATATCTTGCTTTTGAATAGAAGGAGAACGGCTATGACTAGCACAATAATACCGAATACAATCGTATGCATGGTCTGCGATATTAGGATTACGTTCATCTGAGAAAATATCCTTACCATCTACATTACCAATTTTCTCTCGCTTTTGTGCCTTCAATTCAAGTATTGCATGATAACAGCCATTTGGCCATTCCTGGGTCTTTTTAATGAAAAATAAGCGTGGACTTCCACTATCCGAAGATATAGGATTCCGAAACGCTTTCGAATGCAAAAGTAATTCAGAAATACGATTCCTGGTAGACAATTCATCATTATCCGCTGGACTCCAATATAGCTGAGGGCAAGGCGTTAATTTCATTGTCTTATCATTTCTGTCTTCTATGATGTTTGGGTCACCATATTCATCAGAAACCGACCATTTACCACCGTATTTCTGGCTTAACTTCTTAAAAATCTGTGGGTCCGCTAAGTTGTTGATGTAGGATTCTCTTTCTGACAAAGCAGCGATATTGCGGCGATGAACTGAAATGAGAGCGTCAGGTTGATAATATTCCCTGTAACAAAAGAACCAATCTTTATAAGCAACAAACCATAAACAACAAGTTGGAGAAACATCACCATGATCTAATACGCGAACTTTATGCCCTAATAGAATAATCCGTTTTAGGTAGTCTATATCTATTGTTTTTCCTACTTCTAAGATAGAAGCATCTGTTAAAGTATGGATATTGCCTTCGGGGATACCCCATTTACCTAAAACGTAGCGATCTACCCATGAAGAATCATGGGATTCCATTTCCTCTAAGATTTCAGAATCTATGGTTTTAGCGGTGGTTTTCGCTTGAACCATTTTATAAGTTTCTGAGTAACGTCTGTTATGCTCTTCGGAATCAGGATGGAAACGACGATAAATCCAATGTAACTCAGAATCAGGATTACATAACAGCATAAGATAACTTGGAATTTTTGGGTTTCCATTTGGTAATTTCGGCCAATCAGGAACCAATTCCAGTAACTTTTCTGGAACTTTTGCTTCACTCCACCGACCTACGCGAGCGGTCAGAGTAGTAAATGTTTGTTCTGCTATTTCTTCTGCCTGATCGACTAAAACTACATTTATTTCTAGTCCACGAAGAACCCGTTCATCATAATCCTTCAGATGTAGAAAAATAACCTCAGAATTATTGATAAAGCGGCAATAATTAAGACTATCAGCGCGTACACCACCCAACTTTTCGTCATATAATCTTGGATCAGCGACGTTATAAAACGTCTTCATGGTCGTTTGACGAAGCTTAGATTCTTCAAATCTAGCAATAACTGCTCTAGAATTAGGAAATGTAGATAAAATATAAATTACCTTCTGACATCCTACCCAAGTTTTTCCATTTCCATAACCTCCCGAGAAACACTGATTTCTACAAGTAAGATTAAAGAATTGTTCTTGTTCGGGTGTAAGAAAATTAAAATTTAAACCGATTTCAGACATTTGGAAAATTTAATTTAAGAGCTTCTCTAAGTTCTTTAAGATCCCTTTTAATCGCTGCTATATCGTCTTTAATTGGATCTATCTTTAGATCGATCTTATTATCAATAGCATCCATCTTAACTTTTAGTAATTCAGTGCCTGAATCTATATACTTAATTATAATCCCGATAAAAAGGCCATTGATTGTAACATAAGTAGCTAATATGGCCCAAAATAACTGAGTGTTAGACATTTCTATGTCATCCCTTGACTTTATTGAGTCTTGGGTTAGCTTTTTTGGCTGCTTTAGAAGCATTTCGGGTTGCATTTGCTAGAATAGCTCCAGCAGCTTTTTTAGAGTAACCTTCTGAAGCAATTTTTCCTTGAACTGCTTTAAATCCTGGATGAGATTTTGCCATTTAATTACCCCACGTTAAGTCTTTCATTCTAACTGACGTATCAAATAAGAAAATTCTTTCATTTCTTGAAAGTTTCCTTGGCATTCCTTCAACTACTAGCTGAATACTAATACCAGTAGGACTTTTATACTCAGCCCAAACATGAATTCTGTGTGCCCATACCCAATCGAGCGGAAATATTTGCATTAAAAATCGGGGGAAGATTCGTCTTGTCAACAAATTCATTCCCCCATTCCCTCGACTTATTTTTTAGGACTTTTTAGTCCTTTGGCTGCAACTAATTTCGATAAGCCAGCAGATTTAGCTTTCTGCGCTTTAATTTTTGGAGGTATAGCATCTTTAGCTTTATATTGTGCCATAGATCTTTATAATTCCGGCATAGAATATCGAGGAGCAGTGTGTGATCTGGCTGGATTCACAAATACAGAGATATCCTATACCGGAATTTTAATTATTTAAGGTCGTTTAGATTCCTTTACTCCGCCGCTCGCCAAAGCAGCGTAGTCTGAATGTTGAAGATTATGGTTAATTATATCTGTAGGCCTAGGAGCATTCATATTTCCTGGTTGTTTACCTACATTTCCACCTTTATCATTTCCCCATTCACGAGGATTTGAATCAGGATGACCAAATTCGCAGTTGTCAGCCATATATTTTATGACCTCCCTTGAGATTGAGATTTTTCTTGCGGCTTTTCTTGAGATTTAGGCTTAGTTTGACCTGTACTTTTAAGAAAAGCCATTACTTCTTGACCAAATTTATCTAATTGCTGGCCTAGAGTTTGCTTAATTTCACCAATTCTTTGAGCGGTTTGTTCAGCAAGCTGCTGTTCAATTTTTTCTTGTTCAGCTTTCTCGTTTTCTGTTTCAACGGGCACTAATTTTACTCCTGTATGGTTTAAAAATTCGGATACCAGTAACGTTTGAGCAAGCTGGACAACGTAACCCCGATGAATTTGCGGGAAAAACTTCAGCCCAAATTGCTCCACAGTGGACACATTTAACAAATTCAGCACGCCATAATCCAACATGATGATTATAATGTTTCATCTTGGAAAATTTAATCTTGCAAATTCTCCATGAAATTTAATTGCCATTTCATCATATCATTAAATTCTTGGAAGTACTTATTATCTATTAATATATTTAAATTACTACATCCTGATAATGTAGGCATAACTAAAAATAGGGGCTCCTACCCTGATCTACAAGTTTTTTAAGTCGAGTAATTTCATCATCAATTCTAACGGCAAATTTCTTTGCATGGCCTATTTGAACTACTTTAGCGGTCGAAATACCGTCTACGAATTTAACGTATTTCTTAGCGTGTTCTTCCGCTTCAAGATCATTTTCAGCCTCGAAGCGTAGAGTCTTCATAGCGGGACCAATCTTAAAATTTAGTTCGTATATTTTATCTAGTTTTAGTTTGAGTTCACCGTTAGATTGAATAGTTTCGGGCATTTTTATGTCCTCTTGATTGAATTTTAGATTAAGCCCATTTAGCAGCTGCAATATATAATATAATTGCCATCATTGAAAGTATTATTAATACTAAGTATAATGCTTTCACTTCTTAATTTTATACTCAGGAAGTTTCTTTCTCTTGGTTGCTGCAAAATCGTGGAGCTGTCCCTTAGACATTTTTAGGA
>Ga0126381_100006578_pt1 | contig 12866 bp, 8 predicted proteins | sample PanSoiMetPlot_28_FD_96465 | JGI IMG/M metagenome (GOLD analysis project Ga0126381, IMG submission 96465) | Tropical forest soil microbial communities from Panama - MetaG Plot_28 | ecosystem: Environmental > Terrestrial > Soil > Tropical forest > Bulk soil | place: Panama | collected 2016-02-17
ACCAGGGATTTCCCATGCTTCTGAAGCACCTGCTGCTTCAGAACGGAGACGGCGGCGGTCTCGCGGCTGCGATTGTCTCCAGGTCCAGGATCACCTCCGAAGATGCGAATTCGCGCATCGGCAGGTAGCTTCGAGTTGAACTCGCGGACGGCCGCGAGAAAGTCCACGTAAATTGGAGAGTCCCAAACCCTGTTTGCCGCCTGGGTTGTGGTCTTCCAGACCTCCTCCAACTGGGTTCTTGATACGTTCTCACCTCGAATGTAACGGTCAAGGGTCGTCTGCTCCGTGGTGCTGCCGAACTCCACTATGATCGATCGCACTTTCCTCGCGAAGTCGGGATGGCGAACCACAGTAATTCGCAGATCGGAATCCAGTTTCCGATGGTGCATCTCGCCTAACGCGACAATGTCAGCTTGATCGAAGGCGGATACCAGGGTCCCCGCTATCGAGTCAATTCCGGTGGACTCGTCGGGCAGGCGCACCTCCGGCCGTTGGCCAAAAAGACTGGTGGCGAAAAGGAGTGGGGTTAGCCAGGTTTTCATTCTGTTCCTTTTGGTTTCGTTTCCAGCATAGATCTTTGACGGTGAGTGCGCAGAGTTGTTTGGCGCTTGCTCGACAACAATTGAGACAGTTGCGGATAGCACCCGACTAAACGGCGCAGTATTTACGAACCCCAGCAGGAGCAGTTGCGGCTACTTCCCTGGTATGTGGCGTTGCGGACTTCATTCTGCGAAGAGGTTTGCATGGCAGATTGTGTCCGATATTCGCGTTTCACAACCGTTCTCGGAAACTGCAGGACTTCCGGGTTGCGCAAGCCGACCGCTGAACCCGCCCGCATTTTGAGGGGCGTCCTACCGGCCTCGGTAGTCGCCGGTTCCCGCGACGGAGGCAATCCAAAGGGCGATAACAGTTGGCAACTTCTTGGCATCCTCTCCGCTGAAGCGAAGCCGGCCTATCTCAGTATCCGGCAGATCGCGCCGGTCGAAATGTGCCTTCATGATGCCGGAAGAACTGTGGCCCATGCCCATAAGATGCCCGATCTCGTGAGCCATCACCCATGCCAGCGCGATTGTCACGGGTCGGCCGTCATTCTGGGCATATGTCAGGACCTGGCGGTAGGATACGTAGGCGATGATGCAACCTTCTGTTGGCGGACACTTTCGCGCATAGGCCAAGCCATTGTGTGATAGCAGGCCTTTCGCCGGCGCAGGCAGGATCATCACCCGCAGAAAAGTGTCCGGCCGTGGCAGGACGCAATGACGGCTGGGATCCGCAGATACCTGGCACACCGCCCAATCGGTTTCAACTCCGGCGGCCTCGAACGCTGCGCGCGCCTCCTCAGCAGCGGAGGCCAGGACCGGCGTTGGCGCACCCGCATAATCAAACATGACAACCTTCAGCTTCTCCTGGCGCTGCAAACTTTCCCCCGCCACCAATCTCTTCACACCCATCTGAACCAGCCCTGTATCCTCGGAGCTGAACGAAAGTGGAGTAACCAACATTTGTTGCAAATCGTGCTGGTCCCACCGGGCTTTCATGAGTCCGGAGTCCGAGTGCCGATTGATGCCTTCGAGCACGTGTCCCAGTTCGTGCGCCATTACATGTCCGAGCAATACCCCAGCGAAGTTCGGCGCACCGAGCGCACGGTCCAGCAATATATGGATAGACGTCTCGGTCTTGCCATAGGGCCTCGCGTATCCCATCGCGCCAGGATAAACTTCCGGTGGCACACTGGTATCGAATTGCATCCAGATCTCGGTTCCCGGCCGGCTGCGCCACCTGAGCTTCACGCCCACGCCGGCATATATCCGCGCCGCAGTCCTCTGGGCCTGCGCCAGGAGTGCGCAAGGGACCGCCTGCGGGTTGAGCATTCCAACCGCGACTTCCCGTTCCTGTCCACGTGCCTGGGTAGCCACCCCCAGGGCTAGGCATCCGATTACCGCCAGCCGTTCCATTCTCATGGCGCTTGCCTCCACATCCCTAAGCGGAATAGCCGGGCGGAAATCCGCACGTCCGAGACGATTTTCTTGGCTTGAGTTCTGGCTAGGCGCTATCTGCCCGCTGGTGCTACACTTCTCAACTGAGTGAGTGCCGCGGATTCACCCTCCGTCACCCGGCTATTTGCGGGCCTGGAGCGGGGGGAAGAAGACGCGCTCGGCCGTACCGCTGGTCTACGAGGAACTCCGCCGGCGCGCCCGCCAATACATGGCCCGCGAGCGTCCCGGCATCACCTTTCAGTCCACCGCACTGGTGAACGAGGTTTACCTGCTGCTGGTGGATGCCACCGAGGTCCAATGGCAGGACCGCGCTTGTCCATTCAAGGGGCGAATTTGTTGGGGATTTTGGCCTAATTGCTACTTGAAGTTAGAATAACAACTGCCACATGGACCATCCGCAGACGCTCGAGCGCATGCGCGACGATTGGAATCAGCGCGCGGGCGAAGACGCCAATTATTATGTTGCCTTCGGGCGGCGCCACCAGCAAGAAGAGGAATTCTATGCCACTGCCTCCGACGTGGTGCGCGACCTGGAACACGATCTGAAGCGCTTCCAGGGCAGGGAAGCCGCGCTCGAGATCGGCTGCGGCCCCGGCCGCCTGTTGCGTCCGCTCGGCCGGCACTTCCGCGAGATTCATGGCGTGGACGTCTCGGACGAAATGATCCGCTTGGCGGGCGAACGCCTGCGCGACCTGCCGCATGTTGGCCTGCATCATGGTACCGGAGCGGATCTCCGCATGTTTGCGGACAACAAGTTCGACTTCGTCTACTCGTACGCCGTGTTCCAGCACATCCCAAGCCGCGAGATCGTATTTGACTATCTTCGCGAGGCTCGGCGTGTCTTGAAGCCCGGCGGCATCATGCGCTGCCAGATCAACGGCCTGCCGCCGCATGCCCGGCAATACGACACCTGGAGCGGCGTTCGCATCACGCCCGACGAGATCCGCGAATTTTCCCGTGAAATCGATTTCCGCTTACTTGCGCTCGAAAAGATCTGGACGCAGTACATGTGGGTAAGCTGGCGCAAGCCGGGAGCGCCTATAGCGCCATCGAAAGAGACGCCGCGCCTGGTCAAAATCGGCAACGCCCTCACAGGTGAATCGGTTGCGCCCTCTGCCGGAATCATGGCAGCCATCTCGGTTTGGGGAAACAACCTGCCCGCCGACGCGGATCTGGAAAACCTGATCGTACGAGTGGAAGGGCAGCCCTGCCGGCTCAGCTACATCGGCCCCCCCGAGCAAGATGGAGTCTCCTACGTGAACGCAATATTGCCGGAGAATATCCGCACCGGTCTCGTGCCGGTCGAGGTATGGTGGCAGGGCAGGCTGCTATTCCCGCCCGGCTGGGTGCGGATCATGCCGCCGGGTCCGCTGGTTCCCCGCGTACTCGCCGTGAACGACGGTATCAACCTGCTGCTGGGGAATCGCGTCCTCACCGGCACCGTGAAAGTCACGATGCTCGAAGTGGTCCACGCCGATCAGTTCCGCGCCACCGTAGACGGCCACGAAATCGGCGCGATCGACCGCTTCTGCACCGACGTCCTCAGCCAGCGCTGGGAATTCAACTTCCACCTGCCGGACCCAATCGGCCCAGGCCAGCACCAAGTAGAAATCTCCCTAGGGCGTCGCGCCTTCGCCCCCGTCCCGATAGAAGTCGGCTAGTAGCTTGTCCCGGTAATTTCATAGCCCCGCTCGCCTACCCTCACGGCTCTGATATGCACGTACAGGCTCATATCGGAGCCACGAGCGCAGGCGAGCGGAGCGCAACAATATCACCGGGACACTTCACCAGTGGCAGGATGTTGCTACCAAAACTCGGCAAACTCGTGACAACAATTCACTTCATCTCTCCCCGCAGCACCTCAATCGCCTTCTCTACCTGCCGGTCGTGGCCGCTTAGAAAATCGGTCGGTGTATTGTCCACCGTCACGTCGGGTGGCACACCGTAATTCTCCATGTTCTCGCCCTTCGCTGTGAACACGCCCGAACCCGGTGTGCGCAGCGACGACCCGTCGAGTAACGTAAATGCTCCGGTCCCGATCACCTGACCGGAGGTCGGAACACCTACCAACTTGCCCAGCCCCAGGGCGCGGAAGCCATCGGGAAACATCTCGGCGTCGCTCGCCGAGCGCTCGTTCTGCAGCACCACCATCGGCCCGAAAAACGCCTGGTTCGGCCGGTTGACGTCGAGGGAGTCGCGACTGCGCGTGTGCTGATAGGCCTTCCGCTGGTTCAGAATTTCGAGCAGTTCGATGTCGATTCCGCCGCCGCCGTTGAATCGTTCGTCGATAATCAGCGCCTTCTTGTCCTGGTTCTCCAGCAGGTCGTTCTGGAATTTCGTCAGCGACGGTGCGTCCATGGCTCGAATGTGCAGATAGCCGATCTCGCCGCCGGAAAGCTTCGACACCATCTGCTTCCGGTCCTCCACCCAGCGCGTATATTCGAGGTCGCCGAATTGAGTAGAGGTCAGCGGATCGATCGAAATGGTCCAGGCACCGTCGAGGGACGGCTTATCGTTTACCTGGAACTCAAACTTGCGGCCCGGCAGAATGTTGAACAGCTTCCAGTAATTATCGCTGGTCTTGATCTGTTTGCCATCGATCGCCAGAACGTAATTGCCCGCCAGCAGCTTGACGTAATCGTGGTCGGCCGGGCCCTTGCGATAGACGTAAGAAACCTTGTAGTAGCCGGACGAATCAGGAGTGAGGTCGAAGCCCGGATAGCGCGTTTGCATCCGCTCCTCCGCCGGCTGGCTTGGAAGGCGAGTGCCTCCGCTGATGCCGGTATGCGATGCGTTCATATCGCCGATCATTTCCATAATGAGGTTGTGCAACTCCTCGGTATCGGCGATGTAAGGCAGCATCGATTCGTACTTATCCTTGTCGGCGGCCCAGTTGGCGCCGTGCATTTTGGCGTCGTAGAAGCGGTTCTTCATCACGCGCCACGCTTCCTCGAAAACCTGCCGGCGCTCGGCGACGGTGTCGATCTCCATGCGCAGCGTGAACGTGATGCGGCGCGGGGAAGAGCCGGTTGCGGAAGTTGTGGAAGCAGCCGCGGTAGCAGTCGCTCCGCGCCCGCCGCGGCCGCCCCGTCCGGATGCCGGGGATGGCGTCCCATCGGCCGCCGCACCGCCGCCGATGGCCAGGCTGTACAGCCCGCCGCCCACCATGTAGTAGATGCTGCGGCCGTCGCGCGCCCACTGTGGCTCGTTGAACCCGCCAAAGCCGCCGCCGCGTCCGCCTCGCCCCCGCCCCCCGCCGCCGGTTGCGGCATCCGCCGGTGTGGTATTCAGCCGCGTCAATCCGCCGCCGTCTTCGTTGATCGTGTAGTAACCGGGCCCTCCGCCGGCTCCCGGCCCCGGACCCTCCTCGGCAGCGCCACCCGCTGCCGAGAACAGATAGGTGTGGCTGTCCGGCGAGGGAACCACCATCGAGACAGCGCCGGGCATGCGCGTAAGCTGCGTGATTCTGCGGTCCAGCCCGTCCCACGCAATCCTCACCTGCACATTGCCGGCTCCCGCAGCGCCGCGGCCGCCGCGTCCCGCCGGTGCCGCGTCCTGCGCGGCGGCTTCCGCCTGCGCTTCGGTGTCGATACCGCGATCGGCCGGGTCCTTATCGATTGGTGTGAGCGATACGCCATAAAGCTGCATCGTGGCGCGGCCGAGTTGCGCGATTCCGGATGCTCCGACGCCGCCAAGGAAGAGCAGCTTTCTGCCGTCAGGGGTCCACTTGGCGCCGCTGGAGATGAGGACGCCGTCTGTGCCGATCATGTGCTCCTGACCCGTTGCCAGCTCTCGGATCCAGACGTGCGAGCGCAGCAGTTTGTCCTGCCTGGAATATGAGAGCCATTTACCGTCCGGCGAAAATTGCGGGCTTTGGACGTTGCCGGCCTCGCTGGTCACCAGCACGTCCTCCTTGCCCGATTCGACATCCACCCGGCGGAGCTTGTGGTCGGAGCCCGACCAGACCAGCGCCTTTGAGTCAGGAGACCACGTGACCGCGCTCTTATCGCAATCCGAATCGCTCAACTTCTTCGTATCTTTTCCGAGCTCGTCGGAAATGTAGACTTCCTCGCGGCCGGTGCGGTCGGAAACGAATGCGACCCACTTGCCATTAGGCGACCAGCGCGGGCTCTGTTCGCGCCATGGAGTTTCCGTCACACGCTGCGGCACGCCGCGGTCGGCCGCTACCGTAAAGATTTCACCGTGCGCGGCAACCGCGATGCGGCGGTTGGATGGCGACAGGCTGAAGCCCTCAGCCTCATTATTGAGCGTCACCAGCTCGGTCTCGTTCTCCTTGGGGTCCGATTTGATCTCGACGCGAATCTCCGAGCTCTTACCGGAGGCCGTATCGAGCTTCCAGATGCCGAAATTGTCTTCGTAGACGATGGTGCGGCCATCCGCGGAGATGCTGGGAAAGAAAAGGTTGCCATCTTCGTGATGTGTCACCTGCACCGGCTTGCCGCCTTTATCGGAAATCTTCCAGATGTTGTTGACGCTCTTCATCACCTCCGGCCCGCCGAATTGGATGCCCTTCTCATTTGCCGTTTCGTTGGAGACGAAATAGATCTCGCCGCCCGCCGAATACATCGGCCAGAGCATATTGCCCTTGTAGTCGGCATCGCCCAGCTTCGTAAACGTCTTGGCGCCGAGTTCTTCCACCCAGATATCGGCGGCGTAGCTGCCGCGGTAATGCTTGCGCGACCACGGCGCAGGATGCCGCGTGAATGCCAGCTTCTTCCCGTCGGGAGAGTAGCTGGCCCACGCGCCCCAATCCGTCTCGAGGGGTGTCTCGATGCCGCCCTCCGCTGGCACCTCCCAGAGGGTCGCTACGGTCGGGAACGCGCCGTTGCCACGCAGCGAGGAGAAGACAATCCGCTTTCCGTCCGGTGTCCAGCCCACTACGTTGTCGTCGGCGCTGTGAAACGTGAGCTGGCGCGGTTTGCCGCCCGCCGCCGGAATGACGTAAACGTCGTAGTTGCCGGCGCGGTTGGAAGAGAAGGCGATCGATTGCCCGTCGGGCGAGAAGCGCGGGTAAATCTCGCGGGCCGTGTTATCGGTGAGCCGCTCGGCCCCCGAACCGTTCTCGTTGGCGATCCAGATATCGCCCAGGTAGCTGAATGCGATCTTGCCTTTCGAAAAGGCGGGATGCCGCAGCATCTTAATCTGTGCCTGGCAAAGCCCGGCGGACAGCGCCAGCGCGGCGACGACAACCTTGCGAAACATATTGAACCTCCTGGAGAGAGCGATATGTGAATCTTAATGGCTGTCCGCGCCATTCGCAACCACCGCTCCGATACGAACGTGCGCCTATCGGAGCCGCGGCCCGGCTTGCTGCTTGAGCGTGAGCGAGCGGAGTGCGGAATCATAGAGTTAAGCCACTAGTGCCCTTTCGCCGCCCGTCTACTCTGTTTGAAGTATGGAGCCGGAAGCGCGGCTGCACTAACCTTGATATGGGAGAAGACGCACACGAATCTTCCCCGGGCTGTCTACCGCGGCGGCTCTTCCCTTGGGGCCGGCGTCCGATCCCCGTCGGATGCCGGCTCACTTTTATTCCGGTGGCGGGACGCCCAACCAGTCCATGAGCAGCCGATAGGTGAAGCCCCAGAGCGGCGTACCGTTCAGATCGATCGCCTGGAAATGCATCTCTGCCGGTCGTCCCGGAACGCTCTGCATCGCGTGACGCGATGGATCCCGCAGCAGGCTGAGCGGCACCCACAGGGTTTCCACGGCTTCCATGGTGTCCAGGACTGTCGGCAGGTGGCGATCCACGCGCAGCACGAAGGGCGCCACCAGCAGGTAAGGCGGTTCGGCCCGGCGGGCGATCCTCGCGGGCAAGGCAGTTTCGAGGTCGGCCGGGCGCAGGCGGATGCCGCACTCCTCCTCCAACTCGCGCAGCGCGGTCTGTAGCAGGTTCAGGTCGTGCGCTTCCCTGCGCCCGCCCGGGCAGGACCAGTGGCCCGACCACGGGTCGTCGGGCCGCACACTACGGCGCATGAGCAGCACGGCTTCAACAGGCTCACGTGCATGGACAATGGCTACAGCCGCCTCCGGTTCGGACATCAACTCGATTGTAGCTGTGAGCTTTGAGCGATGAGCTATGAGACGGATAATCGCACCAATCGCCGGCGAAATCCCACTAGTGGCTCTGCAGCTTCGTCCTGACCGCCAGCGCTTCGTTTTCGATTGCCGCCGACACGGCCGCCAGTTCCGGCGATGCAGCACCTGCGGAAGACGGCTGTTGAAGCAGGCTGAAGAGAATACTCAGGGCCGGATCGCCGCCGCCGGCGCTCACTCCCGAACCGCTCATGAAATGCGATGCCAGTGCCATGAAGCCCTGACCGCCGAGCGAATGCATCATCATGCCCATCGGCGAGACCAACATGGCGATCTGGATGGCCGTGCGAATGTTGAGCGCGCTGCCGTTCCGCCCGGCCGCGGATGACGCCAGAGCTTCCTCGGTGCTGCCGATCCGCTGCAGGCGGAAATTCAGAGTGGCCGAAGTGCCATCCTGCGCCGGTGCTCCCCCGCTAGCTCCTCCGCCTCGGCCGGCGCGCGAAAGCAGGCTCCCGACCTTCACCACGTGGCCCGTCACCTGTCCCACGGCGGATTTTTGAATGGCCGCGACGTCTGTCTGCAAAATGAAATCGCAGTGCGCAGCATCGGCTTCAGTCGGTGCGCCCAGCGGAACGCCCTGCAGCGCATTACCGGTAAGCAATCCGGCAAGGCGCGTATGGAACGGCGCCAGATCAAGCTGGCGGCCCGATGCGTCGTTGATGGGAACCACGCCAACGCGCACCACGCCGTCCAGCTTGGGCCTTGCGGCCATCAGCGCGCCCGCATTCTTGCGCTCGACGTAATCGGCCGGGGGATCGAAGAGCGAGGACGGCAGGGCGTTCTCTGAGAGGTCGGTGACGTTCATCGACATCGTGTTCGGTTCGGCCTTGCCGTGGGTTGCCGTGCTGACGTAAGCCACTGGGTAACCTGGCTTCGGCCCCGTGCTTTGCACGTGCACCTCATCCTTGCAGGTGACGGGTTGCGTGTCCGCCGACGCAGCCTCGGGGTAGGGAACGTCGACGTACCAGCCGTCCGTTTCGAGCTTGTCCTGTCCGGGCTCGCAAGCTCCTGAACCGGACGTCGTGACCGCGGTGGTTTTCAGGTGCTTCGCCGTCATCCCAAACACCGTTCTGGTTTCACCGGTGTCCACAACCGTGATCGTCACGTTGACCGTTCCACCCTTGCGCACGGGTTCCGGCGGGCGTTCCAAAGGCGTCACGATGTAGCTTTTCGCCATGTCGTCAATTTCGACCAGGCGCTTGGTGTCAGACTGCCGGATCAGCGTCATGCCGCCTTCGTATTCGAAACGCTGACGGTTTGCCGAAATATAGACGGTGTAATTCGCCGTCTGGCCGGCGTTGGTATAGCTCGCTTTCACCTTGAGGTCGGCCGCAGCCTGACCGGCGCACAGCAATGCCGCCGCCACGCCGAAACAATAGGAACGGTACATGCCCCCTCCTTGCCTTGTCGGGAGAGTACGCGCGGAATCCTCTCGTACCGGCTCAGCATAACTGTACGACATCGTACGATCGTGAGCATGGTGGACTGGGTTTATACCTGACTACCGACTGCGGCCATCAATCAGGAAACGGAAGCTCAGGAGCCGAAAATCGGGGAGGGCAGATCCCCTCCAAGCAAGAGCTGGGATGCCCGAAGCGGTGTTCAGATCGAACACCCACCCGATGTCGAAGCGCACGCGGTCGAATATTAACCGGGTGGCGCAACCCGGATGCAGGCCACGGCCCAGTTTTCGGCGCCCCGCGCAACGTGGACTGTACCGAAGTATACTTGGATCTTCGAGGCCGTATGAGCTTTTTCTCAAAACAATTCATCGACGTAATCGACTGGACCGAGCCGCAGGATGGCATTCTTGCTTATCGATATCCCATGGAGGACCGGGAGATTCAGAGTGGCGGCCAGCTCACCGTGCGCGACTCCCAGGTCGCCGTTTTCGTGAATGAGGGGCAGATCGCCGACGTCTTCGGACCAGGCCTGCACACGCTCACCACCCAGACGCTGCCGATTCTTACCTACTTGAAAAACTGGGACAAGGCGTTCAAATCGCCGTTCAAGTCGGACGTCTATTACTACTCCACCCGCCTGCAGATCAATCAGAAGTGGGGCACGGCCACACCTATCACCATCCGCGACAAGGAATTCGGCGCGGTGCGTATGCGCGCTTACGGCATTTACGCCTACCGCATCGCCGATCCCAAGGTCTTCTATGAAAAGGTATCGGGCACGCGCGAGGCCTATTGGGTGGCCGACATCGAAGGCCAGCTTCGCAACACCATCATCGGCCGCATGACCGACGCTTTCGCCAATGCCGCGGTTTCCTTCCTCGATATGGCGGCCAGCCAGCAGCAACTCGGAACGGCCATGCTGGCCAGCCTGAGGCCGGTCTTTGCCGGCCTCGGCCTGTTCCTCGACAGCTTTGTGGTCGAAAACATCTCGCTGCCGGAAGAGCTGCAGAAGCTCCTCGACCAGCGCATCGGGATGAACATGATCGGCGATATGGGACGCTACCAGCAGTTCCAGGTGGCGCAGTCCATTCCGATTGCTGCCGGTAATGAAGGTGGCGGCGCCGTGGGCGCTGGTGTCGGCCTCGGTGCGGGGATGCTCATGGCTCAGCAGATGATGGGCGCGATGCAGCCACCCGCTCCACAGCCTCCGCAAGCGCCGCCCGCGCCGGCAGCGCCCGCTCCCGGTGGCTCACCCGGCGGAGCACCATCCGGAAACGCGGCCGGCGGCGCCACCAAGTTCTGTATGAGCTGCGGCCACCAGATTCCTCGTGCGGCGAAGTTCTGTCCGGAGTGCGGCGGCGCGCAACAGTAATGACTCCGCAACCGTCGAAGGTGCAGCGCTACCCTTGCCCGGGTTGCGCCGCCGACATGCAATTCGACCCCGCCACCGGGGGGATGAAATGCCCCTTCTGCGGGAAGACGCAGGCCGTGGCGGCGCCGGCTCCAGCGCAAGCTCCCGCCACCGGCCGAGCCGTGCGCATCGCTTCGCATGCCCTGGATGAATTCATCGGTAAAGGCGCTTCGCCCGACCTGAAGCCGTTCTCTGCGCAGGCGCTGGAGATAAACTGCGCCGCGTGCGGGAGCGTCGTCACATTCCAGCCCCCGGAAGTCGCCGGCTCCTGCCCGTTCTGCGGCGACGCTCTGGTCGCGCAACCCAAGGCCGCGGACCCGCTGGTGGCGCCTGACGCCGTCCTTCCCGCGAGCATCACGAAAGACAAGGCACAGACCCAAGTTCGCGAATGGCTGCAGACCCGCTGGTTTGCACCCAGTGCTCTGAAACGCCTGGCTCGACAGGAGGCGATCAGCGGCGTATACCTACCCTTCTGGGATTACGACGCCGACACCACCACGCAATACAGCGGCATGCGCGGCCAGCATTACTGGGAAACCGAGTCGTACGAAGTAACTGACAACGACGGCAACAGCCGCACCGAAACCCGTCAGGTGATGCGCACCGCATGGTATCCGGCCTCGGGCGTCGTTTCGCGGCGCTTCGAAGATGTGCTGGTGCCGGCATCGAAATCCGTCTCCGAATCGAAGCTCAACGCCCTGGAGCCCTGGGGCCTCGAGGCGCTCCAAGCCTACGATCCCGCCTATCTTGCCGGCTTCAAGGCGCAGCGCTACCAGTTGGAGCTCGCCGGGGGATTCGACAAAGCCACCACCGCTATGCGTCCGCAAATCGAAGACGATATCCGGCACGACATCGGCGGAGACGAACAGAACATTGAGTCGCTCAACACGGATTACCTCAACGCCATGTTCCGACACCTGCTGCTGCCCGTCTGGATCGGCGCCTACCGCTTCCAGAGCAAGGTCTACCAGGTGGCCGTCAACGCCAACACCGGCGAAGTGCAGGGCGAGCGGCCGTACAGCGTCGCCAAGATCGCTCTGTTGGTGGCGGCGATTCTGGCGCTGATTGCGTTCATCGCGATCCTTGCGCACAAGTGAACAACGGGTCGGCGTTACTTCTTCCGATCGCCCGATTTCGGTTTTAACACCAGCGCTGGGAGCTTCAAATCTTTGCCAATGGTGAATGTCGCCAGATCAATGCTCGTCGACTCATAGCCGTCGAGTCGCGCCACCACCGCGCACGCGCCTGCCTCCGCGCCACCGCCCACATCCGTTGACGTAGCAGGCAGGGCGCGCGCCACATGGTTGAAATCGTCGCGCTCTACTTTCAGGAAAAACTTGCCGTTCTTGCCGGCATTAGTCTGGCGCATCGGGTCGGCCCCCGGGCACTTCAGTGCGATCTCCACCGATTTGCCCGGTGCCGAGCCATCCTGCATCGTCACCTGTCCCTGAAGGTAGACGATGTCGTTGGCGATCATGGGGGGAGTCAGTGTCGCCAACCAAGCAAGCATCAAGAAACGAGGTGTCATAAACGTTCCAGGAACCTTCAGCCATCAGCGATCAGCGATCAGCTAAAATCCGCGCGGGTGTTAGCCGAAAGCGGATCGCGGTTGGCTGGCAGCTCCTATATAGGATAGTATTTATGACCACCTCGCCCGCTCCCGCGTTCCTTTTCGATCTCGATGGCACGCTCATCGACTCCGTCTACCAGCACGTGCTCGCCTGGCGCGAGGCGCTGGAACATGCCGGCACGGAGCTTTCCGTCTGGCGTATTCACCGGCGCATCGGCATGAGCGGCGGCCTGCTGGTGAACGCGCTACTCCGCGAAACCGGCGGCGAATTGGCCGGCATCGACGCCGAACGGCTCATTCAGTTGCATGGCGAGGCTTTTCAGAAGCGCTTTGCCTCGCAGGTTCGGCCGTTGCCAGGCGCGGCGGATTTG
>Ga0126381_100006579_pt1 | contig 12866 bp, 9 predicted proteins | sample PanSoiMetPlot_28_FD_96465 | JGI IMG/M metagenome (GOLD analysis project Ga0126381, IMG submission 96465) | Tropical forest soil microbial communities from Panama - MetaG Plot_28 | ecosystem: Environmental > Terrestrial > Soil > Tropical forest > Bulk soil | place: Panama | collected 2016-02-17
ACGCGCAGCAGATGCCCATGCGCAAACAGCGCCACATCGCCATCGGCCTTCGTTCGTGCGATCACCGCGTCGGCCCGCGCCGCTACCTGTTCCGGGCTCTCGCCGCCAGGCGCTCCATCTCTCCATAAGGACCATTGCGGATTCTTCGCGTGGATCTCGCGTGTCGTGAGGCCTTCGTAATCGCCGTAGTCCCATTCGCGCAGATTCTCATCCACCTCCGCACGCGTGCCAAAGCCGGCGGCTTCGCACGTATCGCGCGCGCGCGACAGCGGACTCGTCAGGATCAGTGAGAACGCTTTCGTGCCGAGCGCGCGCCCCAGCGCTGTTGCCTGCTCGCGCCCTGCCGGCGTAAGCGGAATATCGGTGCGGCCGGTATGCGCGCCGGAGAGGGTCCATTCGGTTTCGCCATGGCGGATCAGCCACAGTTCGGGCATTTCAGTATTATCCTGGTTTTCTGCATGTCTTTCCTATCAGTGAGATCGGTCGCCTTCATCGCCGCCGCGGCTGCGGTTGGCATTTTCGCTTTCGCGCAGCAAAAGAACCCGGGATACACCGATACCCCGATCCTCCCCGGCCAGAAATGGCACGTGCACGATCCCGAGCGCCCACATCCGCCCTTGGTCACCCCCGGCGCGACTCCCGGTGCGCCGCCCTCCGACGCTGTCGTGCTTTTCGACGGCAAGGATCTCTCGCACTGGACGCAGCACGGCCGTCCCGAAGTCAAATGGCGCGTTCGCGACGGCTACTTCGAAGTCGAGCCCGGTTCCGGCGACCTGGTCAGCCGCGATCAGTTCGGCGATGCCCAGATTCACATCGAGTGGTCCGAGCCGCCCGATATCTCCGGCACCGGTCAGGACCGGGGCAACAGCGGCGTCTACCTGATGGGCCGCTACGAAGTCCAGGTGCTCGACAGCTCGGGCACCGTCACCTACGCCGACGGCCAGGCGGGAGCGCTTTACGGCGAATTTCCGCCTCTTGCCAACCCGATCCGCAAGCCGGGCGAGTGGAACACGTACGATATCGTCGTGGATTCTCCCCGCTTCGATGGCGCGAAGCTCGAAAAGCCGCTGTTCGTCACTCTGCTGTTCAACGGTGTGCTGGCGCACGATCATCGCGCACTGACCGGCACCACCGAGCATCGCGTTGTCGGTACGTACAAACCGCACGGCGACGGCCCGCTGCTTCTTCAGGATCACGGCGCGCGAGTGCGCTACCGCAATATCTGGGTGCGCCGCTTGACGTTCCCCGAATAGGTCCATGTTGCGATCCTTAGCTATTCTCACTGTCACTTCGGCCGCGCTGCTGCGCGCCGCTACACCAGCGCTCATGCCGCTGCCCTTCAAGGTCGAATACGGCACCGGCGCGCTCGCCATCGACTCAAACTTCAATGTGAGCGCGGGCGGCGCATGGCTGCTCGCTCGCCTATCGCGCCAGACCGGCATCCCTATGCCGGCGAAGGCTCCGGCGAAGCTCGAGATCGTGGTCGACACGTCCTCCGGCGAGTACCCCGGACTGGGCGACGACGAATCGTACACGCTCGACGTTGCTGCCGCCGGCGCCCGTATTCACGCGCACACAAGATGGGGCTCGTTACGTGCCATGGCAACATTCGCGCAACTCGTTGTGCCCTCCCGTTCGGGGTTCGAAGTGCCCGCCGTTCACATCGAAGATCGCCCGCGCTTTCCCTGGCGGGGCCTGATGCTGGATGTCTCGCGCCATTGGATGCCCCTGCCCGTCGTGCTGCGTAATCTCGACGCCATGGCGGCCGTGAAGCTCAATGTATTTCACTGGCACCTCTCCGACGATCAGGGCTTCCGTGTGGAAAGCAAGCTTTACCCGCGCCTTCAGGAATACGGCTCCGAGGGCCACTACTACACTCAGGCGGAAATTACTCGGGCTGTAAATTATGCGCGCGACCGCGGCATCCGAGTGATTCCCGAATTCGATGTCCCCGGCCACACCCTGAGCTGGTTCCCCGGCTATCCCGATCTCGCCAGCGGTCCCGGCCCGTACGAAATCGGCCACCGCTTCGGCGTCTTCGATCCGGTGCTGGACCCGAGCCGGGACAGCACTTACGAATTTCTCGAAGGCTTCCTCGGGGAAATGGCCCGGCTGTTTCCCGATACCTACTTCCACATCGGCGGCGACGAGGTCAACGGCAAGCAGTGGGCGCAGTCGCCTTCCGTCCAGGCGTTCGCGAAACAGCACGCCTTCAAGGACACGCTCGCCATCCAGCGCTCCTTCAGCCAGCGCGTGCGCGAGATCCTGGCGAGGCACGGCAAGACCATGATCGGCTGGGACGAGATTCTGCAGCCCGGTCTCGGCGCGGATACCGTCATCCAGACGTGGCGCAACCAGTCATCACTCGCCGAATCGGTGCGCGCCGGATATCGCGGCATTCTCTCCTGGGGCTACTACCTCGATCACTTGAGCCCGGCCAGCTACCACTACGGCATCGATCCGCAGGGCGGCGCGGCAGCGCAGCTCACGCCCGAGCAGTCATCGCGCATCCTCGGCGGCGAGGCCTGTATGTGGTCCGAACTAGTGGATCCCGAGACGGTCGATTCGCGGATTTGGCCGCGCGCCGCCGCCATTGCCGAACGATTCTGGTCGCCGCAAAGCGTGACCGACATCGATTCGATGTACGACCGCCTCGAGAGTGTCAGCCGCGGCCTAGAATGGCTCGGTCTCGAGCATCGTTCCAATTACGTCCCGATGCTCGACCGCCTTACCGGAGACCGTCGCGTGCCTGTCGTGCGCGTGCTCGCGGATGCCGTGCAGGCACTCGGTCTCGGGCCGCGCGGCGGCAGCAAATACACCACAGATACGCCGCTCAATCGTCTGGTAGATGCCGCGCGCCCGGAGAGCGAAAGCGTTCGCGCCCTGGAAAAAGCCGGCACTGCCGAACTGCGTCGTGTTTTTACCGAGTGGGCCGCAAACGACGCCGCCTTCCAGCCCCTCGCGCAAGATAATACGCTGCTCGCCGAGCTCCGAAACCTCTCCAAGGATCTTTCGGCCGTGGGTGAGATCGGGCTGAAGGCCCTCGACTATCTCGCCTCCGGCAAGCCCGCGCCGCCGGGCTGGGTAGCCGCACAATCCGTCGAGCTCACAAGGATGTCGAAGCCGAACGCCGAGGTTATGCTTGTGGCTGTGCGTCCGGTCCAATCGCTCCTTGAGAAGCTCCGGTAACGCCGGCGGTCTTGCCGCCGGCGAGCTACCTGCCTCTCAGCCTCAACGTCACCCCCGCCACCACCGTCAGCGGGTACCCCGGCGTCCCGTGAATCCGCGCTACCGGCTCGGCCAGCGGGCTCACCTGTGATACGAAGTAGTTCTGCGTCTCGTAGTACGCACGGTTCGTCGCATTATCCACGCTCAGATTGAACTCCACTCCGCGGTGAATCGCGCGCGTTGCTGCTAGGTCGAACACCGTATGGCCCGAGGCCACAATCGACGGATCTTCGCCATCCAGCCGATAGTGGTTGATGGCGCGCATGCGCAGCGACCCGCTCCATCCGTGCCATCCCGCCAGGGTCAAGCCGGCGTTGGCGACGAAATGCGGCGCGCTGTCCACGTACACGCGATGATCGCCTCCGAGGTAAAACGCGTTCAACATCTTCGTGACGCCGCCATTCAGAGACAAGTGGTGGGTGAGCGCCAGCGACAGCTTCGCTTCATAACCGTATGCCCGGCTCGGACCCTTGAATTCGAACGTGCCATCATCGGGGATGTAGACCATCTCGTTCGAGTGGTCTATCAGGAAAACGTCCGCCGCCGCTGAGACGCGGCCCTTATTGGCGGCGGTGCCGAACTGAAAGAAATCGGTGGTGGCGAGGCGCGGCTCGTCGGGACGCTCGATCACGCCCCGCGCGTCCATGCTGTTGATGCCGCGGCCGTAGTTTAGATGCAGTGTCCACGGAGCGGAGGCAAACGGCCGGTACGTCGCGGAGCCCTTGCCCTGCCATCTTCCGGCCCAGCGCGAATCGCGCGCGATGTCGAAGCGGAATTCATCGTAGCGCAGGCCGCCCGAAAGCAGTAGCCGCCCGCGCCAGAAGCTCAGCGCCTCCTGTGCGTATCCTGCGGCATTCGTCACGTGCGCGAACGCCCGTGTCGTGACGCCGAGCGGCTCGCGCCCTTCACGTGGGTACAGTCCGACGTTGATCTGGTTGTCGTGGAAGTCGCTGCCGGCCATCAGCACGCCGTTCGCGCCGCCCAGACGATGCGTGTGCGTGTACTGTGTGTTTGCGCCCTCCTGCAAGCGCGAATCGTGCTGCTGGATTCCGTCGCCGTGCACCGGATCATTCAAGAAGAACGTGAAGTTGGAATATAGGTCGAACAGCGAGCGCGAAACGAAGCCATCGGCGCGAAAGACATCGCCGTTCGCATACGGCCGCATGTAATAGGCGGACGCCGTACCCATTCCGACGCGTCCCCCGTCCGTCGGGTCGATAAAGCCGAAGCGGTCGAGCGTGCCGGCCGACACCAGATCGAGCGGTATCTGGCCGGACGAATCGAAATCATTGCGCCCGCCGATGAACCGCACGCCGAACTTCGCTTCGTGCGCGAGCTCGCGCGTCAAGTTGGCATTCACGTTGTCGCGGCGGTAGTGTAGCGGATTGTCGAATGGGCCGTTGGTGTACGAGCCCTCGTACGCTACGTAGCTATCCATGCCGCGCCACTCCGGGCTGAACGCCAGGAACGCGCGCTTCGTCGCGAAGCTTCCGCCTTCCGCGCGAATGGTGAACTCGTCAGGCAGCGACTCGCGCTGGCGGATGTGCACCACGCCCAGGCCGCTGAAATCGCCATATTCCGCGCTGAACGGGCCGTTAATCACGGTAACGTCCTGAATCAGCTCCGGGCTGACCGACTTCAGCGAACCCAGGTAGCCTTGTCCGTGTCCCTGTGTGCCCTGGTTCTGTTGCACGTCGTCGAGCAGCACCTTCAGCCCTCCGTTTACGCCGCCGTGATCGAGATTGAAACCGAACCGCCGCACCTCGACAGACTTGCCGCCGCCTTCGTGTTGACCCGCGTCGATGCCGGCGTCGAGCTGCTGGAAAAGCTGATCGTCGCGCGTGAACAGCGCGCTTTTGTAAACCTCCGAGTTGCGCAAATCGATGCCGGGTTCGAGCGTTTTGGCCGATACCGTGATGCTGTAGCGGTCCGGCTGAAGCAGCTTGGCCGGCACCGCTGACAGCATCATCAGCAATAGGGTGATGTACGGCATCGCGATTACTCCACGCCAGCAGAGTGTTCGGAGATTATCCGCGCGTGTTCCAGCACATGCGGATCCTTCAGCCCGAACGCCAGCGCCTTCTGCATTTCGGTCTCCGCGCGCTTGTAATCACCTGAACCCGCGAGCGACCACGCATACGCCGCCTGGGTATATGCATCGTGCCGCCGCGAAAGCTCGCGTTCGGCGATCTGGCGCGCTTTCTCCGGCTGGCCCGCGTAATCGGTGTAATACGCCATAAGCTCGTGATTGGCATTGTCCGCCATCTGCGATTCCTTCAGCGCCTGCCGCTCGAACTCGGCGAAGGCTTGCGTGGCTTCTTCGGTTCGCCCCGCGCTGTGCAGCGCTTCGGCCACCGCGAACAGATTTTCCGCATGCGGCGCCGCGGTGTAGCGTCTCTGGAACAACGCCACGGATTCGTCAAACCGCTTCTGCCCCATCCTGACCTGTCCCAGCACGCCGAGGGCGTAGTGATATTCGGGAAACACGCCAAGCGCGCCTGTGGCGAACTTCTCCGCCTCGGCCGTATGCCCCGCCTCCAGGTGCAGGTGCGCGACCTGCGTGAGCAGCCAGGCCCGGTCTTCCAGTTCCTGGTACGGCGTGGAGTCGTATGCCTGTTGCATGAAGTCACTGGCGCCTTCGAAGTCGCCGTGTAACTCGCGCAGGTACGCCGCGCGCGTCAGCCCCGGTACGTTGCCCGGACGCAGATTTAGCATCCACTGCACCGCGTTCACGGCTTCCTGGTAATTTCCAAGCTCGGCATTAGCGTCGGCCAGATAGCCGTAGACAGTAATGTCATCAGGCGTCTGCCGGTTCAGCTTTGCCGCCGCTTCGCGCGCCTTCGCGAACTCGTGCCGGCCAAGCAGCAGCCACGTCTGCACTTTCATACCTTCGTAATTGTTCGGCGAAAGCGCGAACGACTTCTTCAGCATCTCCTCCGCCTTCGCATAGAATTCCACATCGGATGTCTCGCGCGCCCGCCGCGCGTACGACATCGCCAGCGCGTTGTACCCGCCGAAGTAATCCGGCTTCTTCGCAATCTCTTCCTTAGCTTTTTGAATGGCGGTCTCCGCCGGAGTGGCGGCGAACACCGACGCCATCGCAAACAAAGTCGCAATAATCTGTTTCATAAGTCCTCTCCTGCGGGGCAGGCCTCCAAACCAGATGCCCGCCCCACCCTCCTAGCTCCTAACTCCTGGCTCCTAGCTTTTAGCTACTAATTAATCGGACACACCCCGCCCGGCTGATTCACGCATCCCGGCTGTCCCGGACCCGCATGGGCGCTATCGCGTCCGCTATACGCATCCGCGAGGAAAGGGAACGTCCCCAGCAGTTGCGCCGACGACGTGTTCACGCCGTCGCCGATCGCTGTGCCGTATTTCTTGGCATCCACCAGAATTCCGGCCACTGCGCGAGCGGCGATATCGACGACGTCGTCCACCGGACGCCGCCCGTTGGGAAAGCCACCCAGATCGCCCGCCAATACCGCAAGCCGTTTCTGCGACCCGAACGGAGTTGGCGCGATCCCCGTGTTCAGCCGTAGAAGATCGGCGACCGGCCCGGCGTCGTTCGGTCCGCATCCGGGACAGATCGGCGCCATGTACTGCACGAGCGGCAGCAGATCGGTTCGCGGCCCCGAGGGAACCGGAATGCCAATGCTGCCGAAGATCTGCGCCAGCAGCGGATTGAGGAAGAAGTTGGAGAACTGCGCGTCATTGTACGGCTCATCCATGCTGAAGCGGTCCTTTGATCCGGTCCCGATGATGAGCTCGTTGATCAGCGGATTGCCCAGGCGCTGTACCTGTGCCCATCCGCCGTTCACAGCTCCGGAACCCTCGCCGCGCAGCACACTCTGCTTCCTGCGCGATGTCGTGCCCCACGTGCCGATCACCGCCAGCCTGTCGCCGGCCGCGTGCGTCGCACCATCGGCAGTCAGCATCGTGATGGGAACCTCCAGCACGATCGTGTTCACGTTGAAGCCCGCCAACGCGTTGGGCGCATAGTTGTGCGCGTCGTCGGAGTCCACCGCCGCGCTCAGTACGCCGCCGCCCGCTGACCCGCGGAAGTTGAGCGAATCGAAAGCGGCGCCGAGGTCGATGAAAAACGGATCGGCCACTGTCCCGGCGAACACCCGGATGCCGTTTACCAGCGTGTACACGCCTTGCTGCCGCAGTGCCGTGTAGTTCGGCATAGTACGCGGGCCGACGTTGGTTGGCACGGCGTACAGCGTCTGTCCGTTGTTCAACGTCTCCTGCACCTTTTTGGAGACCATCGTGACTTCGTACGTCTGGATGAGGTTGAGTCCCTGCGATCCTGGACCGGTAAGTGAGGTAATCGCTGGAATGCCGGCGAGGCTGCCCACGTATCCGGTGAACACGCCGGGGTTGGTGAACTGCGTTTTGAAACGGAATTGGAACGTGACGTCCGCGATTCCGTCGTGGTCGTTATCGATCTTCATTTCGTAGAGGATTCCCGGGTCGAATGGAAAGTAGTTCGGCCCGTTGGAAGGCTCCAGAAAAGGATCGACGTTGAGGATCATCACCGCGCGATCCGGATGCTCGGGGCTGACAAATGCGTACCAGTCAGTGATGTCGGCCTTCTGATCCAGAGCGGTGATGGGCGCTTCCCGGTGGCTGGCCGCGAATGACGCCGCCGCACCGGCCAGCGCGGTTATGAGCAACTTCGTTCGGAATATCATCAGAGTTTCTCTCCCGTGCGGAAGTTAGTTTCCTCGGTTAAGTACGAGGCGGAAGAGAAATCGGATTCGGTCGCGCCGGCGATCTTGTCGCCGGCGAGGTGATCATCAGAACGGCGCGATGATTACCGGTGTGGACGTCGGCGCATCCACGCCGGCCGCGTTTTCAAGTGTTACCGCCACTACGTCGCTGGGTGCGACTGCGGCGGGCGGATGGTATAGGTGGATTGCATTGCCCTGCTGGTCGGAGCGGAACAGACCCGCGGGTGCCGGCTTGCCGCCGTGGATGATCCACATCTCGTACGTCTTGCCCTCAGCCGGTGCTGGCAGGTGGGATGCTACCAGCAGCACGCCGGTGGGATGCACGAACACGCGCCCGCGGGGCGGTGTAGGCTGGCCCGTTCCGAATGTCACCTCGCGCGTATCCGGCGCCTGGATCAGCGCGAGAGCTTCACGCAGCGCTCCTACCTCGCTTACATTGTGCGCGATTTCGCTGCGCAGACGCGCCTCTCGTCGCTCATAATTGATCACCAGACCGAGCACGACCGCGGCCGATACCGCCAGTGTCACCAAAGCCGTAAACCAGCTCCAGCGCTCTTCGGGTAGGCCGCCCGCCGCCGCGAGGATGCGCAGCTTCAAGCGCCGTGGAGGCTCGGGCCCGCCGACCTCAGCGCCAAGTCCGTACGCCATCAGCCGCGCTTCCTTCAGTCCGGCCGTGCAGTTCTCACATCCGCGCGCCAGGTGCGCTCGCACTTCGCTCCGCTCGGGCTCCTCCAGCGTGCCCAGGGCGTAGAGCAGATAGTCGGGGCGGAGTTCGTCGCAGTTCATGCCGTTACCGCGCCTCCCCTCGCGCCAGCGCGGAGGGCAGCGCCTCTCGCATCTGTTCCAACGCGCGCCGCATCCATGTCTTGACGGTTCCCAGCGGCTGCCCCATGCGCGCCGCGATCTCCGTTTGCGACATGCCCTCGAAATATGCCAGTTCGATGGCTTCCCGCTGCTGTGCGGTCAACAGTTCCAGCGCGCGCTTCACGTGCCGGGCGAGGTCGAAGTGCAGTGGATCGCCGCCCATGGTCGCGAACAGCGCGGGGTTCTCGGTCTCATTGAGCTCCATGATTTCCGCGCGGACGCCGCGCGAACGCAGGTAATCGATTGCCCGATTGCGCGCCACCGCCAACAGCCAGGGACCTACAGCGCCGCGGTCGGAATCGAACCCGGCGGCGCGATTCCACACTCGCAGAAACGTCTCCTGCGTGAGATCTTCGGCCGTACCCGTATCGCGCACCATCCGCAGAATCAGGCGGTACACCATGCCGCCATACCGGTCGTACAACTCGGAAAGCGCTTGCGCGTCGCGCCGCTGCAGACGCGCGAGCAAATCGCCGTCGCCCTTTGCCAGAACTGCAAGGATCAGCGGAAGCATGCACTCGCCCGGTATCGCTCCATGAATTATAGCCGCACACGCCACGCAGGGCACCTGGAATGAACTACGTATGGGGTGAAATTTCGGTTTGGGGCCGCATTCGGTAACGCCGGCAGTCTTGCCGCCGGCGAGCCACGCACTTCCTCACCATGATCGGGACAATAGGTAACTTCGGGTAAGGCGAGGGATCGAGCATGCTGCCAGGACGCGTAGATTCGAGGGAAATCCCTAGGCGATCAGCGGAGGAGTACTAAAAAGAAGGCCGGCGGCAATCGGCAGGATGGTGCTCACGCCGCCGGCACGAAAAAGCTCGAATTCTCTCTACATCTATTTATGCGGAAACGGCGGCAAAATTGTGTCACGCAGGCAGCGAATTTTTGCCCTACTCGGTGTGATACTTCTCCATTGTCCGTGGATTGTAGCCCCAGTGGAACTCCAGTTCGTATCCCATCGATTTCGCCAGGCCGTCCAGGTCGGGGAAGAGCGTGGCGAACGTGATGTTCATCCGATACAGCTCGCGCATCCCCGTCTCGCGCACCGCATTCTTGAGGATGATCTTCGCCAGCACATTCTCCGCATCGGATTCGCCCAGGATCTCCTCTACGGGCACGTCGATCGCCCCTGGCACAGCGAACGTGCCCGATTGCGCGATCAACCGCTGGTTCATGGTGTGCGGCTCGCCCATCCAGATGAAGCGTTGCGTGCCTTTCACGAAGTAGCGCCGGAAATTGCCCTTGACGCGCGGGTCCATGCGGACCGGCTGCGGTGCGCGGCTGCTGTCGATGCGCGCCGGGTTCATCGCCCATACCACGCCATCGGCCAGTGTCCGTTCCAGTGCGAAAAACGCCGCCACGTATGGCGACCAGGTGAAATCGATCAGCCGCGTCGGTGCCCCGTGGTGCTGCATCAGCGCCAGCCACTGAAAGTCGTCTTCCCACTCCGGTGGCCGCGTGAGGAACTGGTGCGCCTTGCGCTTGAAGATGCGCAGAATGCGTTCCTCCTGCGACGGCCAGGCTTCACGCGCCACGCCGAAGTTCTGCAGATAGCGTGACAGAGAACTGTAGAGCGGCCAGCGTTCATCGCGCTCGCCGCGAAACGCCCAGTGCGAGTACGGTGGCTGCGTCACGAGGTTCAGAAATGCTTCCCAGGAATCCAGCTGGATCACCCGGAACGGCCGCGACGGGCGTTTCGGGCGTTTGCGGGTGGGCATTGTGAGGCGATGTTAGCTGTCGAACTTATACAAAGCCTTCTCAATACTAACGCCGCGCACGTCGATGCGGCTCAAATCCGTCGTGCCCACGCCGTGGCCTTCGGCCAACAGCAGCGTGTTGTCGCACGTCTGGAACGGCGCAGTGCCGCGCGGCGCCCGCGGATTGTAGCCCATCACGGCGGCCGAAACCGCATCGGTGCACACCGGATTCAGGCCCGCGATCAGGACCCCAGGCTTCACGACGCGGAGGCCGCGGATCCATGGCCCTTCGCCGCCCGCGACCGTCTCCACCCCGTCGATGATCGCCAGATCGATCGGGTGCGCCGCCGCCAGGTCCGCCACAATGTGCGGCACGCGATAGCCGGGATCGTGGTTGGCGCCGAAGTGCAGCTCCTGCGGCGCCGATTTCGACGGCTGCCGCTTACCTTCGTGGCCTACTTTCGCGCGGCCGTCTACCGGACTCTCGTTCGGCTCGTCCACGCCCGCAGTGTCGCCGTAGATCGAGGCCGGCAGAGTCCCGAAGCAGTTCTTCAGCGACAGCGTGATGCCGCACGTGGCGTGGTTCTTCAGCTTGGCGAAGCTGACGAATACGTCCGTCTCTTCATAGGCATGGTTCAAATCGTAACCGGGGTACATGTACGCCTGACCCGGCACCATAAAACGCGCGTAGCGCTTGCCCTTGCCGAGCGCGTTCGTGTTTTCGAACTCCACTCCCTGAGCGGCCGATTGCAGCTGCCGCACGTTCCAGCCGGAATCGAGCATCGCTTCTTCGAGCGGACCGGCGGACGCCCACGAGCTTTCCACGAAGCGGATGCGCTTGGCTCCCGCCCGCCCCATCAGGTACGCCGCCGAGCCCATCAGCTTCGGATGCACGTAGTGTGTCATGGCCGGCGCGCGCCCCTGGAAGCGAACGCCAGGGCTACCCGTCATGTTGATCTTCACCGTCACCGTTTTGTTGCGCACCAGCTTCTCGATGCCGCCCAGCTGGTCGAACATCGTGCCCAGCCGCGCAGTGAGATCCTCGCCATAGGTGTCGCACTTCGCGATCGCTACGGGCGCGGCGGGCGCATCCTTGGCTAGAGCGAGCTTCGCAAACGGCGCGGCGCTCAGCATGGCGATCCATTCTCGGCGAGTCATGTTATGGCTCCAATCTGATCGCGGCGCAGACGTTGACTTTATCGATGTCCACGCCCGATCCTTCTTCGGTGGAATAGATGTCCAGGGTCTTTTCGGTGCCTTCGGGCGTGATCAACGTCGCCCGTTTGTAGCTCCCCAGGAAGTGCACAGTCACGTTCTCCACGGGGAAATCGGAATAGTTGACGAGTTGCACAACTTCGGTCTTACCGTCAGCCGAAGCAATCACATTCGAAAGCATCGACGATACGTTGAACAGCCGGACGCCGAGGTTGCGCCGGCCGATCATCGAATTCACGTCCCGCCAGATGTCGTTCAGGCGATCGAGCTCTGATTTCTCGAGCGTGATGCGGCCCTCCGGCGGCGCAGCGTCTTTCCATCCCGGCGGGCCGGTGAGCAGCGCGCCGCCAGAGCGCGTGAAGTTGCGCAGAATCTCCTTCTGTTCGGTTGTCAGCGAATCCGGGTCGATGTTCACGGCCATGCTGGCGCCTTCCAGCGCGCCCGGCGCGAGCCGCTGCCGGGGCACCGGGACCACTGGCGTGTGCTTCACCGCAATCATATCGAGAATCCCGCCCGAAACCAGCCCGCCCTTCTCGGGGTCTTGAATAACCGCCAGCTTGCCGTACTCGTGCATGCCGCGCCATTCGGGGTGAGTTTCGAAGTACCGAAGCAGTGCAGAAATGCGTTTCCAACTCGCCATCGCGTCGGCGTCGCGCTTTTCCAGACGCGCAGTAAAATCGCCGTCGAGCGCCACCACCCACCGTGCTCCAGACATCGCCGCATCCGCCACTGCCTGCAGATAACGCGCCGTGGTGACAACGGTGCGTGCCGGAGGCTGATTGGCAATCCAGATGGTGCTCGGTCCCCACACGCGCGTCGCGCGTAGAAAGCCGGTGTTCGTATCGATCCACGCAGACCCGCTCGGGCCGGCAGTATGTGATCCGGCGTGCTCGTCCGAAATTCCGGGCCACAATCCCTGATACGTTCCGAGTATTGGCGCGCCCGAACCGAGCGCCATCTTGCCGCGCGAGGTGAGCTCGACGACCGGCGCCACACCCGCGGCCTGCCGCACAGCCGCCGTTGTCGCCTCGGCGAAGTCGCCTTCCAGGACGATACCGTTGGCGCCTGCGGAGAGAGCCTGTTTCGCCGCCGCTGCCTGATCAATCAACACAAGAGACAC
>Ga0126381_100006580_pt1 | contig 12866 bp, 12 predicted proteins | sample PanSoiMetPlot_28_FD_96465 | JGI IMG/M metagenome (GOLD analysis project Ga0126381, IMG submission 96465) | Tropical forest soil microbial communities from Panama - MetaG Plot_28 | ecosystem: Environmental > Terrestrial > Soil > Tropical forest > Bulk soil | place: Panama | collected 2016-02-17
CATCAAGCTCGGCGGCGAGGCGGTGCGCATCGGCCAGGCGCAGGGCTACAAGCTCGAAGACATTGCTGGCCAGAATGCCGAAAAGCTCGCGCGTGCTTCGGAGGGAGATCGAGCAGCGCTCGATGAGGTCGAGGCGCTGATGCTGGCACTGCGCAACTCACAGGGACGCAGCGAGGCGCAGCGTCCGTCGATGGGCCAGGACATGCAGAAGGGCCGTCGCACCGAAATCGACTTCATCAACGGCGTCATCGTCGAGCGGGGTAAGGCGCTGGGGCTTCCGACCGCGACGCACGAAAAGCTGATTGCAGCGGTGAAGCAGGTCGAACTGGGCAAGGCGGCGGCGAGCCCCGAGCTCCTTTATGCGATACATTGAGGGAAAGGCGGACAGTGGAAGCTGCCCTTGATACGGTTGAGCGCGGCGTAGCGCCGGGCTCGTTGGAACCGTAGAACAGGATAGCCGTTCTTCAACCATCAGTCGATCAGCACCGGGAGGCGACGCATGCGGCGGTCAATGGCGGTGATGCTGATCTGCGGCGCGCTTGCGGCTTGCCAAGCCCCCTCGCCGTTCCAATACAAGGTGCCAGACCTCGCCGCGCTATCGCCGCCCGGCAACCTCGACGCCGACCGCGCGGCCTGCAACAAACAATTCCCGCCGCGTCTCGGGAACTATCTGCCGCATGCCGAATGCGTCAACGCGGCGGTCGAACGCGATGCGATCCCGACCGCGCGCTACCCCGACCTGGTCCAGCTGCAGGAACGGCTGCGGCTCAAATATTCGGGCGAGATCGACCGTGGCGTGCTGTCGCCGCGCGAGGGCGAACGCAAGATGAAAGCGGCCGACGAGCTGGTCGAGGCGACGATCCGCGACCGCGATCGCGGCCGCGAAGCGGTCGCCGACCAGCGGGTAAGCCGGCTTCAGGCAATGCTCGAATAGAAGGCTCACCCGACGCTATTGCCAGCTGAGGGTCAGCACGTCGCCGTGCATCTCGTAGCCCTGCAGGCGCTTCAGGAAGCTCTGCCCGAGCAGCGAGATGCCCGCGTCGCCCTGCACGACCATGCCCTCGACATTGTCGACCTCGAGCGCGCCGATGCGGATCTGCCGGATCATCACCGGCGCGGCTTTGGCGACGCCATTGGCGATGTTGAGCGAGATCGTGTAGTTGAGGTTGCCCGCGACGCCGGCCTTTAGCGCGTCGGCATGGGTCAGCGCCACCATCGTCGCACCAGTATCGATGATGAACGGGATCGGCGCGCCGTTGACCGTGGCGTCGAGGAACACATGCCCGTCGGCCCGGGCGCGCAGGGTCAGGGAATTGGTCACCTGCGCCATCGGCTGGCCCAGCGGCCGCAGCTGCTCGGCGGATGACGTGTTGGCGGCCAGAGGTCCGCTCGCATGGACGGCCGCGGAACCCGGCGCGGTGGCGGGCGCCGACCCTGCGGTAAACTGCTGCTGGTTGACAAAGCCGTAAACGACCAAGCCGCCGACGAGCCAAATCACCAGCTGCTTGACGGCCCAGCCGATCATGCCGGTGCCGCGCTCCGGCTCTAGAAAGCGGTTGTTGTACCTGTCCATCCCGCTGCCGCCGGGAAGCCAAACCGCGAAAGGATACCCCGGCGGGATTAAGCATGGGTAAAGGACAAGAGAAGGGCTCGACGGCGTCGGTCTTCGCGAGAGCTGAGGCGCGCTGGGCGCGACGGCGGGCGGAACTGATGCCGGCGTACGGCCGCTTTTGGGGTCGAAAATGTTCTTGCTGCGACTAAATTCTTTGTGCTGTAAAGCGCACCACCTTCGCCCGTGACATGCATCCATTCGGCCAGACGGCACGATCCCGGTCGCATAGCAACAGGTCAATCATATGCAATCATTGAAGCTTGGCCTGGTTGGCCGGCCGAGCTGGAGCGCCGTCATTATTGGATTGCTGGCGGGTCTGTGCGGCAGTTGGGCGGCGTTGGACGTGGTGGGTTTCAATCTGACCCGGCGCATCGCGCAGAGGATCTCGCCGCCAGAGGCGGGTACCCCCCAGCTTCCGGAAACACAGGTTTCGCAGCTACCGGTGGCGCCCAACAACGGCTATTGGGACGGGATCGCCGGCCTCAACGTCGTGCGCGACCCCGCCGGGCCGGATGCCGCGATGCATCTGACCGCGATCGGCCTCAAGCAGCACGCGATGAGCTACCACGTCAACGCGCTGCCTCCTGATACGATTTTTCGTTCCTCGGTCGAGGTAAAGTTGAGCGCCGCCAACGATGTCGGGATCATGATGGAGGCCCGAGATTCGGTGACGAGCTCTGGCCAAGCCTCGCATTACGCGATGGTTTTGTTTGACTTTCGACTCGCGGACGTGGTCGCCCCGCGGGTCCTAGCGACCCGCGGCGACCTCGTCGCCGACGGCGTCGAGACCGAGCCTGACGGCTGGATCAAGATCTGGATCGATCAGAAGACGGCTGACGGCGCGGCCTTTGTCCAGTTGCAGATGTTCAATCTGCAGCACGAGCTCGAGTTCAGGAGCACCGGCCAGCAAATCTCGTTCCGCCGGCTGAGCATCGAGACCGTGACGCCGGGTGACAAGCAATGACGCCCGACGAAGCCGCCGGAGCCGACACGCTCAAGAGCGATGCGGCGATCACCGTCGAGCGGGGCGGTGCCAGGCCTGGCTTGTTCCCCTCGGCGAGCGTCGAGCGAGGGGGCGAGCGCGGCGCGCGGCGATGGGTCGCGGCCGTCGGCTTTCTCGCCGGTTACGCGGCGTTGATCTACTTCTTCTGGAAGATCGACGTCTACGACCGGCATTTTTTCGATCAACAGTACAGCGCGGTCTACAACGCGATGCGCTGTCTGTTTGCGTTCTATCTGTTCGTCCTGCTCCACACGACCGGCGAAACGATCATCAACCTCGTCGCGTCGCGGCGATGGACCGGTGCGCTCGGGCGCGGCGAGAAGACGGTCATCGCGTTCTTTGTCGGCGCCGTGGCCTGGCAATTCTTCATGCTGGCGCTGGGCTACCTGTCGCTGTACACGCGACCCGTCATCATCGTCGCGACGCTGCCCGCTGTTTTCGGGGCGTCGTGGACGTACGGCCGAACGCTGGGCGAGATCAGCCGCTCGCTCGGCGCCCGGTTTGCCAGCTACCCGCTACCGACGCGACTCGCCGCGCTCGCGCTCGCGGTCGTCCTGCTGATGGCTGCAGTTCTGCTCGCGATCGTCAAGGGACTCTATCCCGCCGGGGGTCATGACTACTATACGCATTATTTCTACTATTACATTGTATGCTTGAAGAATCATGGTATCTGGCCGAATGAGGTCTGGTATCATTATTTCTATTCAAAGGGGGAGGGGATTTTCTTCCTGGGGATGCTGCTGACTGATCCCCTTGCGCCGTCGATCGTCACCTATTGTTTTATCGCCGTGGCCGCGGTCGCGCTGTTTTTGTTTATCGAGCGCGCCGCGCCAAATTCGCTGTGGCCGTGGGTCGCGGTGGCAGCGTGGTTCCTGATCCTGATCTACGCGGGCGGCGAAACCGGGCTGAGAACCGACAACAGCAATTACTGGGCGGAGTTTCCCAAAGAGCACGAGATTAACGCGGCGTTCGTTGTCGTCCTGATCTGGCTTGCCGACGGTCTCCTGCGCCAGAACGGTCGGGCCAACCGATTGCTTTTGTGGGTAGCGTGCGCCTGCAGCCTTGCGGTCGCCTATATCGAGCAACCGACGCCGATCTTTGTCGGCATGTTCACCGTGTTCGCGATGCTGTTTCTCGCGGTGCGCCGGCAGTTCGGCAAAGCCGCGCAATTCTTCTTGCTGGCCACCGCCTCGGGCGTCGGCTTTCTGTCCAACCTGGTCCTCAATTATGTGACGACGGGGGTGCCGAACGACGCTTTTATCAACCTACTGTGGCCAATCATCAATCTCCATAAGACCGACGAACTCGGCTGGACCTGGCGGCTCATCAAACATTCGCGCGATCTGGTTGGGGTCAAAGCCACGCTAGAATCCCTGACCTTCCCGCTGTTCTTGGACCAGCTCACGCAATATTGCCACGTCGCGCTACTGCTGCCGTGGTTCGGCTATCTTCAGGGCGCCATCTTTGCGCTCGGCACTGCGGTCGTCTTTGTGCTCGCGCGGCGACCCATCCCGGACCGGCTGCGTCCGTCGCTGCTCCTCCTCGCAAGCTTGACGATCGCCTTTCTGATCTCGGCGTCGATGGGGGCGGCGTTGCCCGATTCGTTCTATCGCTACGCCTCGTTTTTTGTGCCGATCGAATTCGCCGCAGGCGCGATCCTTTGGCTCTCCATCGGCGCGATGGCGCGGCCGCGTTGGGCGCAAGTTGCGGCGGGTCTCGTGGTGCCGGTCATCGCCTTTGCCCTTTTCGCGCAAGGGCTGTGGCGTCAGCAAGGAGCGCATCTCGAAGCTGTCGTAAACAGCGGGGCACGCTTCGTCTCGGGCCGGCACAGCATCTATGATGCTTATGTCGACCAGGCCGCCTGGCCGGCGCGTATGCCGTTCGGCGGCATATATCCCGGATCACTCGCCGTCTGGAGGGGGCTCGGGCCAACGACTCAGCCGCGGGTCTGGACGTTTCACATCCACAGCTATTGCATGCTGCCCGGCTGTCTCTTCGAATCGGACGAGTCGTTTCCGGGATCGCCGCGCATGGCCGACGTCATGTTTGGGCCGCTTGACCAGGCGCGCGCCATTTTACAGCAGGAGGGGCTGAACTATTTCTTTTACAGTCAAGAGCTGCAAATCCGCGACGCACTGCCGGCCGCCGGCATCTTTGCGCCGGACCAAATCGGCCATTACCTCGGCGTCAAATGGACCGACGGCACGACCTACCTCCTCACGTGGCTCGGCCCGGGGGTCGAACCGCTCAGCGCGGACTGGCTGGCGCAATACCGGAAGCACGTCTCGGAAACGATCGAAGTCGTGTATTTTCAGCGCATCCGCTTGATCCTGCGCGACGTCTACGAACAGCTCAAAAGCCACCCGCACTGGGGCTCGCAGCTCAAACTGCCGTGGCTGCGTTGACCCAAGCTACCTGACGATTTGGAGCGCCTTTACAGACGCATGCGTCTGGAAAGCTCTGCCAGCGTCTCTTCTTCCGCCGCTTTGATAAAGATGGTGCTGCCGGACAGGATTGAACTGTCGACCTCTCCCTTACCAAGGGAGTGCTCTACCACTGAGCTACGGCAGCGTAGCGTTCTGGCCCATAAGGGCGGCGTCGGAGATACACGAGGCCCCGGCGATTGACAAGGCAAGCGGGGCGTCTCAGGTTGCGACGCGGGGGGACGCACGCGGCTTTGGGCCGCTGGCCTGGCATGGGGGGAGCATGAGACGAACGTTGCGGGCGCAATCTTCATGGTTGCTGTTGGCGCTGCTCGCGCTGGCGAGCTGCGCGACCCCGCCCCTGCCGCCGACCGCCCCGGAACCTCCAGCACCACCTCCGGCCGTCGAGGCGCCTGCTCCCGTCCCGCCGGGTCCACCGAGCGCCAGCTCCGACCAGGATTTCATCAACCAGGCGATCGGGCTCAACGACCGGCAGATCGGCATGGGCCGGCTCGCCAGGGGTAAGGGCGCGCAGAAACCGGTTCGCTTGCTCGCTCTCCGCCTGGCCGCCGAGCACACGCTGCTGAACCGCCGTCTGGAGTTGCTCGCCAAGCGGCTCAGGCTCGATGTCGCGCCGCCGCCCGATCAGCCGCCCCCGGCGTTGCTGACGAATTTCGGCCCCGAGTTCGACCGGGCCTACCTCGACCTGGTGATCAAGGGCCACGAGGACCTGATCGCACTATGCGAAAGCGAGGCCGCCGGCGGGCAAGATCCACGTGCCCGGTATTTTGCACGCGAGCTGGTGCCGATGCTCCGCCTGCACGCCCGCGAGGCCGCGGCGATTGGCGGCAAATTCGGGGCCTGAGACCACCGATGGCCGATCGAGGTGCCCGCCGTCGCACCCTCACCTCGGCCAAGCAGGCCGAGCAGGCAGCGCGCGACAAGCGTCTCACCGACGCGCTGCGGGCGAACCTGCATCGGCGCAAGGAACAGGCGCGGGCCCGTCAGGACGGAGGAAGGGATCGGTCAGAGGCGGATACGCCAAACGACGATCGCAACGGGGGCTGAATCTCTGCTAAGCACCGGAGCGACCAAAGATCATCCGAGCACACGACAACACGGCGCAAATTTTTGCTACAACACGGCTGCGTCTCGATGGGGGGATATCAGCGATGAAGCGCCGTGACGTTTTGAAGTCGGGCTTGGCGGGCGCCGCCGTGCTGGCAATGCCGCGCCTCGCGCGCAGCGAAGCGCAGAGCACGATCACCTTTGTGCCGCATGCGGACCTTGCCTCGCTCGACCCGGTGTGGACGACAGCCGACATCACGCGCAACTTTTCGCTGGCCGTGTACGACACGCTCTACGGCTTCGATGCCGCCTTTAACGTGCAGCCGCAGATGGCCGCGGGGCACGCGGTCACCGAGGACGGCAAGCAGTGGGACATCACACTGCGCGACGGCCTCAAATTCCATGACGGCACGCCGGTATTGGCACGCGATTGCGTCGCGACCATCCAGCGCTGGGGCAAGCGCGACGCGATCGGCACAGCGCTGATGGCGCGCACCGACGAGGTCAGCGCAACGTCGGACAAGACGATCCGTTTTCGACTGAAGACGCCGTTTCCCCTGCTGAGTTACGCGCTCGGTCAGGTCTATTGCGCGATCATGCCGGAGCGGCTGGCGAAGACCGAGCCGAATACCCAGGTCACCGAGGCGGTCGGCAGCGGGCCGTTCAAATACGTCGCCGACGAACGCGTTCCCGGGCAGCGCGTCGTCTTCCAGAAGAACGCCGATTACGTCCCCCGCGACAGCGGTAAGCCGAGCTTCAACGCCGGGCCCAAAATCGCCAATTTCGAGCGCGTCCTGTGGAATTTCGTGCCCGACCCGGCGACCGCCGCGGCGGCGCTGCAGAGCGGCGAGATCGACTGGTGGGAGAACCCGCCGATCGACCTGGTTCCGCGGCTGAAGAGCGACGCGAACCTGACGGTCACGGTCAAGGACACGACGGGCGAGATCGGCTGTCTGCGCTTCAACCATCTCTTCCCGCCCTTTGACAAGCCGGCGGTACGCCGCGCGGTGCTGTCGGCGATCGACCAGAAGGATGTCATCACCGCCTTTGCCGGCGCCGCGCCGGAGCTGATGAAGACCGATGTCGGGCTATTCGTGCCGGGCACGCCGTTGGCGAGCGATGTCGGGGTCGAGATCACCCGCGGCGCCAAGGATTATGCCAAGGTGAAGCAGGACCTGGCGGCGGCCGGCTACAACGGGGAGAAGGTCGTCGTGCTCGCGGCCACGACAATCCCGTCGATCTGGGCGGAGGCGTCGGTCGCGACCGACGTGCTGCAGAAGATCGGAATGAACGTCGACCTGCTCGCGCTGGAATGGGGCGCGGTGGTGTCGCGGCGTTCGTCCAAGGAGCCGCCCGACCATGGCGGCTGGAACATCTTCTATACCTATCTCGGCGGGTTCGGGAACATCTCGCCCGGCCCCAACATTGCGATCCGCGGCAGCGGCGGCAATGCCTGGTTCGGCTGGCCGACCGACCCCGAGATGGAAACGCTGCGCGACCAATGGTTCGCCGCGCCCGACCTCGCCGCGCAGCAAAAGATCTGCCGCGACATGCAGGTCCATTTCTGGCAGAACCCGAGCTATGTGCCGCTCGGCATGTACGATCAGCCCACGGCCTTTCGCAAATACCTCGTCGATGTGCATGATGGCTGGCCGCAATTCTATGGCGTGAGGCGGGCCTGAGTTCCGACCGCGACTTGAGCGTGACCCAGAATATCTACGACGACCCGGACTTCTATGCGGGCTATAGCCAGCTGCCACGCTCGGTTACAGGGTTGGACGGCGCGCCCGAGTGGCCGGCGCTGCGCAGCCTGCTGCCGGCTCTGGTGGGGCTCCGGGTGCTGGACCTCGGCTGCGGCTATGGTTGGTTCTGCCGCTGGGCGCGCGAACAGGGCGCGGCGCAAGTGCTCGGCCTCGACGTCTCGGAGAAGATGCTGGCGCGGGCGCAGGAATTCGGCGTCGACGCGGAGATCACCTATGAGCGGGCCGATCTCGAAACATTCGACCTGCCGGCGGCGTCGTTCGACGTCGCATACAGCTCGCTGACGCTGCACTACATCAAGGATGTCGCAACGTTCTTCGGCAAGATCCACCGCGCGTTGGTGGCGGGCGGACGCTTCGTGTTCTCCACCGAGCACCCGATCTACATGGCACCGTCTCGGCCCGCCTGGTCGGCCGGCGACGACGGGCGCGAGGTCTGGCCGCTCGATCACTATCTGGCCGAAGGGCCGCGCACGACGGATTGGCTCGCCACGGGTGTCGTCAAGCACCACCGCACCCTCGGCACCACGCTCAACGCGCTGATTCGCACCGGTTTTACGGTCAACCATGTCGAGGAGTGGGGGCCGAGTGTCGAGCAGGTCGCCGCCAAGCCGCAATGGGCGCGGGAGCGCGAGCGGCCGATGTTCCTGCTGATCGCGGCGGACCGCTAGCCGGGCACAAGCGTGTGCGTAGCTGGATGGGCTTGGGGTTGTCGATCTGTCGCCCGATCGTGGACGCGCATGGTGGAAGGTTGTGGACCACCGTGCACGAGCCGCACCGGGCGATCTGCCGCGTCACCCCGCCGCTGAGGCCACCCGTCGAGCCGCGGGGTTGAGCCGCGCCGGTCGCTCCAGTAAAAGCTTGCGCGGGAGAGAAACGGCCGAATACCGACGCGTCGCGTTTATAAGGCGCGATGCATAGGAGCCGTAGGTATGGACAGGATCATTATCCGCGGAGGCCTGCCGCTATCGGGCGCGATCCCGATCGCCGGCGCGAAGAACGCCGCGCTTCCGCTGATGGCGGCGAGCCTGTTGACCGACGAGCCCCTCGTCCTCGGCAACCTCCCGGAGCTAGCCGACATCCGGACGATGGCCGATCTCCTGGCGCAGCACGGCGTCGCGGTGACGACGGTGGCGTCGGGTCGCGACCTGCCGGAACACGTTCTCGAATTGTCGGCGCGCGAGATCGCCTCGACCACCGCACCCTACGACCTGGTGCGCAAGATGCGCGCGTCGTTTCTCGTGCTGGGGCCGCTGTTGGCGCGTTGCGGTGAGGCGCGGGTGTCGCTGCCGGGCGGCGACGAAATCGGCGTGCGCCCGGTCGATCTGCACATCAAGGGGCTGCAGCGGCTGGGCGCCGAGGTCGAGCTGGCGGGCGGCTACATTGAAGCCCGCGCGCCCCACGGGCTGAAGGGCGCCGAGATCGCCTTCCCCAGCGTCTCGGTCGGCGCCACCGAGCATCTGCTGATGGCGGCGGCGCTGGCCGACGGCGAGAGTGTGCTGAGCAACGCCGCGCGCGAGCCCGAGATCACCGATCTCGCGCATTGCCTCAACCGGATGGGCGCGCGCATCGATGGCATCGGCACCGACCACCTCAGAGTGCGCGGCGTCGCGCGGCTGCACGGTGCGCGGCACACGGTGATCCCCGACCGCATCGAGACGGGCACCTATATCATGGCGGTGGCGGCAGCCGGCGGCGAGGTGCGGCTCGACGGCGCGCGGCTCGACCATCTCGAAGCCGTGGTGCGCGTGCTCGAACACGCCGATATCCGGATCAATGCCTGCGAGAGCGGCATCCTCGTTCGCCGCAGTACCGGGCGCATCGACGGGGTCGACGTGATGACCGAGCCCTATCCGGGCTTCCCGACCGACATGCAGGCGCAGATCATGGCGCTGATGACGATCGCCGACGGCGCGGCGATGATCACCGAGACGATCTTCGAAAACCGCTTTATGCACGTACCCGAGCTGATGCGCCTCGGCGCCAACATCAATGTGCAGGGACCCTCGGCGCTGGTGCGCGGGGTGAGGCGGCTCACGGGCGCCCCGGTGATGGCGACCGATTTGCGCGCCTCGGTGTCGCTGGTCATCGCGGGGCTGATCGCCGAGGGCGAGACCGCGATCAACGGCGTCCACCACCTCGACCGCGGCTACGAGCGGCTCGAAGAAAAGCTCGCCGCCTGCGGCGCGCGCATCGAACGGGTGCGCGGTGGCGGCTGACGGCCTGTTGCGCCTGCGCGCCGAGGATGCGGAGGACCTCGCGGTGATCTCGGCGGTCGCGCAGGACGCGCTGATCTCGGTCAAGGACTTGACCTATGACCGGGGCGAACGCCGCTTCACCGTCGTCGCCAACCGCTTCCGCTGGGAGGGCAAACTGCCCGCCGCGCCGAAAGACGGCGACGGGGCCTTCTTTGAGCGCACGCTGTGCGCACTGTCGTTTGCCGAGGTCAACGGGGTCACCTATCGCGGCTTCCGCCGGGACGACGACGAGCGCATCCTGGCGCTGCTGGCGATCCGCGCCGGTGAGAAGCCCGGAACCATCGACCTGCAATTCTCCGGCGGCGCCACCTTGCGTCTCGGCGTGTCGGAGATCCGCGTCCACGCGACGGATCTCGGCGAGGCGTGGCCGACCCCATGGCAGCCCGATCACAGTGCAGACGATCCCCCATGAAAACGATCCACGCCGACAATGACGACAAGCTGATCATGGCGCTGCCGAACGGCCGCATTCTGGCCGAGGTCATGCCGCTGCTGCGCCGCGCCGGGATCGAGCCGGAACCGGCGTTCGGCGACCCGGCGGCGCGGCAATTGCGCTTTGCCACCTCCGACCCGGGGCTCGACATCATTCGCGTGCGCAGCTTCGATGTCGCGACCTTTGTCGCGTTCGGCGCGGCGCAGATCGGCGTCGCCGGCAACGACGTGCTGATGGAGTTCGACTATTCGGAGATCTACGCGCCGCTCGACCTCGATATCGGGCATTGCCGGATGATGGTCGCGGCGCCAAAGGAATCGGTCGACCAGGAGGACCCGCGAACCTGGAGCCACATTCGGGTCGCCAGCAAGTACCCACAGGTGACGCGGCGGCACTTTGCCGCGCGCGGTGTCCAGGCCGAGGTCATCAATCTTCACGGCGCGGTCGAGCTTGCGCCGATTATCGGGCTCTGCCGGCACATCGTCGACCTGGTCCAGACCGGCAACACCTTGCGGGCCAACGGCCTCGTCGAGATCGAGCATATCGCCGACATTACCTCCCGGCTGATCGTCAACCGGCCGGCGCTGAAAACCCGGCCCGACGCGATCGGTTTCTGGATCGACGCGCTGCGCCAGGCGACCGCGCAGGCGCGGCAGGAGACACCGGCCGCCGCGCCGGGATGACACGATGACCGCCCGCCTTTCGACGCGCGACACCGGGTTCGAGACAGCGTTTGCCGCGCTGCTCGCGACAAAGCGTGAGAGCGACGCCGATGTCGACGCAGCGGTCACGGCGATCATCGACGACGTTGCAAGACGCGGCGACGCGGCGCTCGTCGATTACACCGCGCGCTTCGACCGGGTGAGGCTGACGGCGAGCGAGCTGCGCCTGTCGCCCGAGGAAATCGCCGCCACCGCGGCGAAAGCGCCCGCAGAGACGGTCGCTGCGCTCGAGCTCGCAGCGCAGCGGATCGAGAGCTTCCACCGCAAGCAATTGCCGCAATCGCTCGACTACACCGACGAGGCGGGCCTGCGGCTCGGCATGGAATGGCGGCCGCTGGCGAGCGCCGGGCTCTACGTGCCGGGCGGCACCGCCGCGTACCCGTCCTCGGTGCTGATGAACGCGATCCCGGCCAAGGTTGCCAAGGTCGAGCGGCTGGTGATGGTCGTGCCGGCGCCCGATGGTGGGCTCAACCCGTTGGTCATGGCGGCGGCGCGCCTCGTCGGCATCGACGAGATCTACCGGATCGGCGGCGCGCAGGCGATCGCAGCGCTCGCCTACGGCACGGCGACGATCGCGCCGGTCGACAAGATCGTCGGGCCGGGCAACGCCTATGTCGCCGCCGCCAAGCGCCGCGTCTTCGGCCGGGTCGGCATCGACATGATCGCCGGACCATCGGAGATCCTCGTTGTCGCCGACCCCGGCAATGATCCCGCCTGGATCGCCGCCGACCTGCTGTCGCAAGCCGAGCACGACGCATCGGCCCAGGCGATCCTCGTCACGAATGATAGTGAATTTGCGACGCTGGTTGAGAAAGCCATAGCCAACCACTTGATGATATTGCCGCGCTCCGCGATCGCGCGGCAAAGCTGGGACACCAACGGCGCAGTCATCGTGGTGCGCGACTGGAACGAGGCGGCGGGCCTCATCGACCGGGTCGCGCCTGAGCATCTGGAGTTGGCGGTTGATGCGCCGGAAGTGCTGGCGAAGCGCGTCCGTCACGCCGGCGCGATATTCCTCGGCCGCTACGCGCCGGAAGCGGTCGGCGACTATATTGCCGGCCCGAACCACGTGCTGCCGACGGCGCGCAGCGCGCGTTTTGCCTCGGGCCTGAGCGTGTTCGATTTCTTGAAGCGTACGACGTTTGTCGGCTGCGACGCCGACGGGCTAGCGGCGCTCGCGCCGGCGGCGATCCGCCTGGCCGAAGCGGAAGGCCTCGACGCGCACGCCCTGTCACTGTCGATCCGGCTCAACCGCTAGGCGGCGGAGATGAACCGCATCGCCGCGATCACTCTCGACGAGAAGAGCGTGGTGCGCCGCAGTCCGGAGATCGAAAGCGAGCGCAACGCCGCGATCGCCGACCTCTTGCATGAGAACAGCTTCGCGCCGGCCTCGGGGCAGGCGGGGCCGTTTGCGCTGCATTTGGCGATCGAGGAGAACCGCCTGCTGATCGAGGTGAGCGGCGCCGACCGGTCCAGCGAGACGATCCAAGTGGGGCTCGGGCCGTTCCGGCGCATCGTCAAGGATTACTTCGTCGTCTGCGAGAGCTATTACGACGCGGTGCGCCGGCAAAACCTGGCGCAGGTCGA
>Ga0126381_100006581_pt1 | contig 12865 bp, 12 predicted proteins | sample PanSoiMetPlot_28_FD_96465 | JGI IMG/M metagenome (GOLD analysis project Ga0126381, IMG submission 96465) | Tropical forest soil microbial communities from Panama - MetaG Plot_28 | ecosystem: Environmental > Terrestrial > Soil > Tropical forest > Bulk soil | place: Panama | collected 2016-02-17
AAGTCGTCCACGATCCGCACGAAGTCGGGGATCCACTTCCGGTCCATGCCCCCTTCGACGACCTGACGTTCGCAGAAATGAAAGAACGCCTGGGGGTCGAAGTGCGTGCCGGGACGCAGCTTTAGCGCCGCCATCACCAGCTCGTCGGACACCGCACAAGGAACCCCGTAGGCCGCCGAGAGCATCACATCGGGATGCTCGGCCAGATGGCGTGCGACCTGCGCCGCGGAGAAGTTCTCTCCATCCTTGCGGATCCAGTCATCCGTTCGGCCGTCGAAGAACAAGAAGCGCTTGCCTTCGTGCACGAGGACGTGTCCGAGGTCGCCGGAGTGGTAGACGCCGTCGCGATGCTTTGCAGTGTTGGCCTCCGGGTTGTCGAAGTAGCCCTGGAAGAGCCCGGTGTCGGCCCCGAGCCTGCAGATCTCTCCCACCGCGTCGGCATAGTTCAGGATCTTGCCGTCGGGAGCGAGGCGGACGGGCGGGCACTCCTTGCCCTGCTCATTCAGGACCTTCACCGCGGCATCCGTGACTTCGCCAACACTCCCACGCGGGTCGGTCTTCTTGCGGAAGGTGCTGATCGCAGCTTCAGTGGAACCGTAGAGCTCGAACATATCCTCGAGCCCGAGCCAGCGCGTGAAGCGGTCGATGTCCGGGGGCGAAGCCCCGTTTCCGAGCGCATACCGCAGGTGATTTCGGGGATTGCGTGCCACCTCGCGCAAGATGCGCTCCTCGTCGCCGTCGTACTCCCGCTCGATCGCGCTCAGGATGTAGTGCACGGGTTCGCCGACGTAGTTCCAGTAGGTGACGCCGTGCCGCAGCACATCCGGGACGAAGTTGCTGGCGCTGAAGCGGTCCCGCAGCGCGAGCTTGCCACCCACCCAGAACGCGGGCGAAAAGCCGAGGAAGAGGGCGTTGGAGTGGAACAGGGGCATGCAGGCATAGCCCACCGCGTCGCGACCGAGCTCGAGGCTGCGCGAAACTGCCAGGCCCGTGACGAGCAGCTTGAAGTGGTTGTTGTTGATGCCCTTCGGTAGGCCGGTGGTGCCGGAGGTGTAGATCACCAAGAGATTCGCCTCCGGGACGACGGTCGCCTCGGGTGCATCCAGGGACTTGCCGGGAGCGGCGATCTCCCGGGACAAGCTGGCCTCCCAATCATCCGCCGCCGCGCTCTTGAGCTCCGGAGCGCGGCGCACGAGGACGTTCTCCGCCGCCACGTGCTTCAAGGAGCTGCGCACCCGCTCGAACTCGGGCAGGTAACGTTCGTCGAGCACCACCAGGCGCGCGCGCGAGTGGTTCAGCACTCCGGCGAGCGTCTCCCCGCGCAGCCCCGCGTTCACACCGAAGAGCGTAAAGCCCAGATACCCGCACGCGCCACACAACGCGAGGAGTTCGAGGTGATTGTCGAACAACATCGCGACATGACCGGGTCGGTTTTCGTCGCACGCACCAAGGCGCCGGCGCAGGAGCTGTGCGGTGCGCACAGATTCGTCGCGGAAGCGACGGTAGGTCCAGACGCGGCTTGCCTCGAGCAAGAAGGGCGATTCGGCGGCCACCGCGTGCGTGGCGCGCGCTTCGATCTGTGCGCCCAGGGTGAGGGGTGCCTGGAACGCGAGGGGACCGACAGCCACGACGGACCTCCTGCAGCCTCAGTCGAATGGGGCCAAGGAACCCGACGTTACCAGAGCAAAGCCGGGCGAGCCGCAGCCCGCCTCCTCGGCATCAGTGCTCAATGATCTCGAGGATGTAGCGCTTCTTCTCCTTGCCGCTCGCCGCGGCCATGATGGTGCGAATCGCAGATGCGTGGGCACCACCCTTTCCGATGACCTTGCCCAGATCTTCTTTCGCGACACGCAGCTCGAGCACGTGGGCGTGCTCTCCGATGACTTCCTTGATCTGCACCTCGTCGGGCTTGTCGACGAGTGCCCGTACGACGGCTTCGATGAGCGCCTTCATGACCCCTCCACGACCGCAACTCGGAGCGCACGCGCCTCGCATCCCCTCGGCCATGCGTGCGCGAGGTCCCGATGCGCTCCAGTCTACGCTTAACCCGTGTCCGTCGGGAAGCGAATCCGCAGTTTCTCACCCTGTGGTGCGCAGATTTATCCGTCCCCGACGCTGCCGCCGTGCGCGCGCTTTCCACGCGGGGAATCTCCCGCGGTTCTCTTCAGCTTTCCGCCGGTCGGACCGAAGATCCCAGAATGGGGGCAATTCGTCTAGATCGCCTCGTGCAGCGTCTGGGCAAGCGCGAGGTATTGCGGGCCATCACGTTTCAGATGTCGCCGGGCGAGGTCCTGGGCCTCACCGGCCCGAACGGGGCTGGCAAAACGACGCTCCTCAGAGTCATCGCGGGCCTGTTGCTTCCCACCGCCGGCGCCGTGCGTGTGCTGGGCCAGGCACCCGACCGTGCTCGGCGGTCTGGGTCCATCGGCTTTTGCGGGAGCGGAGACGGGTCGTGGGTCCGCAGGCTCGACCTTCGGGCCGGCCTCTCCTTCCATGCGAGGGCGGGGGGGCTCGGCCGTGCAGCCGCCGCGGCCCGCATCAACGAACTCGCGGAGCGACTTGGCTTCTGGAGCCACCTCGACGTCCCGGCCGATCGCTGTTCCACCGGGATCCGCCAGCGCGCGGCGCTGGCCCGCGCCCTCCTCCTTCGTCCGCCTATCCTGCTCTTCGACGAGCCGCTCCGCGGCATCGACGGCCCCTCCCAGGCTGAGATCCTCGGCACCCTGCGGTCCGAGCTCGCTGGACGCACGGTCATCTGGGTCTCCCATTCGCGGGAAGAGCTCGCAGCCGTCGGGCAGCGCAGTGCCGTCTTGACGAGCGGCTCCCTGCTCGAAGCGCCTCGCTTGTGGACCGCCGCGTGAGCCGCCTTGCGCTGCAACTGGCGGCGGTGGCCCGGCGGGACGCACGAATCCAGCGCACATACGGGATTTCGGCCGTCCTCGGGCTCGTCTCCAGCGGTCTTGGGCTTCTCACCTATCACTTCGTGGGCCGCTTGGTGGGTTCTGCCGCAGGCAGCGGCCTTCCGGCCAACGGCTATTTCGCTTTTGTTTGTACGGGCCTCATGCTGCACATGATGGTGATGTCGACCCTGAGTGCGCTGGGCAGCGCGCTGGCCCGGGAGGCGGCGGAGGGGACGCTCGAGCCCGCTTTGGCCGGGGGCGTGTCGCCGGCTGCGCTCATTGCGGGTGCCACGCTGGTTCCCCTCGGGCTCGCGCTCCTCCAGGCCATGGTCTGTGCGGGAGCCGGGAGCTGGATCAGTGGAATTACCTGGTCGCAGGGTTGTGTTGCCACCGCCTTTGTGACGCTCGCAGCCACCCTGGTCGCCAGCGCCCCCCTGGGTCTCCTCGGCGCCGCGCTTTGGCTCGTATTGCGTCGGCCCGGCGTCGTGACGACGGTTGCGGCGTTCGCCTTTGGGATCCTCGGGGGCGTGTATTTTCCGGTGACCTTGCTGCCCTCGCCTTTGCGCGGGGTCGCGGACTGGGTTCCTCTCGCCGTGGGGCTGCGCGCTTTCCGGGCGGCGCTCCTAGATGGCGCAGGCCTCGGGCTGGCCGCCCCAGCACTCGGGCGCCTCGCCCTGGTCTCCCTGCTTACCTTTCCCCCGGCGGCGCTCGCCCTGCGCTTTGCGCTCGATCGCGCGCGCCGTCGAGGAACCCTGACCCTCGGATAGCCACCCATTGGCGTGCCCTACCGGTTTTTGCGGAGGGCTTTTTGCGGAGGCGCGAGAGGGGACGCATCCGACCCTGCGTGGCCCACCGTCGCCCGGGGACACGACGCATCAGGGCCACGAACGGCACGATGAACAGTCCGTAGGCGCGTGCCATTCCGCCATCCAGGCGTTTCCAGCCCTGCGCGCGACCGCCCGTGGTGGCCCGGGCGGTGGCCACGCCGAGGACGTCGTCGCCGGGAATCCATCCGTCTGGGCAGCGCCGGGCGTCGCCCCGCAGGAGCCACTTCTCACCGCGGCGCCGAAGCACGCGATGGAGCACCAGGCGTCTTCCCGCCACCGCCAGCACGATCTCACCCCGTCGCGGTGCGCGGGCTTCGAGCCGCACGCGGTCTCCCGGGCGCAGCGCGGGTCTCATGGAGACGCCGTGCGCAACGAGCTCCAGAGGACCTGCGGCCAGGGCGGTACGGAGCAGCGCCACCAGTTCGGGCCGGGCCGCTCGGCCCGCTGCCACCGTCGGGCTTAGGGCGCCGGCGGCACGCATGGGGCGGAGCCCGCGGACACGCCCTCGAGGCCCGCCCGCGCTTGAGGACCCCACGCGAAGGAGTTGACCCGCCCGTCCTTGGGAAAGCCGAGCCGCAGGATGGGTACGCGGGCGGCGAGCCTCGCAGCCAGGTCGAGGGTGCGTTCTGTAGAGATGGGATCATGAAATGGGGCGAATGAGTTTCCGAGCACCGCGGCGGCGCCGGCGGCCCCTCCGAGCGGCTCCGCCTCAATGCCCCACGCATGATGGATCAAATGGATGGCACGCAGCGAGGCGGAATCGGAAAGGGAAAGCGGCGCATCGCCATGCCACGGGGTGCCGTAGGCACGGAACCCCGACTCGGTGGGACGGATTGCGATCCGATCGTCGGAAAGCACGCGCACGCCCGGAGTAGCCAGCAAAAGCCTTGCGATGGTGGTCTTCCCAGCCCCCGATGGTCCGCTAAAGAGGAGCGCCTCGCGCCCGCGCACGGCCCCACACGCGTGCAGCAGGAGCCCTCCCTCGTGGGCCAGCCGGTGCAGGAAGATCACTTCGTCGAGGGGATATGCCAGGGGATAGTGGCGTTCGCGCGCGTAAAAGGACTCAGGATCGATTACGACCTCGCCGCTTCGGAACCCTGCGTCGAAGCGTGCCAACCGCTGGAGGCGACCCTGGACTCGAAGCGCAATCACCCAGTCTCTCCCGAGCTGCGCCACATCGAAGATGCCCCCGCCGGAGTCGTAGCGGAGGGCGTCCGCGGCCGGGGATTCGGTGCGTCCCACACGCACGCCCACGTGCACGTGCGCGGAGTCGGCGGACGAGGCGAAGCGCTCCAGGGGACCAGCGGGCCAGCGCCAGCGCAGCTCCGGAGGCACTTCGATCGCCATCCTGAGCTCCGCCACGGTGAGTCCGAGCAGCCGCGTCCGGGCCACCGCTAGCTCCCGATGTTGAGGCACATGACGGTCGGCTGGCTGGACTGCTGACATGAACCGGCCGCACCGCCGAAGCCGCCCGTACCCACGTCCATCTTGCAGTTGTCGGGAAAGCTCGCCATCACGTTGAGCTCAATCAGCCGGAGCTGCGGCGCCGCATAGGGACGTCGCGCCGCTGCGTTCCCACCTTCTCCAGTGCTCATCCCACGCCTCCGATCTGAAGCAGCGCACTCCCGTGTTGACTGCTGCAGCCCGACCCGCAGCCGGCGCAGGAGCCCGCGCTCGGGGGTGTGCCGCCGCCCGCCTCCCGAAGCGCGCCGCGATAGGTCTGCTCCCGCACGCCCGTGAGCGTGCAGAGAAAATCCACGCTCGACTGATTGGTTTCGGTTTCCCAGAGTGCGATGCCCGGGCAGTTGTTACAGACCGCCCGGCTCTTGCAGCCGCCACATTTCGAGCCTTCCTCGCGCTTCAGCGCCAGGATCTTTGGAAACTCATCGAAGTAGATCTCCGCCAGGTCGCGCTCCCGCAGACTGTGCTTGAAGTTCTTCACCATGAGACACACCTGGACATTGCCGTAGGGATCGATGTGCAGTGAGTTCTTCCCCGCGCCGCACGAGAAGAGCGCGCTGGGATCCATCTCGGGCTGAGGCTCTTCGGTCAGGTATTTGCGCCAGGCGCGGTCCTTCTCGACGTCCCCGGCCTCGAAGGCCACGATCTCCTCGGCCGAGAGCCTCAGGGCGTGGGGCTTCTGTCCCCCCTCCATCGTGGCGAGGATCACGGGGTCATAGCGGAAGTCGACGCCGAGATCCTTGGCGAACTGCGCGATGCCGGCGATCTCGTGGGCATTGTCGCGCGTGACCGGACACTTGAGTGCCAGGGGATGCCCGCCGCCCAAGACCCGTGCGATGCCCGCTAGACAACGCTCGTAGGACCCGGGTACGGCCGCCACCTTCTCATAGACATCCTTTGTGAGTCCGTAGAGCGAGATCTCGACCAGATAGGGCGGGAGCTCGTCCCACAGTTCTGCGATGCGATCGTCAATCAGGGTGCCGTTCGTGAATACCGTGATGAGCATCCCGCGCTCCTTCGCGTGTCGGTACAGCGCGGGGAAGTCTTTGCGCAGCAACGGATCGCCCCCGGTCATCAACAGAAAGAGGGTCCCGAGTTCGGCGAGCCGGTCGAACAGCGCCCGGATCTCGTCTCCAGTGAGCTCCCGGCTCCGGTCCCCGGGCGGGCAGTAGCAGTGGCCACAATGGAGATTGCAGCGATAGGTAAGCTCGATCGAGGCCGAGACCGGTGTGCGCTCGGCTGCGATCCGTCGCTTGTAGCCCTTGCTGAGCGCGTCACTCGGCACCCGCTCCAAGCCCGCCGCAGCCAGACCTGCACGCGCGAAGTTCATGGCGCCGGCTCCCCGCGCAGCGTGGCGCAGCCCGTGCGTTCGAGGTCCGCGGCAAACGCGGCGACGTCGGCCAGGGCTCGCACCGGATCCACCTCGAAGGCAGCGGCCACGGCGCCCGCAATCTCTTGGAGGGAGTGCGTGCCATCGAGTGCTTGCCAGACGAACGTTCCGACGCCGTTTAGCGTAAACAGACCCATCTCTTGGGCACGCCGTCGCACCGGCACGAGAATCGTCTCCCCGGCGATGGTCCGCGCCACGACACCCGGCGCTCGACGGAGCACGCTCTCGTGTGTCATCGGGAGGGCTCTCCCGCTTGCAGCCAAGCCCGCGCGGGCTGCGCGAGGCGGCGGCGAATCCTGGGCTCCTCGCCCCGCGCCGCGTACCACGCCGCCCCAGGGAGCGTTGCCCACGCTGCGGTGCGCGCGACGTCCCACCAGCTCTCGCCAAGCAAGAGCTTCGCGACCCGGCCCGGCCGGCGGCTCGCCTCGTCGCGCATCGAGGCCGAAAGGGAGCGGTGCAGGAGTCCCCGGCGCACGGGACCCGGCGCCAGGACGGCGATCACCTCCTTCGGCACCGGCGTCCGGAACAGCTCACGGGTGGCGACGAGCCCGGCATACAGCGGACCCCGTACCCGCCAAGCGCTGGCGGCCCGAACCAGCGATGCCCAGTCGAAGGGGCCGCTTGTGAGAAGCCGGTGCAGATCATGAAGCCAGATCCACCGGTCGTAGGCGTGGCGGGCGCCATGAAGCGCCGCGAACAGCAGATTGCCAAGCAGGGTGGGCACGAGCCGCCCGGAATCGCCGTGTGGCACGCACAGCGTGCGCAGAAAGCGCTCTCCGGAGAAAATCATCCCGCGGAGCAGGCTCTCCGGACCGGCCGATGCCCAGTGCAGCTCCACGAAGAGGTCGATGTCACCACAACGCTTGTGGAAGGCGATTTCGTGACCCGCCTCGAACAGGCTGTTGCGAACCCGCGGAGAATGGATGGGTTGGAAACCCATGGTCTCAAGCACCGCGGAGGCCAGCCCGCGCTCGTCCACCGCCACCATGAGGTCGAGGTCGTCCATGGGACGTGTGCCGGGGTCGGCATAGAGCGGAGCGGTCTCTCCCGCGAGCGCCGGAGTCGTGAGCAGCGCCCAGCCCTTGAGGGGTGCGGCGGCAACGCCATGCGCTGCCAAGCTGGCGAGCACCTCCTCCCCGGCGTCGAGGGCGAGCACGTTCTTGCGCAACGTCGCGTAGTAGATCCCGCGACACGCGCCGAGGAAGGCGTCCGGCAGCGGATCGCCGATGCGCCCGTCGCACTTCGCGCGGTGCAACAGGGGGGCCACGCGATGGCGCCTCGCGAGCGCCAAGACGGCTGCGGGCTCGAACACGAGATCGTCATCGAAGGGATCGCCCGCGCGGATGGCGCCTGCGGCCGCCCGGACGAGGTGCGCGAGCCAGCGGCGGGCAGCGGACGCCTTGGGCGGGACGACGATCAAGGACTCCCCTCTTGTGCACACCGGGCGCAGCCTTGCGCCGGGGACACGCCTTCTTTTCGGCAGGACGGGGCTTTCCTTGAGGGGGAATTTCCGTTGTTTGCACAGCCGGTTGCGCCAGTCCATGCGCGCCCGCGAGCCGGCAGCCCTACAGCAGTGGAGTCGAATCGGCTCCGCCCGGCAGGGCGAGTTCTCGGTAGGCCAAGGCGACGCGTTCGAAGACCGCCCGCTCATCGAACAAGGCCCGGGCCCGGATCCGTGCTGCACGACCAAAGGCCCGGCGTCGGGCCGCGTCGCCCCGCAACGCATCCAACGCGCTCCGCAGGTCTCCGGGCTGAGCAGGAGGCACAAGCAGCCCGGTCTCGCGGGGCAACACGGCCTCGCGACAGCCACGGATCGCGGTCGCGACCACCGGTCGTTCCATGGCGGACGCTTCAAGCAGCGTCCGTGGAAAGCCTTCGCGGTAGGACGGCAGGGCCAACACATCCATCGCCGCGTACAGCGGTGGCATGTCCCTTTGCAGGCCCAGCCAGCGCACATTGGCCACCGCCGTCAGGGCCCCGGGCTCGAGGGCGTCGCGCTTGACGCCGCGCTCGTCGGGCCCGATCAGCCAGAGCTTGAGGCCCGGCCGGGCACCGACCGCCCCCAACAGCTCGAGCACACCCTTCTCTCGGACCAGCCGGCCCACGAAGCCGACGACGTGTTCGCCGGTTCGGACGCCGAAGCGACGCCGGAGCGCAGCGCGGTCTTCCGCAGCGAACCGATCGGGTGAAAAGCGGGTCAGGTCGACCCCGTTTCCGAGACGTCGCAAGCGTCCGTCGGGCACGATGCGTCGCCAGCGCGCCGTGCGCACGTCCTCGGCACTTTGGCAGAGCACGAGATCCGCCAGGCGTGCGGAAATGGCTTCAAATGCACGCCACACCCTGCGTACACTCGGCCGCTGGCGCTCGTGGGAGTAGAGGCCATGCACGGTGGAGACAATGCGCGGCACGTGGGTCAGCCGGGCCGCCAATGCCGCCAGGGCGTTCACCTTGGGGTTGTGCGTATGGACGACGTCGTAGCGTTCGCGCCGGAACAAACCCACGTAGTCGCGGAGGGTGCGGAGATCCGCGAACGGATCCACCCGACGCGAGTTCTCGACCACGTGGACGCCAAAGCCTTCGTCCCGAAGCTCCTGCAGGAGCGGACCGGGGCCGCAAACCACGTCCACGCAGTGGCCCTCGGCCCGTGTGGCCCGAAGCTGTCCGCGCAGAAGAAACGCGCAGAAGTAGTCGGTGTTTGCGACGTGTGCGATCCGCATAGCCCGCACCCCCTTCGATCAGGCGGCCACCGATGGCGGAACGCAGACCGGACGGGGGGCGCTCCGGGGACTCGCCCAGCGCTCGAGCCAGCGCTGCAGCACGAGCAGGCTCCAGACCCGCCAGGAGTGATCCGCGTGACCCGCCTCGTGGTCGCGCACGAGTTCCTGCACCGCCGCGGCCGAGAGCCATCCCGCACGCGCGACCGCCCCCGGCGCGAGCGTGTCGCGCACCAGAGTGCGGAGGGGGCCCCGCAGCCAAGCGCCGATGGGTGCGTCAAAACCGGCCTTCGGGCGCCGCCTCACCCGCGCGGGCAGTGCGGCCCCGAACACCTCTCGCAGAGCGATCTTCGAGCGCGCGCCGCGGAGTTTGAGCCGGGAGGGCAGCGCGGCGGCGTACTCCACCACCCGGTGATCGAGGAAGGGCACACGCACCTCAAGCCCGTGCGCCATGCTGGCGCGGTCCACCTTCGTCAGCATGTCGTCGGGAAGGCCGAGCCGCAGATCCACGCGCAGCCAGGTGTCGAGCTCATCGCGTCCCCGGGCCCGCGCGCGCAAGTCGCGGATCCGCTGGAGCCCCGCCTCCAAGGCATCCCTCATCCAGGGCACTAGGCGTTGCTTCTGTTCCGCCGCAAAGATGCGTGCCAGTGCGTACGCTTGCGCGTCCGGACTCAACTCCGCGCAGGCAATCAGCTTCCGCGCGCGGCGAACGAGGTCTCCGCGCAGCGTGCTGCGGTCCTCGCCCAACCGCCGCAGCAAAGGCTCGGCCAGGTGGACCCGCAGCGTGGCCGGCACGCGTTGCCAGCGGGCCAGCCAACGCGCCGACTGATAGCGTCGATAGCCGGCGAACAACTCGTCTGCGCCGTCGCCCGACAACGCCACGGTCACCACGCTCCGCGCCACCCGCGCGAGCAGGCTGAGCGCCAGCAGCGAAGAGTCGGCAAAGGGCTCGTCGATCGCGTCGATCAATTCCGGGGCGGCCTCCTGCACTTCCGGCGCGGCGAGGGGCACCTCGTGGTGGCGCGTCCCAAGGCGCCGCGCGACCGCGCGTGCATGCACTCCCTCGTCGAGCAGAGGCCACTCCGGGAAGCGAGCGGAGAAGGTGTCCAGCGGACCGGCCTCCCGCACGGCCAGTGCCGTCACGAGGGTCGAGTCCACCCCCCCGGACAGAAAACAGCCCACGGGAACGTCGCTCCGCAGCTGAAGCCGCACTGCGTCGCAGAGTCTCGTGTAGAGGCCCTCGCGCCAGCCCGGTGGCTCCGTGTTCTCCCAGACTGCGGGCAGCGACCACCACTCCGACACCGAATGACGTCCCTCGGACCAGATGAGGAGGGAGCCCGGACCGAGCTTCGCCACACCCTGCACGATCGTCCGCGGCGCCGGAACAAACCCGAAGTCGAGGTATTCGGAGAGCGCGTCGGGATCCAGCGTGCGCGCGACCTCTCGGCCCGCCAGGATCGGGCGAAGTTCCGAAGCGAAGCGGATGCCCTCAGCCGACAGGCGATAGAAGAGCGGCTTGATCCCGAGACGATCGCGCGCCAGGCAAAGCCGCCGTTCCCGTTGGTCCCAGGCGGCGAGCGCGAAGATGCCATTCGTGCGCTGAAGCGCTTGCTCGAGGCCGAACGCCTCGATCAGCTCGAGCAGTACCTCGGTGTCGGTGCCCGTCCGGAAGGCGAAGCCGGGCAGGTGACGCCGAAGCTCGTGATGGTTGTAGATCTCTCCGTTCAGCACGATCCAGGTGCGCCCCGAACGGCTCCGCATGGGCTGGGCCCCTGCGGACGAGGGATCAAAGATCGCGAGGCGCCGGTGCGCGAAGCCTGCCTGCCAGGTCTGGCCGGCCGCCTGAAACGCGGCGAACCGCACCAGGCCCTCGCCATCGGGTCCACGATGCGCGAGGGCGGCCGCCATGGTCGAGAGGTCGGCTTCCTCGACCCCTCCCCGCCCCACGATGCCCGCGATGCCACACATCTCAGACGCCCCCCGCGGCGTGCTTCACCTCGCCCCCGCGCAACCGCCCCCCGGCGCGCTCGCGCAGTGAATCCGGTACCCCCCGAAGCTGGTCGCGAAGCGCAGCGCGCAGGTGAGGTCGCCGAACGGACTGCAGGAGCTTCGCGGTCTGGAACACCGCCAGCCCCGGGATCTCGCGCAACAGCTCGCGGCCCCGTGCGTTGCGCAGCGTGAGCCAGAGCCGGTTGCGCACCAGGTGGTATTCGACGAACTGCGCTGTCGCGGCTGAGCCGCCGCGCGCGTGAACCGCTTCCGCCTGAGGTACGTAACGCGTCCGCCAACCCGCATTGCGCAGGCGCCACGCCAGGTCGACGTCCTCGTAGTACATGAAGAAACGCTCTGCGAAGGGGGCCTCACGGGACGTGCTGACGTCGCGCAGCGCACAGCTTCGGTAGAGCGCAGCCGCACCGCACGCACCGAAGACATCCTGTTCGGTGTCAAACTCGGTGGCGGGCCGCGTCCTCCCGCGGTCGACGAATCGGGTCCGTCCCGCGGTCGGCACCACGCCCGCGGAGTCCAGGAGTCGCTCGGGTCCGGGAGCCAACAAGCGACCCACCGCGGCGCCAAGCCGGGCATCGCGTGAGATTCGCGCGAGCAGATGGTTCAGGTAGTCGGGGGCAAGGCACACGTCGGGGTTTAGCGCGAGAAAGAACTCTCCTCGGGACAAGGCGAAATTCAGATTGTGTGCAGCCGCGTACCCGGCGTTGTAGCCAAGCCGTGACACGCGAACCTGCGGATGCCAACGTCGAACGTGGGACGCGGTGCGATCCGCTGAACCATTGTCGACGAGCAACACCTCCTTGACCGGATCGCCTTGGGCCCAGACACCGGAGAGGCAGCGATCGATCCAGGAAAGACTTTGATAGGTAACGATGGAGACGGAGACCGTCATCGTCTTGCGTTCCGCCCCGCGACACGCTGCAGCGTCGAGACCAGGCGCGGCATGGTCGCCGTGGTGCAGAGCGACGCGCGGATCTCGGCGCCGGGACCGGGCAGCGCTTGGCCTCGCAGCACCCGGCCGCGGAGGCCCTCGAGGCACCCGATAAGCGCCTGTGGATTCTCGGGGTCGACGACGAAGCCGAGACCACGATCGCGCACCAAGCGGGAGAGCGCGCCCGGCGGCGCGAGCGCGACGAGAGGCCGGGCAGCACCCACCGCGTCGAAGAGCTTTCCTGGAATCGGGTCTCCCCCGCGCTCCCCTTCGGGAGCGAGGTAGAGCGATGCGTGGGTGCCGCGCAGCAGCCGTCCCAGTGCCTCGCGGGAAACGGCCGCCTCCGTGTGCACCCAATCGTGAAGTCCGCCCCGCTGCCGGATCCGCGCCGCGGCTTCCGCTTCGAGCCCCACAAAGCGCAGGCGCACCGTGGAGCGAACGCTGGGGTCCTGGCGCGCCCATTCGGCGAGCGCCCCAAGGCAGCGCTCGAAGGTGGCCGCCTTTCGGTCGAGCAGGGCGCTGCCCGCATGCACCAGTTCGAGGCGCGGGGACTGCGTGGGGCTCGGATTTGCACACCGCCCGAGTTCTTCGGGAGCAAAGCCGGTGAACACGGTCTCACTGCGCTCGGCCAGGCC
>Ga0126381_100006582_pt1 | contig 12865 bp, 10 predicted proteins | sample PanSoiMetPlot_28_FD_96465 | JGI IMG/M metagenome (GOLD analysis project Ga0126381, IMG submission 96465) | Tropical forest soil microbial communities from Panama - MetaG Plot_28 | ecosystem: Environmental > Terrestrial > Soil > Tropical forest > Bulk soil | place: Panama | collected 2016-02-17
CCGATGTTGATGGTCGAAGGGGGAAGGATAATGTTGGTTGCGGGAGAGTTTGTGTGGTGGACGAACAGCGGACTTGCTGGGACGGGAGGGGTCTGGACGGAGAGCGTTCGCTGATGGATGCGCTGGGTGAGCGGAGATAGTTTACGTGTGGCTACACACCCAAGCAAGATGACTATGAGTAGGTAAGCTCCTTTCCGTGCCAAAGAGCTTTTGCTCGTTCCTGAAGGTCCCTTTTCCACGCCTGTGTTTCCCGGCTGACTCGTTTATTGGTCATTCGGCGGATAACGAAACCCTTCCGCCTTGCCCCTTCTATACCACAGACTAGAGCGTCAAACAAGTCTGGTGATCTGCCCGTCTTAACCTTCATGTCATCCTTGCCTTCGACCTTGTGCTGGTTCTTCCCAACGATGCCCCATTCGCGCTGGCAGCCCTCCAGCATGACATCCTCCGTCATTCCCCGAAACTGGCCTGCCTCTACCACTAACCGGACACTAAACCATAGCTCCGTCACGAAGTTGTAATAATACTTGTTGCAGGGCAGGTCGATGTCGTGGGACACCATCCGGTCTGTGGCGTTGCCTTGGAAGTCCAGTGCGTTGCAGGCTGGGGACCATATTCGACTGAAGGCTGATACCAAACTGCTGCGCATGGAGCCGTCGTAAAACATGTTGTCAGGTGGGATGTTACGTTCATCGGCCTTCTGCCGCATGAACTCCACGATTTGGTGCTCAGGCAGCTCGTCAATATCGTTTCGGATAGGAACAATCCCGGTCTCAATGATGGCGATAATCTGGGTATCACGCGGCGGAGCGTCGTCTCGGCGCATGAGTCCGTCCAAGATTCGTTCCTGCTGAGACTCAAGGTCCGGTAGGGAATTCCCGAATTGAAGCTCGCCCCACACGCAACGGTCACCACCAGCTCCCTTGAAAGCCGCGTCCAGAAACAGTATCTTCGTCCTATTACTATCCTTCCATACAGGGTCTTCCAGTGCTCCGAACTTGAGGCACATTTGACGGGTGAGAATGCGACGGGCACCTTGACCTTTCGGCATCATCCCCTGATTCATCATCGTGAACCAAACGGAATCCTTGCCGTAGAAGGCCACGTCTCGGTCAATGGCTGCCTGTGTGATGAGCGGGGCCTTCATCTGGCCATTGAGGTTCGGACTGTCACTACCTACGAACTGCAAACAAATCCCCTCGGGCCTACGAATCTTCCATACCTTAGTGACCGGGGTTTGGTCGATACCTCCGTCCCATCCCCCCAGCTGGGCCTCAGGTTCCCCCAAGACACCCAAAGCATCAGTGGTCTCCTTCGGGTTACCCATGGCCGTTACTTTCAGGTCGGGGTTCTTGTCGAGGTTTAATATCGCATCGACAAAGACTCGGGGTAGCAGTTGTAACTCATCACCGCAGAGCCGTATCCTACGGTTCTTGATGCCCACGAAATCTCCAAGCCCCACGTAATCACCGCCCTTTTTGCAGGGGACACCGATGATGCCATTACGAAAGTCCCGGCCTTCGGAGGACTCATAACGGCTGCTGGTCACAATACGCTGCCGACCCTCGATGAGGTTGCCAGAGAGCCATGGGAATTTCCCTTTGGCGATGCGGTGCAGCTTCTTGATTTCACCCCAGATGCGGTCCTCTAGCCGTTCCTTGGTCGTTGAACAGATGAGGACGGTGGTATCGTAAGGGTGGCAGTAGTAGTCCAGCAGGTTGCAAATCGCCGCGTCAAAGGTCTTTCCACTGGAGGCAGGACCAATGGCCACAGTGGTCCGGTGGATAAGCCAGTTGTGAATGAACAGGTCCAGCCACTTGTTGAACTCCACCTCGGGCCACGCCAGCCGGATAGCCTCGCGGAAGTGCCATTCCAGCCCATTCCCACACTGGCCGTGTGCTCCTTTCCAGCCTCCACCTTTCTGGAGCATCTGGATTTCCCTCATCAGCGGTGGTTTGCCTGCCTCCCATGATACACCGTAAAGATTGATTCTGTTGGACATTGTCTTGTCGAAATGGTAGTGCAGCAATAGCGTGCAAACAATACTCTTATGAACTGTGGATGCCCTCCTCTTGTTATACCTCCGGGTGTGAACCCTTTCTGCTGCCCAACGACTCAGGTTCCCGGACCACCGGGGCAGACGACCATTTCCCTGCTCACCGCGAACCTCACCGTTCCCGCCTCAACAGCAGTGCCAACCCCCATCTCTGTAAACTCTACCGCATGGATGATTCCCGGCGAGGCCATTGTGGTTGGGGATTTGGCGGGGAACCATGCGACTTTTGTGGTGAACTCCATCATCTCCCCTACACAGGCGAACATTAGCTGGCTCAACGCTCCCGGAGATTCCTCGTCTGGCACCGCGCTGACTGTGGCTAATGGCGCTTATACCGCGCCCGGAGGCTTCCCCGGCACGGCGGTCAGTGGGACCAATGCCTTCACCATCCTTACTGCCAACGCCACAGTGCCTCTGGACTTGGTGACTACGGTTACCTTCCAAGTGGCCAATTCCCAATGGATCACCGTAGGCCAGACGATTGTGGTTGGAGATGCCACTGATGGTGTTGCGACATTCAAAGTCACCGCCGTCCCTGATACGACACATGTCACTTGTCTTTATCTCAATGCGCGAGGTGACGTTGGTTTCGGCTCGCCGCTATTAGTGGCCAACGGAGCGACGGTGTCTCCTTCAGGGTCTCCTGAACCTATACCCTTCCGGTATATGCAGGCCAACGACGCAGGCCCAGCCAACAGCGGAGTAGGCGCTACGCTGCTAATGAGCGTTACCGTTCCCGGAGGAACTTTGGTGAATGTTGGGGATTCAATCGAAATTGAGGCGGTTTTCAAAATCGCCAACACTGCGAACGGTAAGACCATTATTCTGCAATGGGGCAGTGTCACGCTCGTTACCTACGGATCTTCCACGCAAGCACTCACCACAGTTATTATGCGAGGCCGAGTGGTTAGGACTGGGGCCAATTCTCAGCTTGTCTATGCGTCTGCTGTGACACAGGGTTCAGCCGTAGCCACCGTAGTTGATACCGGCTACGCCACTGCTGCCGCCAACTTAGCGGTAGGAAATACTGTCAGTTGCACCGGGACAGGCGGTGCTAACAGCGACATTATCCAGACCATTCTCATGGTCCGAGCCGCTACCCTCTAATGCCACTCAAGCCCGAATTCACGTCACAGGAGAAGGAAGATGGCTTGTTTGCGTTTCCTCAAGGAATGCACGCCGGAATTGCCCCGGCCATGCTTCCTAAGAGCCAACTGGGATTCCTGACCAATGGCACGGTGCGTGGGGATTTCCCTATGCATCGGCCTACCTTCCGAAAGATTAACCTGAATTTCGGGGCGGTGCTGGACCAAACGACTTTCAGCACTGGTAAGTTTCAAGGTGCGGCGGTGTTCAATCCCATCGCCGCTCAGGACTGCCTGTGTGTCTCTATCAGTGGCCAGATATACGAGGTAATTCCGGGTTACCTTCAGGCCAATGTGCAAAACGTCACGCCGGATAAAGGCAACCCTGTGGGGCCGAATCAAGTGTGGATGTTCCAGAGTGAGCGGTGGATGATAGTTAACGATGGACAGAGTATCCCCATCTTCATTGATGGCACAACTTCTCGCAGGTCCAACTCGGGAGGGTTCCGCATCACAGTCAAGAACCTGACCGACCCGAATGCAGGAACAACCTATGGCCCCGGAACTGCCGCCAGTATCGTAAGCAACCAAATAGCCGCTACACTTTATTCGGGGCCATCGTGTGCCAGTGTTGGTGGAGGTGCTTTCGCTGCGTCATCGGGGGGCAATCCAGCTCCGGGGCCGGGGGGAGTTCCTCCAGCAACTCCACCGCCTACTCCACCGCCCACGCCGCCAACAACCCCAAGTCCCGCACCGCCAGCTCCTGCTCCACCGCAGTCACCTCAACCTCCAGCTCACTGGCCATGGCTGCCAGACAACACGAATAATTGGGTTCCTAAATAATGAGCTTCAGCTATAACTTCGTATCAGGTCTTTCGGCTGGCAGCACGATTAACTTCGCCTGCAACGCCCTCATCGGAAGTCCCACTCAGGTTAAGATTGGCAATGACCTTTGGGCGTTTGGAGCCACGTTCACTTGGCTAAAGCCGCTCTCAGGCGAATGCACTTCGGTGGAAATATTGCCGGGGTTTGTTGGTTCCGCAGTAAACCCGATAGCAGCAGGCACATCTTACCCAAATGGAACCAACGTCTTTCCGGTCACTGCCACTACAGTAACACAGAATTTCGTAGTCCCGGCGATTGGGTCCACGCAGGATGTCTTTCTGGGAACTCCCTTCAATGGCAACGTGGGAGACATCATCTACATCAATGGTTCTCAATATCAGGTGACAGCCTTCGTGAACAATTATCCCTCCGGTGCGGCAGAACTGCCACCGGGACGAATGGGGTGCAACGCTGGGGGCCGCACATGGCTGGCGTTGCCGGATGGGAAATCTTATATCGCCAGTGATCTGACCGGAGATCCCAGTGGAACCCAGCAATACGGCTTTACCGACGCAGTGCTCAAGGTCACGGAGAATACTCTGCTGGCGGGAGGTGGTGCGTTCCGTGTCCCGGCACAGGCGGGTAATATCACCGCCATGACAGCAACGGCGGTGCTCGATGCTTCGCTGGGTCAAGGGCCATTGGAGATATTCACTCCGTCACAGGTCTTCTCTAACAATTCACCGCCAGACCGAACCACATGGCAGAATCTGCAATATCCGATCCAGAGTGTTTCGCTGATTAACTCTGGTTCGGAGAGTCAATGGGCTACTTTCAATGTCAACAACGATACCATGTTCCGATCCGTGGACGGCATACGCTCGCTCCTGTTGGCCCGGAGGGACTTCAACGTGTGGGGCAACGTCCCTAACAGTGAAGAGGTGGAGCCGATCATATCTGCTGACAATTCAGCCCTTCTCAATTACGCCAGCGGTGTCAACTTTGATAACCGCGCCCTATTCACAGCCAATCCTGTGCAGACCACACAGGGCACCTACCATAATCTTATCATCGCCCTGAACTTCGATTCAGTCTCCAGCTTGGCTGGTAAGTCGGCTTCGGTCTATGACGGCATCTGGACGGGCCTTAACATCCTGCAACTGGTGTCTGGAAGTTTCGGAGATCTGACACGCTGTTTTGCCTTCGTGCTCAACACGGCAACTTCCCAGATTGAGCTGTGGGAAATCATGCCCACGTTGCCGGACCCGGATTACCTGCCTGTCAATCAGTTGGCACAGTGGTCCTCGCCCAACAACCAGTTCGACAACATCACCGTCCCCATCCCGATGTCCATGACTTCGCCAGTGCTGGACTTCGGGCAGAAGAACCCACGCGATAGGGAATATCTCCAGCTGAACAATGGAGAAATCTCTGTCGACCACATGAGTGGGGATGTGCTCTTTGAAGTGTGGTATAAAGCCGACGAGCAAACGGTCTGGACCCTGTGGCATGCATGGAAGGAAGTGGCTGGCACCACTGTGCCCGTCTTCCGGCCACGCATGGGATTAGGAACTCCCAGCCCGGACGACTGCGACCCGATTACCAACCGTCCCATGCGGGAGGGTTACCAGTTCCAAGTCAAAATCATCATCACTGGGAATGCCCGATTCAAGTCGGCACGGTTCAGTGCAGTCACCATTCCCCAACCTAAATATCAGCCTCGCAACTGTTCAACTGAATCTCTCCAAATGGTTGAGACGCTGGAGGAGGGCGGGAAAGTCCTTTTCCTTTCTGGAACTATTGTGGTTGGTCCCACAGGGCCTCCGGGGCCGCAAGGTGCTCCCGGCGCGATTGGTGCGACAGGACCACCCGGAGTTGGGGTTCCTGTGGGCGGCACGGCTGGGCAGGTTCTGGCCAAGATCGACTCCACGAACTTCAACACCCAATGGGTAAACCAATCTGGAGGCGGCGGGGCTACCGACGTGCTGCAGGTTCAAGTCTTCAGTTAATATGGCTACCTATACAAAAAAACTTCTTAGTGGGAGCACTAATGGTAAGCAGATACTGATTACCGCTACCACCAATGGTAGCGCTCAGACTATCCACACGGCAGTCGCCGGGACATCCTCCCTTGATGAAGTGTTCATCTATGCCTACAACGATTCCTCCTCTATCGTGAACTTGGTTCTCCTGTGGGGCGGCACCACGGAACCGGACAATAAGGATTTGATTCCCATTCCCTCTCAGTCTGGACGCACGCTTGTCGTGGACGGCGCACTGCTGCAAAACGGGCTGCTGATTAAGGCCTATGCCTCGGTGGCCTCTGTCATCGTATTAGATGGATTCGTAAACAACATTGCATGAGCCAGCCCGGATATCCCAGTCAAGTTCACACGCTACACCGTGGCCGTAGGTTCGCGCTTAATGATATTGCTACGACAAACGCGGCAGCCATTGTGCAGGCTTACGCAACTCAGGTGGGCCTCAACCAAGGGGGATTCCTGAGCAATCAAACACTGCAGTCGCTTATTGGTCTGGTGAATGGCCTGATGATTGACGGACTCTGGAGCAAGGTATTGATTCTTAACCCCTACGTTCCAGACAGTTTGGTTGCGAGCTGGACACCAATCCTTCAGGGATTAGGGCAGGCTGGATTCGTGCTGTGGCAGGCCTTCGGGGCATGGGTTGCTGGTGACCTAACTGTTAACGGGTTGGCAGGTAACGGCAGCTCGAAATATTTGGTCACAAACTTTTCGCCCAGCAACTTCGCAGCGGGTAGTATGGCGGTGGTTCACTATAATTCGACTGTCACAGCCACTGGATTCACCTCTGGAGGTTATTCCTCTGGATCGAACGGGATACTCTGCGCGGCGAAATACACGGATAACGATTACTACAGCACCATGGGAGACACGGTGAACAACAACTTTAATGCCGCCTCTCCGGGTGCTGGTTACTATTGTCATTCACGGGTCAGCACATCAGACCACCGCCTTTACTACGCCAGCTCTGGATCGGCTCACGCGCAACTTGGTTCCACGGATGCCACACTTTTCTCTGGGCCTTACGTCAATCAGTCAATGTATGTCCATGCATTGCATAACAACATCGCTGGTCCACAGCTTTACACGGCTGACCGCATTTCATTCTGGGCCGCACTGACTGGGCTAACGTCTGGGGACAGCCTGAATCTGTTCAACCGGATTCAAGCTTACCGCACGTCCATTGGTGGAGGATTCGTATGAGCCAAATCTCCATTGACGATATTGCTTGGGAATACCAGCTCGATCTCCCTGTGGTAAAGCCTGTGATTGTTCCGGTTCAGGTGGGGAATGACAAGCAGTGCGCCATCTCGCCTGCAGGTCAGGTGTGCATCGCGGCTAACACCTACACGATGTTCTGCAACCCCAGCGACGTGCCAGTGGTGAAAGCCTTCCTGAACAACAAAGCGCAGCAGGCACTCGCCTTCGCGGAGCACAACCAAACGGTGGCGAACATGACACCGATAACCTATCCCCAGACGGGATTCGGCATACCGCACTCAAAAGTGTCGTCTATTCAGATTGGCGGCATGGTAGGCAATACTACTCTTGTGTCGGCGACGCTTTACGGATTCACGGCAGCCGATCCTTCTCCACCCAAGTTGCTCAACTTGGTCCTGCAAGGCCCATCTTTGGGGGGTGTCCAGCTCATGTGGCAGAACGGCGCTCCCGCGTCTTATCCCGCTCATTCTTTTGATGTTAGTAACCTCACGCTGGGTTTCAGCGACCAAGCTGCCGCAGCAATCTGCACGGGGTCTGGGTGCACTGTTCCGATGGTCAGCGGCATTTACAAGCCCAGCGGCACTAACGTCAATAGAGCAGTGCCAACCACCAATCCTCCGACCACCACGCCGCCAGCGACTCCATACACAATCGTGACGTCCAGCCTTAATGGTGTCAGTCCCAACGGGACATGGATATTGTGGGGGGTGAATACAAGCACTTTTGGCGGTCAAATGAGTATCACAGGCTGGTCCTTAACCGTGACAACCGTATGATTACATTAGCTGAAGCACAGGCCAGCAGGGCACTGCGGATCGCAGGCGTCTGCCCCACCTCGCAGGAGTTCATCGACTTGCTGAACGAGGGAACGCGTCTTCTGATGAAGCGCGGGAACTGGACGGGGACCATTCAATTCGCCGACGTGTGCATCTACAACCATATCGTGGTGTGGAACCGCTACGTCGGCACGGTGCTGGGGCTGCACTCCAACTGCCGCTCAACCATCCCGATGAACCAATGGTTCGACTGGGTCTATCCCGGAGACACTGAGGGCAGAGACCGCTTCGTGAACTGGCACCGCAATGGATGCGGAACTGTGTTCACTGGAGACTTGGGAACTACACCCGTGTTCAACCAGATTTGCCCGAACACTCCCCAATTCATTCAGCCTTACATTACCGTGAATGCTGACATAGGGAAAACCCTAACCATCTTTGGCATTGACGATAATAACCAGCCTGTCATTACGCAGCGCCCCGACGGCACCTACCAGCCGGGAGAAGTTATTGCATTGGGAATTCCCTATTCACAGTCCATCAAGCAATATCGCCGCGTGGACAGGGTGGTGAAGGACCCCACGCAAGGCCGCATCAATGTGATGAAGTTCGACCCTGTGGCTGCGCTACAGACACCGTTAGCAGTCTACGAGCCGAGTGAGACTGCCCCGGAATATCTGCAGTCGCGGGTGCCCCATAACCGTGGAGTTACGGGATGTCCCAACCTGATTTCAGCGATGGTGAAGGTGAAGTTTGTAGAGGCTCAGCGTCCAACTGATTTGGTCCAAGTCGACAATCTGGATGCGCTTGCTATCGCCATGCAGTCCGTGAAACACTCCGACGCCTACGACCACGCGGGAGCGGAAGCGGCCATGATGAGAGCAGTGCGCGACCTTAACTATCAACTGCGAGATAAGTTCCCATTGGAGCAGACGACGGTATCGTTCCGGCCCTTCGGCACGGCGATGCTGCAGAAGCTCAATTTGGGCATGAGGTAATCATATGGCAGAACTTGCATTAGGCGGTCCCATGGCAGGCTCAACGGCCTACAATATCAATCCTACACCGCAGGCGGGAAGCGGTCCCTTTGGTTCGGTCCCCGGACAGATTGGATTACCGTCCAGCCTCTACGCTCAATCTTTGGCGGCAGTGCCGGGATTGAACCAGAATGCACAGAAGGCTTCCTCTGATGTGCAATCGTTGCTGGAGGGTCAAGTATCCCCGGACACACAGGATTACATTAGTCGACTCATTGCGGCTAAGGGCGTGACCACAGGCGTTGCTGGCACCCCCTTCAATACCGCCGACTTGGTGAAGTCATTGGGCCTTACCTCCGAACAGCTCATGACTTCCGGGCTGGGCGCTTACAACCAGCTCCTCTCCACGGTGGGCGGTCTACAGCTCTCTCCTGAACTGCAGTCGAACATTGCTGAGCGCAACGCCATGATGGCTGCAGCGCCGAATCCTACCGCAGCTCATGACCAGCTGCTCAGGGATTTTGAGAATTCTTTTGGTCTGGGGATGGACCCCAATACGGGTGGTTATGGAAGCACGCACATTCTCGGACCCTCGGGCGGCACGGGAGGCTTCGGACTTGGTGGGGGCGGTGACCTGTTCGGCAATTCATTTGCGAGTTGGATGGAGGGCGGCGGTGGGGGGAACGATTACGCAATGGTCGGTGGACCCGGAACGATTACCTCGCAGCTCTATGGCCCAAATGGGCAGCTTATGACTGGCCCAGCGTCAACCACTATCTCACCTTTGAACAGTGGTGTGAGCTTGGATATGAACAATCTATACGGCGATACTCAGGCACAGTTCGCCCCAACCGGAGCTGAATTCTAATGGCAAACGTAACCCTACCTCCATGGCTCGACACTAGTCCCGCGCAATACGTTCAAGCTGCCGAGTCAGGCGCTAAGCTTGGTGAAGAGACGGCCAACCGCAGGGAACAGGCGAGGGAATTCGCGGATAACATGTCCTTGAAGCGCGACGAGATGCAGCAACAGAATGCCATTGCAGGAGCTGAGCTTCAGCTCAAAGACCGTGACAGCAAGATTAAGGTCATGACGCTGATGCAGAACCTGAAGCAACAGCAACTGGACAATCAGTTGCGGGTCGACAAGCAGCAGCACGACATGAACATGAACGAGCAAAAGCTCGCGCTGGAACGTCAGGCCCAACAGCAGGCGCATGACATCAACCTCGGCAAGTTGCAGGTCCAGCAGCAACGCTTCCAGATTGCTGACCAGCAATACGCTCAGAAATATGCCGCGCAACAGGAAGCCGCTCGCCGCATCCAAGCAGGCGAAGACCCAGCCACGGTCTATCTCCAACTGGGAGCGCAGCTGGGCGAGAGTGGCACCTCACTGGCATCACTGGCGCACCAGACAAGGGGTCCTGCCGATATTCCTCCAGCCGGGGTAGTGGAGTTCGATGGCGAGAAGTTCCTGCAATCCTACGACCACAATGGCACCCCTCATTATCAGCCCATTAAAGGCACTGGCAGTGGTATGGATGACAAGCGTGCGGGTCACCTTATCAACCTGATTAAGCAGATGACTTCAGGCGGCATCCTTACTGACCCGGAAGACAAGAAACTGCTCCAGTCATACCGGGACGAACTACACAAGATCTTGGGGATAAATCAGGGCGGGTTCGGGGCATCGGGCATTCAGTCGATACAGAACATCCGGGCTGCCCCTCCACGTGCACACACGGAAGAAGGAGATTATACTGCTCCCGGTTATCAGGATGAGCCGGGGGCCACAGAAGCCGAGCCTACTCCTCAGGAACAGCAGCCTGCTCAATTAATGGATTTCAGTCGGGCCGCTGGTCCGTATATGCCGCCGGGAATTCCCTAATATGCCGCAATTCGATGTCACACTCGATGACGGGCGGGTAGTCACAGTAAACGCCCAGAAGCAACCGACGGCTGCCGAGGTGCAGCAGTTCATGTCGCAGCAAAAGGGCGGTGAAGCTGAGCAACCTAAGGGGAAGGAGAAAACCTCTGCTCTTGGTGCTGCTGCATTGAGCTTCGGTGCGGAGGTTGGTCCCACTGCGGCGGCGATGACGGCGTTCCCTGCTGGATTCGAAGCTGGTGCTGGGCTGGGAGCATTCACTGGACCCGCAGCGCCCGTCGTCTCCCCGTTACTTGGGTTGGTTGGCGGTGGCATTACGTCGACTCTCGCCGCTATTGGTGCCAAGAAAGCGCAGAAAGCAGCAGGCGAGTTTATCGCACCCCAGACCAGCAAGACCCTTGAGGATTTGTATGATGCCGGGGTGGTCGAACATCCGGTGGCCAGCGCAGTGGGTGGGATTGCCGCGATGCTCCCATCCGCGAAGCTCAGGCCGTTTAAGACCCCTTACGGACTCACCAAAGTCCCCGCCTTGTTGAAGGGCACGGCTAACGCTGTAGACGCCAAGCTGGCGAAGGACGCACTCGGAGCGATTGGGTCACAGGCCGCATTGCAAATTGGAACGACGGGATACGAAGAGCATCGTCTCCCCACGGCGCGTGAGCTGGCCGAGGGCGCAGTCGCCGCCACACTGTTCCATGAACCACGATTTCGGAAACTGCCAAGAGCATTGGCAGAAGCAGCAAGATCCATAACCGCAAGACAGAAAGGACAATATGCCAGCCAAGACGCGCAAGCAGCAGCGATTCATGGGGATGTGCGCTCACAGCAAGAACCCCCCGGCGTCGTGCCCCAGCAAGAAGGTGGCGCGGGAGTTCAGCCACAAACCCAAGAAGTGGCCCAAGGAGCACAAATACCATTAAAGTCTACGGTCAAGCGGCTCCCGACAGGCCAATACGAAGTCACCTACGGCAATCACACGGAAACCTATGCTCGTCAGGTAGACGCAACGGCAGCCGCCGAGTCACTGGACAATCGCACGCGCAAACCGGGAGAGCCGGGACCGCGCATGCAGTCGTCCACGACGAGGGAGGGCGTCACTACAGAAGCGGACCCCTACGACCAGCCGCTCACGGAGAGGGAACAGGAAGAGCGCGAGCGCCAAGTGATGGAAGCTGCCGAGCGCGGCAAGGCGATTGACGACCATCTGGTGTCCACCGCCAACAAGATGGGGGTTTCCCTACAGCAGCATGACACGCCCCTGCCCCCTGATAAGAACCCGTTTGCTGGACGGATTGCCTACACCGACAAGGAGACCGGGACCGTTCACGTGGACCGCAACGAGCTGAACAAATGGCTGGAACCCATTCCGCAAGAACAGCACGCCCGAGCCATCGAGACGCTCCTCAATCACGAACAGATTCATGACGTAGTGCCTGATGAAGACGCCATGAAATACTGGAACAACCTGAGCTGGGTTGAGAAGGGGCTGGTCAAGAAGCGTTACACTGGGCAATGGGGAGGCGTCAAAGATGCTGAAGGCAATCCACGCCACACCGACCAGCAGTTTGCCCATGAGGCCATCCGGGGCCGCATGGAGCAGCTCATGAACATGACCCCCACGGAAGTCCTCGATGCCGTGGGCGACGAGCACTGGACGCAGCGCATGGTCTATTACTTGGAAGACCTGTTCGCTCGCGTTCGCGCAAAGATGGGAACGAAGGCCAGCGAGATTCAAGGTAAGCTGCTCGACACGGCGATGCGGAACCTGAAGCTGGCCAGAGAAGCGACGGCTCCTGCTGACCATGAAGCGATAGGCAAAGAGATTGGGTTCGACGTGAAGACCGGACAGGTGGGCGGGGGACTGAAAGCTGAAGGTCTGCCGCCCGAGATGGCAAAGCAACTGCCCAAGGTAACCGAGTTCACCAATCGCAACTCTCCCCAAGATGACCCGATGGGAGGCGTAACCTTCTATGTGCCAGAGGGGGCAAGCCGGACGGAG
>Ga0126381_100006583_pt1 | contig 12864 bp, 10 predicted proteins | sample PanSoiMetPlot_28_FD_96465 | JGI IMG/M metagenome (GOLD analysis project Ga0126381, IMG submission 96465) | Tropical forest soil microbial communities from Panama - MetaG Plot_28 | ecosystem: Environmental > Terrestrial > Soil > Tropical forest > Bulk soil | place: Panama | collected 2016-02-17
CTCGCGGCGACCTCGACCATCACCTTCGCGGTATCGTGCATCTGCGCCGCGGATCCGATGACGCTCTCCACGATGGTCTTGACCTCGCTTTCCAGGCGGCCGGCAAGCGCCAGGAGCTCGTTGCGTCGCTCCTGCGCCATGCGGTCGCGCTCGGCGAAGGCCTGCTCGTTGCGCCGCCGCGCGTCCCGCCGCGCATCCCGCAGGACGCTGAGCGCCGACGCCATCTCGGCGATCTCATCCGTTCCGCGGGTCGGGATGTCCGCATCGAGGTCGCCTTCGGCAATGCGTGCCATGCTGCGCCCGAGCCCCGACATGCGGCGCACCACGCCGCCGCCGATATAGAACCAGCCCAGCGCGAACGCCGTGACCAGGCTCACGCCCGCGAGGATGACGAGAACGACCTGGCCGCGTCCGATTTCGCCGACCGAGTCGGCCGCCGTCTCCGTAGCCGCAGCCTCGCTGCGTGCGCGCAACGCCGAAACCTCCCCTTCGAGCTCGGCCGCGAGCGCGCGGTTTTCCTCGATGACCTTCTCGCCCGCGACCGCGCCGGCGAATTCCTTGTCCTTGAGCTCGAAAATGTTGCCGTTGCGGCGTCCGATGCTCACAAGATCGGCGACGAGCTTCGTGACCGCCGGGTCCTTGAGCGCGGCGGCCGCCTTGTCGAGATGACCCGCCGCCGCGACGAAGCGGTCCTTGATCGGCGGCATGCGGTCCTTGATGCGCAGATCGGCGGCTTCGACGAGGATCCCAAGGAGGAGGTTCGCTTCGGCGCGCAGATCGAGCGTGGTCTGCAGGGAGACGAGGTCGTTGTCGGCGAGCTTGCCCAGCGTGCGTTGCACATCGGCAAGTTCACCCTTGTCTGCGGCGGTCTCCAGGTTGAGCGTCAACGCGAAGGTCGCGTCATCAATCATCGGCACGAGCTTCCCGGCGAGCTTCTCGTGGGCGGCACGCAACGCCGCAACGAGCGCCAGACGCTCGGTCGTGATCGCCTGGCGCTCTGCGACCGAGCGCGCCAAACGGTCCAGATTTTCCGACATGCGCCCGGCGGTCTCCTTGAGCTTCGCAGCCTCGGCGCCGGGAAGGGCGGCTACCGCGTCGTTGAGCGCGGCACGGGCGGCATCGAGCGCCTTGAGCGCACGGCTCCGCGCGTCCATGTCGGAGGCAGCGAGCAGCGCCTGCGCCTGCCCGACCACGTCGGCCGCCGCCATCGCGATATTGGACGCGCGGGTCACGTGCGGCAGGCTCGTACCGGTGACGACCTCGAGCGAGCGCCCGAGCCGGTCATACGACACGAAGGCGATGGCGCTGGCCAGCACCGTCATGGCCGCGACCGCGCCGAACGCGGCGAACAGCCGGCCGCGCAGGCCGACACGTTTCCACGGCATGGACGACCCTTTCATCGTTCCCTCCGCTGTGCGCCCCGAATGATGCGGTCTGCCGCGAGGCCGGCGCCGCAGCGCGGCGCCCGCTAGAATTTGGCCTTCGCCAGGTTGGTGACCGGCTTGAAGCTGCCGTCGGCCTCGATCTCGGTGAGGAAGACCTCGCTCGATCCGCGATTGTTGCTCGGGCCGTAGGCAAGCTTGAATCCGCCAAGATCGAAGCCGCCGCTCTTCTGCACGGCTTCAACGAAGCCCTTGCGCGTCGGCTCGCCGTCAATCCGCTCGAGCGCCGCGATGATCGCCCGACCGACCAGATAGCCTTCGAGCGAGATGAAGCCGGGCTGCGCGCCGGGCGCGCTCGCCTTGAGCGCGGCGTGGTAGCGCGCGACGACCGGGATCGACGTGTCCTTCGGAAACGGGACCACCTGGGTGACGACAGTGCCCTCGCCTGCGCCGCCGAGTTCCTTCGCGAGCGCATCGGAGCCGACGAAGGATATGTTGACGCAGGTCGCCTCGAACTTGATCTGTCGCGCGAGCTTGATGAACTGGGCCGCAGGCTTGTACGGCGCGATCATGATGACCGCATCGGGCTTCGCCCGCCGGACTGCGAGCAGTGCGCCCTTCACCGCGACCGTATTCCGCTCGAACGTTCCTTCGGCGGCGAGCTCCATCTTGCGCTTGTCGAGCGCGCGCTTCACACCGGCGAGGCCAGCCTGGCCGAACGCATCATCCTGATACATGATCGCGATCTTGGTCGCGCCGAGATCCTTGGTCAGGTGCGCGACCATGGCCTCGGTTTCCTCGAAATAGCTGGCGCGAACATTCATCACCAGCGGCTTGTAGGGATCGCGCAACGCCTCGCTGCCCGTAAAGGCACCGATGAAGGGCGCTCCGGCCGCAGTCGCGATCGGCAACGTCGCCATTGCGGTCGGCGTGCCGACCGGGCCCGCGATGGCAAACACCTTGTCCTCGCCGATCAGCTTCTTGACCACCTCGATCGATTGGGTCGGCTCGTAGCCATCATCGACGCTCTTGAGCTCGAGCTTGCGGCCCTTGACGCCACCAGCCCTGTTTGCCTCCGCGAAGGCCGCGTCCATGCCGATCTTCATTCCCTGCCCAAGCGCACCCGCCGGCCCGCCGAGCGCGGCAGCCTGACCGAACACGATCTTGTCAGCTGAAACGCCGTCTTCGGCGATCGCCGGGAGCGCGGCCGTGAGCAGAGCAAAACAGGCGGCCACATGCGCCGAAAGCCAACGAGCGCGCATCGAAACGGCCTTTCCTCGCGGATTAAGAGCCACGATCACTGCGGAGCGCCGTCGCCCACCCCCGCAAGCGACAGGACTACCTATTCCCGAGTTGCAATAAGTCTTGCCGACCAACCTTTCCAAACCGTTGATGGGCAAATCATTAATTTAAGGTTGCGACGGCGTTGCCTTATCCTCATGGCTGATAGGCAAAATTATCGCGCCCACCGGCGAGGACCTCGGCAACGCAATCTACGCGCGTGGCGTAACCCATCGGTCCATGTGCGTCGCGGCCGCAGGTGGCCTATCGCGGCACCGCGCCGTTCCTGCTCGATCAATGCACTGCGGGGGAGCTGGTGCCCAGGAGAGGACTCGAACCTCCACGCCTCGCGGCGCTAGTACCTGAAACTAGTGCGTCTACCAATTCCGCCACCTGGGCTCAGGCGCGAGAGATAGGGGCTGGCGAGTCGGGTTGTCAATGACGGCCGCCCTTCACCTCTCCCCGTTGGGGAGAGGTCGACGCGCGTCGCGCGTCGGGTGAGGGGCGCTCGCGCTATCGATAGTCATAGAGCCCCTCACCCCGGCCCTCTCCCCTACGGGGAGAGGGGGAAGAAGGCCTGTACAGTCCCGACACGATCCTGTATCCGCTTGCCCAAATCCCCCTCCGCGAGACGTGCGCGCGCACCCGCAAGAGAGCCGCATGACCGTCCAATCCAACTACGACACGCTCATCACCGTGTTCGGCGGCTCGGGATTCGTCGGCCGCCACGTGGTCCGGGCGCTCGCCCAGCAGCATTACCGCATCCGCGTCGCGGTGCGCCGGCCGGAACTCGCCTTCCACCTGCAGCCGCTCGGCCGGGTCGGGCAGATTCATGCCGTGCAGGCCAACGTGCGCCATGCAGGCTCGGTCGCGGCCGCGGTGCGCGACGCGCAGACCGTCATCAACCTGGTGGGAATTCTCTACGCCCGCGGCCGCCAGCGCTTCGAGGCGGTGCACACGGCGGGCGCCGAGACGGTGGCGCGGGCGGCGGCCCAGCAGGGCGCACGGCTCGTCCACATGTCGGCGCTCGGCGTCGACCGCAACGAGCACGCGTTCTATGCGCGCAGCAAGCTCGCTGGCGAGAAGGCCGCGCTCGCCGCCCTGCCATCCGCCACCATCCTGCGCCCCTCGGTGGTGTTCGGCCCCGAGGACGAGTTCTTCAACCGCTTCGCGGCGATCGCCCGATTCTCCCCGATGCTGCCCCTGATCGGCGGCGGGCATACAAAATTCCAGCCGGTGTTCGCCGGCGATGTCGGCGCGGCGGTCGCAGCGGCGGTCGCGGGCCGGACGACACCGGGCGCGATCTACGAGCTCGGCGGACCGGAAATCTGCACGCTCAAGGGAATCATGCAGTACGTGCTCAAGACGATCGAGCGCCGTCGCCCGCTGCTGCCGCTCCCGTTCTGGGCCGCGAGGCTCCAGGCGTTCTTCCTGCAGATGCTGCCGACGCCGCCGCTCACCGTCGACCAGGTCAATCTCCTGCACACCGACAACGTGGTCTCGGAGGCCGCCGCGCGCGAGCAGCGCACGCTGCACGGCCTCGGCATCACGCCGGAATCCATGCAGGCGATCGTGCCAGCCTATCTGTGGCGCTTCCGCCGCGCCGGCCAGTTCCGCACCCTGCGGCACGGATAGTCGCGCACGCCGAAATATGGTGATGTCCGTAGCCCGGTTTTGCGCCGGAGCCGCGAAAAGACAACGCCGATGCCAGTCATCACCAATATCGAGGACCTGCGGAGAATTGCGCGCAAGCGCTGCCCGCGAGTGATGTTCGACTACGTCGACAGCGGCTCCTATGACGAGGTGACGCGCGACGCCAATCGTGCGGAGCTCAAAGACATCCGTTTCCGCCAGCGCGTGCTCATCGACACCACCGGGCGCGCGATGGATTGCGAGTTGCTCGGGACGAAGCTCGCGCTGCCGGTCGCGATCGCGCCGACCGGCTTGACCGGCCTCGTGTATGGCGACGGCGAAATGCTGGCAGCCCGCGCGGCGGAAGCCGAAGGCACCGTCTACACGCTCTCCACCATGTCGATCTGCACCATCGAGGACGTGCGTGCGGCGACCAAAAAGCCGTTCTGGTTCCAGCTCTACGTGTTTCGCGACCGCGGCTTCTCGGAAGAGATCATCGCGCGCGCCCGCGCGGCCGAATGCCCGGTGCTGTTCGTCACCGTCGACCTGCCGCAACGCGGCCAGCGCCATTGCGACATCAAGAACGGGCTCACGGTCCCGCCGCGTTTTTCGCTCAAGCACGCCTTCGACATCGTCACCAAGCCGGCCTGGGTAGCGCGCGTGCTGTTCGGCAAGCGCAAGACCTTCGGCAATGTCGACGACTACCTGCGCCGCAAAAATATCGAGCTCGGCACCGCCAACTGGTCGCAGACCCATTTCGACCAGTCGCTCAACTGGCGCGACATCGAGTGGATCCGCAAAGCCTGGCCCGGCAAGCTGGTGCTCAAGGGCATTCTCGACGTCGACGACGCCAGGACCGCGGTCGCGGCCGGCGTCGACGGCATCGTGGTGTCGAACCATGGCGGGCGCCAGCTCGACGGCGCGCCGGCGTCGATCCGCGTGCTGCCCGAGATCGCGAACGCAGTGGGCGATCGTCTCGAGGTGCTGTTCGACGGCGGCATCCGCTCCGGCCAGGACGTGATCAAGGCGCTCGCGCTCGGCGCCCGCGGCTGCCTGATCGGGCGCGCCTATCTGTATGGCCTCGCCGCCATGGGCGAAGCCGGCGTGCGCAAGGCGCTCGCGATCATCCGCGACGAGATGGACATCACCATGATGCTCACCGGCCTGCGCGACCTGAAGCAGGTGCCGCGCGACGTGCTGTACGACGGTGGCGAGCCGCGAGCGTTTCCGGGGAACTAGCCACCACAAATTCAGGCGTCGTTGCCCGCGCAAGCGGGCAATCTAGTAACCACCGCCGGATGTCAGGGTTACTGGATCACCCGCTTGCGCGGGTGATGACACGAACGCACGGCGGGCGAATTACCTCACGCCGCCCCAAGCCCCAGCAGCAGCCCCACGATGCCGAGCGCGCCGACGATCAGGCGCCACCAGGCGAACACCATGAAGCCGTGATGCTGCACGTAGCCCAGAAACGTCTTCACCACGATCCAGCCGAACACGAACGACACCGCGAATCCGAGCGCGATCAGCCCGGCGCCGTTCCACGACAGATCGTGCCGGCTCTTTACGAGGTCGAACGCAAACGCGCCCGCCATGGTCGGCATGGCGAGCCAGAACGAGAACTCCGCCGCGGTGCGCCGATCCGAGCCGAGCAGCATCGCCGACACGATGGTCGCGCCCGAGCGCGATACCCCGGGGATCATCGCCAGGCACTGGAAGACGCCGACGAGGAAATACATCGGCATCGAGTATTCGGTCACGGCGTGATAGCGCGGCTTGAGATCGAGGCTCTCGACCCACGCCAGCACGATGCCGCCGACGACGAGCGAGACGCAGACGATCCACGGGTTGAACAGCACGGTCTTGATGAAGTTGTGCAGAAGTGCGCCGAGCACCGCGGCCGGCAGGAAAGCGAGCAGCACGCCGAGGACGAAGCGGCGCGCGGTCGCGTCGGTGAAGAAGCCGGTGGCGAGATGGAGGAGCCGGGTGAAATAGATCGAGAGCAGCGCGAGGATCGCGCCGAACTGGATCAGGATCGCGAACGTGTTGCCGAAGTTCTGGTCGCCAAAGCCGAAGAAATGCTCGACCAGCAGGAGGTGCCCGGTCGAGGAAACCGGCAGATATTCGGTGAAGCCCTCGACGATGCCGAGGATGATCGCCTTGATGATGTCTTCCATGGGGCTTGGGCTCCGACCGGCGGGGTGGCGCGGATGGTGAACGATTCCCTAACGCGGGCCTTGTGGCCCATGCGAGGGTTGGGGGCAACTGCAAATGTCTGATCCCCAACAATTCTCGCCGCCATGATGACGACGCATTAACACTTTCTATAGATTTGCCTCGCGATTCTGCACGCCGCCCGGGGCGACAGCCGGGTGCACAATCCCAGGGCCGATGCTGACACTGTTTCACCACCCCTTTTGCCCGCAATCCCGCTTCGTGCGCCTTGCGCTCGCCGAGCACGGCCTGACGCCGCGCCTCGCCGAGGAACGGCCGTGGGAACGCCGCCACGAGTTCCTCGTGCTCAACGCCGCCGGAACCCTGCCAGTGCTGGTCGAGGAAGGCTGCCCGCCGATCGCCGAGGGACGCACCATCGTCGAATATCTCGACGAGACGCGCGGGGACGAGCTCGGCGAGCACCGGCTGCTACCGCGCAACGTCCATGCGCGGGTCGAGGTGCGCCGCCTGATCGGCTGGTTCTGCGAGAAGCTCTACATCGAGGTGAGCGGCCCGCTCGCGTCCGAGCGGGTGTTCAAGCGCTACATCCGCACCGCCCAGGGCGGCGGCTCGCCCGACATGGAGTCGATCCGTGCGGCGCTGGTCAACATCCGCTATCATCTCGCCTATATCGGCTGGTTGGCGCAGACGCGCGACTGGCTGGCGGGCGAGCGGCTCACTTACGCGGATCTCGCGGCCGCCGCCCACCTGTCGCTGATCGACTATCTGGGTGACGTGCCGTGGAGCGAAAACGAAGCCGCGAAGAACTGGTACGCGCGGGTGAAATCGCGCCCATCGTTCCGCCCGCTGCTGGTCGACACCCACGCCGGGATCCCGCCGTCGCCGACTTACGCCGACCTCGACTTTTGAACGACTTCATCGCGATCAAGCGCGCGCTCGCCGATCAGGCGCGCGCGCTCGGCTTCGATATCGTCGCGGTGGCGCCCCCCGACGCAATCGGCGGCGCGGGCGACGCGCTGGAAAAATTCCTCGCCGACGGCCAGCACGGCGACATGGACTGGCTTGCCAAGACCGCCACACGGCGGCGCGATCCGCGCGCGCTCATGCCCGACGTGCGCGCGATCGTCATGCTCGGCATGAACTACGGGCCGGCCGGCGATCCGCTCACGATCCTGAAGGAGCGCACGCGCGGCGCGATTTCGGTCTATGCGCAGGGCGACGACTATCACGACGTGATCAAGCCGCGGCTCAAGGCGCTGGCGCGCTGGCTGGTCGCGGCCGCCGGCGGCGACGTCAAGGTCTTCGTCGACACCGCCGCCGTGATGGAGAAGCCGCTCGCCGCCGGCGCCGGGCTCGGCTGGCAGGGCAAGCATACGAACCTCGTCTCGCGCCGGTTCGGCTCGTGGCTCTTTCTCGGCGCGATCTTCACCTCGCTCGCGCTGCCCGCCGACCCGCCTGAGACCGACCACTGCGGCCAGTGCCGCGCCTGCCTCGACATCTGCCCGACCGCGGCGTTTCCGGCGCCCTATCGGCTCGATGCGCGGCGCTGCATCTCGTACCTCACGATCGAGCACAAGGGGCCGATCCCGCGCGACCTGCGCGCGCAGATGGGCAACCGCATCTATGGCTGCGACGACTGTCTCTCGGTCTGCCCGTGGAACAAGTTCGCGCAGGCCGGCCGCGAACAGAAGCTGGCGGCGCGCGACGCGCTGGTCGCGCCGCGGCTCGACGCGCTCGCGGCGCTCGACGATGCGGCTTTTCGCGCGCTCTTTGCCAAGTCGCCGGTCAAGCGCACGGGCCGCGACCGCTTCGTGCGCAACGTGATGATCGCGATCGGCAACAGCGGTGATGCCGCGCTCGCCGCAGCTGCAACGGCGCGGCTCGACGACGCCGTACCGCTGGTGCGCGGCGCCGCCGTGTGGGCGCTCGGCCGCCTCATGCGGCGCGACGAATTCGCGGCGCTTGCCGCGGCGCGCGCGCCAGCCGAGACGGATCCAGCGGTCGCCGAAGAGTGGGCCGCGGCGCTTTCTTCACCCTCCCCTGCCGGGAGAGGGTAAAGCAGCGACGGCCTTCTCGAGCTCATCGATCTTGCCGATGATCGTGCCGCCGCTCGCGGTGATGAAATATTCGACCTGCAGATTGACGATCGATCCGTCGTTGTCGGCGGAGAGGCGAAAATCGCCGCGGTAGCCGAGGATCGGCTTTCGCCTGGCGAACGCATAGCCGATCTCAGCGGCGGTCCCGCTGTCGACGTCGACGCCATCGAGCACCGCGAGCATCATGTCGCAGGCGTCGATCAGAATCCGATTCTTCGCGCCAATGCGCGGGTTGAGCTTGCGCCAGGCATCGCGCTTGGCCGGGCCGTAGTCCATGGCCAGCACCGCCTTGATCTCGACGGCCAGGCGCTTGATCTCGGCGACGAAATGCGGATCGATGCCGGCCGGCGGCGCATCGCTCCATGGGTCGAGCGGCACGTGGCCGAGCCGCCTGATTGCGGGGACGATGGTGCCATTGTGAAAGGCGCTGCCCGCTTCCGAGAAGCCGAGCGGTCCCGCCAGATAGATCTTCATCGCTCCTGCCCTTGCGGATCTCCCGGCGGCGCGGCCCGCGAGTGGCGCCGCCCAAAAGGCCGCGATCGCGCCCAGCAACGCGCGTTTTCGAGCCGACCGCGGCTCCGCTTCCGGGCCCGCCGTTTCGATGTACCATCGCGCCGTCACGATAGCACGGGATACCGCGAGCCGGACCGCATGCCTTCCACCTTGATGTGTCTCGGCCTCGGCTATTCGGCGCAGCACTACGCGGCGGCGTTCGGCGCACGCTTTTCCCACATCATCGGCACGAGCCGCACCATCGACAGCGCGGCGGTGCTGGCGGCGCACGATTTTGGCGGCCACCGGGCCGAGATGCTGCTGTTCGGCGGCACCGCGGCGGAGCCGGCGGTCGCCGACGCGCTTGCCGGCGCCGACGCGCTGCTGATTTCGGCGGCGCCGGACGAGGGCCGCGATCCGGTGCTCGCGACGCTCGGCGACGCGCTCACGGCGGCGCCGCGGCTCGCCAGCATCGTGCTGCTCTCCACCGTCGGCGTCTATGGCGACCATGCGGGCGCATGGGTCGACGAGGCCACGCCGCCCGATCCGGGCCGTCCGCAGGCGCGCGCGCGCATCGCGGCCGAGGACGGCTGGCGCGCATTCGGCCAAGGTCGCGGCATTCCGGTCGCAATCCTGCGCCTCTCCGGCATTTATGGCCCGGGGCGCAATCCGCTGGTCAATCTGCGGCGCGGGCTGGCGCGCAACGTCGACAAGCCGGGGCAGGTCTTTAATCGCATCCACGTCGCCGACATCGCGCAGGCGATCGAGGCCGCCTTCGCGCAAGGGGCCGACGGCGTGTTCAACATCACCGACGATGAGCCGACGCCGCCGGGCGATCCGATCATGTTCGCCGCAAGCCTTCTCGGCCTGCCGCCGCCGCCCGCGATCCCGTTCGCCGAAGCGGTGAAGACGATGTCGCCGATGGCGGCGAGCTTTTATGCCGAGAGCCGCCGGGTGCGGAACGAGCGCATGAAGCGCGCGCTCGGCATGGAGCTGCGCTATCCGAGCTATCGCGAGGGCCTGCGGGCGCTGCATGCCGCGGGCGAGTCGGGACTTTATTTCGAGTAGCCAAGCCTTTCAGTGCGGCTCGAGCTCCGCCACGGCCGCGAGCAGCCGCTCGATGTCCTCGGGGCGCGAGAGGCGGTGATCGCCATCCTTGACGAGGGTGAGCACCACGTCGTCCTGGGCGAGCCGCGCGACGAGCTCGACCGCGTGCCCCCACGGCACGTCCGGGTCCTCGACGCCCTGCAGGATGCGCACCGGGCAGCCGGTCTCGATCAGCCCGCCCAGCAACAGATGCTGGCGCCCGTCCTCGATCAGCCCGCGGGTGATCGGATAGGGTTCCTCGTCATAGTGCGACGGCCGCAGCCAGAATCCCTTGCGCTCGATGTCCTCACGCGCCTCGGGCGAAAAGCGCTGCCACATCAGCGCCTCGGTGAAATCAACCGCCGGCGCGAGCAACACCATGCCGGCAATGCTGGCCGGTGCTGCGGTGCGGCGCAGCTCGCGGGCGAGCAGCAGCGCAAGCCAGCCGCCCATCGAGGAGCCGATCACCACCTGCGGGCCGCGGCAGAAGGTGGAAAACACCGCGACGCTCTCGGCAAGCCAGCGCCCGATCGTGCCGTCCGTGAACGCGCCGCGCGATTCGCCGTGCCCCGAATAATCGAAGCGCACGAGCGCGCGGCCGTGCGCTTGCGCGAAGCGCGCCAGCGCCTCCGCCTTGGTGCCCTTCATGTCGGATTTGAACCCGCCGAGCCAAAACAGTCCGGGCGGAGCGCCATCTTGCGCCCGCACCGCGATCGGGCGCGCCTCCTCGCCGTGGCCAACGTCAATGTAGTTCAGAGTTTCGGGCATCGTAGTCTTCCGCATGCTTCCACAGGACACCGTCGCACAATGTTATCAGCGGCGCACAGGGATGCCGCGATGCCGGCGCCGTCGTCCGCATACCGTTGCTCGGCGTGATTCGCTGGTCTAGGCTTATTACCCATTCCGTAGCGGCACGGCGCGCCGCAAAGCCGACATGATTGCGCCGCAAGACCCATCGACGGGCATTTTGGCGGGGCATTTGGTGACATCCAACGCGGCTGTGTATTCCGTTGTGCCGCCGTCCGGCGCTGCGATCGGCTCAGCCGAGGTGCCGGCGCGCGACCTCACTGCGCTGATCGCCGTTCCGACCATCGAGGCGGGGGCTGCCGACGAAGGCGCCGTCGCGCTCGCGCTGATGCTGGTCGGCGCCGGCCATCGCGCGATCGTCGCCTCCGGCGGCGGACGGCTCGAGCCGCGACTTGAAGCGGCCGGCGTCGATCTCGTGCGTCTCAATATGGCGACCCGCAATCCGCTCGCGCTCGCGCGCAACGCCGCGCGGCTGCGCGATCTCGTGCGCCGGCGCAAATGCGATGTCGTCCACGCGCATGGTCGCGCGGCGGCGTGGAGCGCGCTCGCGGCAGCGCGCACCGCCCGCGTTCCTTTCCTCACCACCTGGTACAAGGGCTTTCGCGAGCAGAATGCGCTCAAGCGCGTCTACAACGGCGTGATGGCGCGCGGCGCACGGGTGATCACGCCGAGCGATCAGCTCGCCGAGCTGATCGTCACACGCCACCACGTGCCCTGGGAGCGCATCGCCGTGATCCCGGCGGCGATCGACGCCGGATGTTTCGATCCGACCGCGCTCACGGTCGAGCGCATCAATGCGGTGCGGCGGAGCTGGGGCGTCAAGGCCGACACCAAGGTGATCCTGGTCACGGGCCGCATGCTGCGGCGCAAGGGCCATCACGTGGCGGTGGCGGCGGCGCGCCGCCTCAAGGACATCGGGCTCAAGAACTTCCTGTTCGTGTTCGCGGGCGAGGACGAGGGCCGCAGCCGCTACAGCGGCGAGTTGTGGGACCTCGTGCTTGCGACCGGCACGGCCGACGTGATTCGCCTCGCCTGGCAGCCGAGCGATGTCGTGGCAGCCTTTGGGGCCGCGACCGCCGTGGTGTCGGCCGCAATCCAGCCCGAGGGCGCCCCGCGCCCCATCCTCGAGGCGATGGCGATGGCCCGGCCCGTGCTGGTGTCGGATCTGGCGGCCGGGCACGACATCGTGCTGGCACCCCCCACCGTTCCGGAGGACCGCATGACGGGGTGGCGGTTCGCGCCCGGCGATTCGGCGGCGCTCGCGGCCGGCCTGGTGCGGGTCATGTCCATGCCGGACGCCGCCCGCCGGGCAATCGGCCGACGCGCGCGGGAATGGGTGATGGCCCACTGCGCTCCCGCTACGGTTGAGCGCCAGACCCTTGCGGTCTATGCGGCGGTGACCGCCCCGCGACCCTGACGGCATGCTACCGCGGCCCCGTCGCGGGCAGCAAAGTCGGGCCACGAAGGCCGTTGACTTGGGCCCGGTTTGTCCCGATCTTCAAGCACATCCGAGTAACGATGCGTTGCGCCGCGGCTCGATTCGCCGTGCGGCGTGGTGTATTATAAAAGGACGTATCAACAGCATGAGGAGACCGATACCATTCGTCGCCCAATGAAACCCGCGCCGGTCGTCCAAAAGGACGGCACGCGCATCAACGAGGAGATCCGTGTCCGCGAGGTACACCTGATCGACAAGGACGGCGCCAACAAAGGCACCGTTGCGATTGCCGAAGCCCTGAGGCTCGCTCAGGAGGCCGGTCTCGACCTGGTCGAGATCGCGCCCAACGCCGCACCGCCGGTGGTCAAGCTGCTCGATTACGGCAAGTACAAATATCACGAGCAGAAGAAGGCGGCCGAAGCCCGCAAGAAACAGAAGGTCGTCGAGGTCAAGGAAATAAAATTCCGGCCGATGA
>Ga0126381_100006584_pt1 | contig 12864 bp, 12 predicted proteins | sample PanSoiMetPlot_28_FD_96465 | JGI IMG/M metagenome (GOLD analysis project Ga0126381, IMG submission 96465) | Tropical forest soil microbial communities from Panama - MetaG Plot_28 | ecosystem: Environmental > Terrestrial > Soil > Tropical forest > Bulk soil | place: Panama | collected 2016-02-17
CTATTGCGCTGACGACGGGATTAGATGAGACTTGAAAACTCGGCCGAAGAAGCGCTAAGCGCTTTCGGAGAAAATCTATTCGATGATTAACATCGACCTGCAAGCGGCACGCGGCATAACTCCGCATCAACCGACAATTTACGACTATACGGATGTTAGGGGCGCGCTGGGCGTTCTAAAATCTGACGAGCTTTGGTTCACGGAGCGTGCTCATCTAGACGTACATATGGATTCTAGGTTTTTAGTTCCAAGTTGCATGACGACGACCTTGGACAACGGCGAAACTATGCCGATGATGGTAGATGAACGAGATTTGTTTTATTCTTAATGTTGGAATCTTCGCACACTCCTTACTGTCTAAGCACAACATATGCGCATGAACAAGAATATCGTCTCTTATAAGCAGCTTTCGCAACACGATTTCTATATGGGACCGCCATCAGTTGCGCGAGCGAAAGGGCGAGATCGTGGGATATTTGAAGTTACCAATTCCTGGATGGAAGGAACCGGAGGTATTTACGCACCTCCGCGTCGGCCCAACGACCCCAACCAGCTGCCGGATTAGCTTCGGACGATTCTTACGACACTCGGCATCCCCTTACCCAACAGCGACAAAATGGACAAATCGGGGATCCAGTGTCGCTCTACTCGGTGAGAGAACCTTTGTAGCATCGTATCCATCCGGCGAATGACGCGGATGGCGTGTGCTCAGGCAGCGGCGACGCTTTGGATACGCTCGTCGCGCCACTTCCACGGATGGATACGTTAAATCCGTCCACAGAGCCTATTCGGACGCGATAAAGACAAATCGGCTAAACGCGTGCGATTAAAATTGGCATCGCATTATCGGGTGGGACCCGACAAGGCAGGAAGCGCGCCCGGAACTCGATCTCGCTCCTCAGTTGATCCCGTACATCCAGACGAAGACCGCGACCGTGACCAGCACCACGGCGCCGAACGCTATGCGGGCGACCCGGTCCACTGCGATGGCGTGGCCGTGGTAGGTGCGGTTGCGCAGGATCTCGCCGATGAACCCCGCGCACATCGCCGTCAGGCAGAGCACGAAAAAGACGTAGAAGATGTATTCCAGCGCCATCGTGTAGCCGAGCGAGGGAAGCTGGTTGCTGATCGAGATCAGCAGCACCGCGCTGGTCAGGATGCCGGTCACCGGGATCGTCGTTCGCTCTTTGGCCAGGCTGGGCGGGAAGAACAGGGTGGCGAAGACGACCAGCGCCAGCAGGAACAGCGGCACCAGCGTCTTGACCATGAAGGCGACGACGTCTCGTTGCACCACGATCGCGGTATCGAAGCCGCCATACTCGTTGCGGTTGTCCGTGTCGAAGAACGCCGTCTTGCCCTGGGTCGAACTGATCGAGAAGGCATCGACGAAGTAGCGGATGTCCGCGACGTGCCAGAGCTGCAGGTCGCGGAAGGCGCTACGGGCACCGACCGGGCCAGGGTCCGGCCGGTGCAGGTGCAGGCCGGACGTGTCGATCACGTAGGCGATCCGCTCGCGGGACGCCTCGTGGTTCTGGAACCGCACGAGCAGGGACTGGCTGTCGAATGGGAAATCGTGCAGATCGAGCTCCGCCTTGATGTCGCCGGAGACGCGCCAAACGCCGTAGTTGAGATCGTCTTCCTTACCCGTCTCGGCCGGGTGTGCCGGGTCGAAGCTGCCTCTTTGCAGGCTGGGGAGTTCGATATGTGACGGCAAGTCGTCATGACCGCCATAGCGCAGCCACAGGTAGAAATCGACGTTGAAGGTCCCGGCCTTGAGATCGATGCCGCCGAGATGGACGATGTCGATGCCGGCATACACGACGCGCTGCAGCCAGAAGAACCTGTCGCCAATGTTGACGATGTGCCCGGCACGCATTTCCTTCGAGAGATCGATAAGATCCGGGTTTTGCACTGTGACAAGCTGCATAGGTGCGCCGACCAGTCGTCCGCGTTCGTACCAGCCGAGGCGGGACGGGCGCGGCATGTCGCGATTGGCGTTGAAATAGAGCGGACCGTCGAGGCCGGGCACCGCCTGCTCCAGGCTGTCGAAGCTGGCGAGCGCGTCACGGATCTTCTCGCGGTCCTCCACCTTGCTCTGCGCGGTATTGGCGGGATGGGCGCGGCGCAGCGCCGCGACCAGCAATCGCACCCCGTCGTTGCTCTTCGCCCCCCACCAACTCGGCCGCTTGCCCGTCGCGGCGGAGTAGCCCTCAGCAAATTCCTGACCCAGGGAGCCGATCGTGTCGAAGATTACTGCGGCGGTGGTGAAAAGGTTGTCGGAGAAGAAGCCGGGCGTATCGCGCTCTTCCGGCTCGGTCGCGAAGTTTTGCAGATAGTCGTCTGTCCCGGCGTAGAGCGCGACGAGGATGGTGCGAATGCCGCGTCGCCGGATCGCTTTGACCAGATAGGGCGACTGGTTAATCGAGACCGCGAGAACGATGATCCGTGGTTCGGGCTCCTGTGCAAGCGACTCCGCGATCTCCCTGGCCGCAGCCGCGGGTGGTTGTGAAACGTCGTCGTACGTCCAGGTTTTCGGCGTCTGGCCTTGGCTGCCGGCGAAGTAGCCGCGTCTGAAGCTCTGGCCGAAGGCGTCGTTTGAGAGCACCAGGTCGATGTCGGCGGCGCGCGCGAACAGCGAGCTGTGTCCCTGCAGGATATGGCGAATGTAATAGGCGAGCCACTCCGCGGTTGCCGTGTTTGGCGTCTGCAGACGGAAGTACCAGGGATTGTCGATCGTCAACTCGTCGGCCACCGACTGGCTCGTAAGCGCCGGGATGCGGGCGGCCTTGTAGCCGCTTGCGGCGGCGATCGAGAAGGGGCTGATCAGGTGCCCGAGCACAGCGAGTGCCGGCCCGTCGCCGATCGCCTGCACGTTGTCACTCGCCCCCTTGGCCGAGCTTCGGTCGTCGAAGGGGTCGAGCACGATCTTGTGTCCGTCCACGCCGCCGGCGCGGTTGACCTCGTCCACATAAAGCTCCGCTGCCGTGAGGCTCTCGGTGCCTTCACTCGCCACCGCGCCGCTCAGGGAGTTGGCAAAGGCGATGTGGATCGGACTCGGCCGTGTCGCGATTTGCCACATCACGAGACCGCCCGCCGCGAGCACGATCAGAAGTGCGGTCGCGATCATCCAGATGCGAGGGTTGCGGCGAGCTTGCAAGGAGGACCCGAGCGGGTGGTGTGGGCTATCCGGCGCGATGGACCGGCTTGCCTACGAGGGGCCGAAACGGCTTAGCGCTTTTTTAAGATTTTGGCCATGGGTGGGGGTCTTTTTTTCTTTAGACACGAGGGCAATCATGTCGATTTCAGGTATCTCGGCATCAACCTATTCGCTGCCGACTTCCGGGAGTTCCTCGCAATCTCAAATTGTTCAAGCATTTAAAAGCCTGGCTCAAGCCCTGCAGTCGGACAACCTGACCGGGGCGCAGACGGCCTATAACACCCTTACCAAATTACTCGGCAACCAAGGGTCGTCTCAGAATAGCAACAGCACTCTGTCGCAAGCGCTGAGCCAAATCGGCAGCGATCTTCAGTCGAACAACCTTTCTGGCGCGCAGCAGACTTTCGCTTCACTGGTGCAGCAGTTGGCACAGCAGGCTTCCGCGGGGCAGCTCACCCCTGGGCTTGTTTCCACTACTCAGGCCGCGAGTGGAACAAGCTCGACCGGCGCAGCATCACCGGGGGAATGGTTGCTCAACGTGACTGCCTAACGGGTGGTTGCCGTTCGTGCCCGCTAGTTCGCCCGCCATCGAACTGATCTAAGGCGTCCTGGGCCATGGCGAGGGCTTGCGCCCCGCCGGTTCGTCATCGCGGACCTGATAGAAGCCGGTCGGATCGAATGGGTCCGCAGCTTCACAATCATCACCTGTCCGCCGAACGAGCTTTACCGCAGCTAATAGTAGAGATTACTTGTAGACAGGTCGGCCATCAACCGACACCTGACTGCGCCAGGCGGCGCGGACGCTGTCCTGCACGGCGGCCGGCAACTGGACATAGCCCAGTTGTTCGGCGACAGCCCCACCGCTTTTGTAGGCCCAGTCGAAGAACCTCATCACGGCGGCGCTGCGGGTCATTTCCTTCGGGTCCCTTGGAACTAGGACGAAAGTGGGGGCGACGATCGGCCAGCTCGCCGCACCACCAGTGTCAACCAGGCTTACGGCGAAGTTGGGCGTATTCCAGTCGGCCGATGCAGCGGCGGCGGTGAAACTTGCGGTGGTCGGCTCGACGAAGACGCCCGACCGGTTGCGGAGCTGGGCGGTGGTCAGGTGGTTCTCCGCCGCGTAGGTGCTTTCGATATACGCAATGGCGCCGCGGGTGATGTTGACCGCGGTGGCCGCGCCGTCGCTGCCCCTGGCGCCGACGCCCGCGGGCCAGTTCACCTTGGTGCCAGTGCCTACGCTGCTCTTCCAATCCAGGCTGACCGCGAAGAGATAGGAGGTGAACAAGAAGGACGTGCCGGACGGCTCGTAGCGGTGGATCGGCTCTATGGGGAGGTTCGGCAGGGTGACATCGGCGTTCACCTGCTTCAGCCGAGGATCGTTCCATTTGTCGATCTTGCCGGCGAAGATCGCGGCCAGCGTCTCGCCCGTCAGTTTCAGCTCGCCTTCACGCACGCGCGGCAGGTTCACGATCACCACCACGGCGCCGATGACCGTGGGAAACTGCAGCAGTTTGGCGCCGGTGAGCTTGGCGTCTTCCATCGGTGCGTCGGAAGCACCAAAATCGACGCCGCGGCTGATGATCTGGTCCTGACCCGCGCCGGAGCCGATTGCATTGTAGGTCACGTCGACGCCAATCGCCGAACGCGCCGTATCGGCCCATTTGGCGTAGACTGGCGCCGGGAAGGTGCCGCCGGTGCCGGTGATCTGTTCGGTCCGGACGGTCGCGGCGCCGGCCGACGCAGGCGGCGTCGCCGGCGTGGAGACCGCGTCGGCGGCCTCCGCCTGAAGCAACGGCAAGCCCATGAAAATCAGAGCAAAAAGCACGCGCAACGGTTGGATCCCCGGCATGCGACGAAACCATCGCAGCATCAGCGACGCCACGATCTTGGCCGAAGCGGTCGCTCGGCAAGCGCGTGTAAAGCTACGCGCTCTGGACGACACCCGGGTTTGGCACGCCCAGCGCCACTTCGCGCGGCGGGCGGAAGGTGAAGGCGATTGCGACGGCGCCGAGACCGATGCCGAACGAGCCGATATAGAGCCAGAAATAACTGCCGTAGACGTCATAGAGCCAGCCGCCGGCCCAAGGGCCGATCGCCATGCCCAAGGTTGAGGCCATATTGACCGCCCCGAACATCGTTCCCATGATCCGGGCGCCAAAGTATTCGCGCACCAGAATGGCGTAGAGCGGCATCACCGCGCCGTAGGAAAACCCGAACATCAGCGCTAGGCCGTAAAAGCTTGCGAGGTCGCGGGTGAACACATAAAGGCTCACGGAGAGGGCCTGGAGTGCTAGCCCGAAGACAATCATGCGTTTGGCGCCGATGCGGTCGGCCGCGAGCCCGCCGATGACGCGGCCGCTCAACGACGCGACACCCGCTGCACCGAATACGGTGGCCGCGGCCATTGCCGGCACGCCGCAGTCGATCGCGTAGCTCACCATGTGGAAGATGGGCCCCGAATGCGCCGCGCAACAGGCGAAGTAGGTGAACGAGATTGCAGCGAATTGCGGCGTGCACAGCGCGCGCGCCACCGTGAAGTCGCGCTCGGCGGGGCTAGCGCTTGGCACGGCCCCTGCCGCTCGCCGCAGCACCGGCGGTTTGCGTACCAGCAGCGCGGCAGGAATGATTAAAAGCCAGGAGAGGACGCCCAAAGTTAACATCGCGCTGCGCCAGCCGTAATCGGTGATCAGCCAGCGCGCGAACGGGGATATCGTCATCGAGCCGATCGCGAAGCCGGCCGAAATGAGGGCTACCGCAAGACTGCGATGTCGGATGAACCAGCGTGTAGCGGTGGCGGTCAGCGGTGCGTAGTAGCTGCCGGCGGCGACACCGATGATCATGCCAAACAAGATCTGGAATTCGGCGACCGTGCCGGCCTGGCTCGCCGCCACGAGACCGAGACCCGAGAGCGTGCCGCCCGCGAGCACGACCGCTCGTGTGCCGAACCGATCGGAGAGCGCGCCCCAGAAGAACGATGCCGGGCCCATGCACAGGAAATTGAGCAGCGCCGCAGTCGAAATGCTCGTCCGGGACCAGCCCGTCGCCAACGACATCGGTTGCAGAAAGATGCCGAGCGACATCATCGTGCCCATCCCGAGGCACGTAATGACAATGCCGGCGCCGACGATGACCCAGCCGTAAAAGAGCTTCATTGCCGCGCCCTCACGAACCGGTCTCGGGCCAATTGTCCGCGGACAGGTGACGCCCGGCGGCAGCGATATCGTCGCCGGTGCCAGAGCAGTCGTGGTGCCGCACCCAATCGGTCAGGTTGTGGTTGGGGCCGGTCTCGTCCCGACTTTCGGGCATCAGATCGAGGATGTTGTAGGTACCGAGCATCAGATCGCCGCCTCGCGCATAGGACGCGTGAGTGCGAAAGATATCGCCGTTCTCGTCCTTGTAGAATACGCTGCGGCCGAACACCTGCCTTGCGTCGAAATTCTTCTGGCCTTAGCTCCATAAGCTCGCGCCGGAGAATTCCGGTTCTCTGCATAGGCACCGCAATGCACCATTCCCGTTTATGTGCTGTGTTAATCGACTGTAAGACCTCCGATGTAGACCAGGCGGCTCGCTTCTGGGCGGCTGCCCTCGGTCGCCCACTGGATCTCGAGCATCCGAGCAGCCGCGGCAATTACCGTATGCTAGCGACCCCGCCCGACGAACCCGTTGTGGAGATACAACGTGTCGAGCATGAAAGTCGTGTCCACATAGACATTGAGAGCGACGATATCCCCGCCGAAGTCGAACGTCTGGAACAGCTCGGTGCGAAGGTCGTAGACCGATTGGAGCGTTGGGTGGTGATGCAGGCGCCAACCGGCCAGCGCTTCTGCGTCGTCCGGGTACAGCGTCCCGGCTTTCCGGAGAACGCCAATCGCTGGGATTAAGAGGTAACTTTTGCTCTCGGTGGCAGAACAGTGGAGCCAGGGTCTGGACGTCTCGTCCGTTTCGTCGGAATGGCCCCCGACGAATTCAATCGTAGGGCATACCTATCATAAAGACCAAGAGTGACTTGCGCGGCGAAGACGGCAGGCTCAGCTAGAGGGCATGAGTTTGACGCCGGAAGACACGCAAACACTCGCCGCGGCGGTGCGGCGGTTGGAGCAGCCGAGCTTTGCCGGGCGGCTGGCGGTGCTCGCCGGCAAGCCGATGGGGTTCGTGCAGCGGGCGCTGCCGGCCGTTGCGTCGACCGCGGTTGCGAACGCCACAAAGCAGGCCTTGGAACGCGCCGTGCAGGTCGCGCTGTTCAGCTTGCGAAGCCCGCGGCTTATCGGTGGGCGCAAATTTCATTCCGGTCTCGCCTGCACATCGGGCGCGATCGGCGGCGCGTTTGGTCTTGCAGCCGTGGCGATCGAATTACCGGTATCGACGACGATTATGCTGCGCGCGATTGCGGCGATCGCGCGTGAGGAGGGCGAAGACCTCGGCGACCCGCGCGCCGGCCTCGCATGCCTCGAAGTGTTCGCACTGGGCAGCCCCCCGGCTGACGCCGCGAGTACCGAAACCGACTATTTCGCGGTTCGCGGGATGCTTGCGCGAGGATTAGTGGAGATTGCCGATCTCGCGATCGATCGGGGCGCCGTCCGCGAAGGCGCCCCGCTGTTTGTCCGGTTCCTAACGCAGATCGCGTCGCGGTTCGGCATTGTCATCTCGCAAAAGCTCGCCGCGCAAGCGATCGCCGTGGTCGGGGCCTTTGGCGGTGCGGCGGTAAACCTCGCCTTCGTCGAGCACTTCCAGGATGTCGCCCGTGGACATTTCACCGTGCGCCGGCTCGAGCGAGCCTATGGCGCCGAAATCGTCCGCACCGAGTACGACCGGCTCAAAACCGAATTCGCGGCCGCCGCATGAGCGTGCATACCGCGTCGGCCAAACTGGCGATTGTCGATTGGGCACCTCCGGGCTAGTTGTGACACATTCTTAGGCATCGGAGAGGCTGAGCAGGATGACAACCGATACGATCGCTTCCGGCCGCCTCGCGCGGGGCGGTGAGGTGCAAGCGATCGGGCTCGTCTCGGCAGCGCATTTTATCTCGCACTTCCACATATTTGTGTTGCCGCCGCTGTTCCCGTTTCTGAAGGAGCATTTTGGCGCCGGCTTTGTCGAGCTCGGCCTCGCGCTGACGATCGGGTCGCTGACCTCGGTCGCCGCGCAAATGCCGATGGGATATCTGTCCGATCGTTTCGGGCCGCGGCGCTTGTTGATCGCCGGGCTCATCATCGGGGGCGTTGCGCTCGCGTCGATCGGCTTTGTCGATTCTTACGCGTGGCTGCTCGTCGCCGCCGGTCTGCTCGGCGTAGCGCAGGCGGTCTATCACCCAGCCGATTATGCGATTCTTTCCGCCCGGATTGCACCCTACCGCATCGGCCGAGCCTTCTCGGTGCACACCTTTGCCGGCATGTTCGGCAGCGCGATCGCGCCAGCGACAATGCTCGTGCTGAACACGACGATGGGCCTGCGAGCCGCGCTGGTGGCCGCCGGCGCCATCGGACCGCTGGTTGCCATTCTGCTTATGTTTGCCCGCGGCTTGGACAGCGAGCTGCGGGCCACCAAACCGGCGGAGGCGCGCGCGACGGACGCCGATCGAAGAAGGGCGCGGGTGCTCACGCCGGCGATCCTCGGGCTGACGGCGTTTTTCGCGCTCCTCAGCCTGTCGACGACCGGTATCAGCAACTTCTCTGTCGTCGCTTTGATGAGCGCCTACGCGGTCCCGTTCTCGGCGGCGAATTTGGCGCTCACGGCATTCCTGACAGCGAGCGCGTTCGGAGTCCTCGGCGGCGGGTTCGTCGCGGATATGACACGCCGCCATGGCGATGTTGCGGCGATCGGTTTTGCGCTAAACGCGCTGATCATTTTGCTGGTCGGCACGGTCGGGGGCGCACCCGCAATGCTGATCACCGCGATGGGTGTTGCCGGCTTCTTGTCCGGCATGATCATGCCGTCCCGCGACATGCTCGTGCGGGCGGCGGCTCCGCCCGGCGCGGTAGGACGCACCTTCGGCATTGTTACGACCGGATTCAGTGTCGGCGGCACGATCGGGCCGATGCTGTTCGGATGGATCATGGATTGCGGCGCGCCGCGTTGGGTGTTTGGCGCCAGCGTCATATTCATGCTCCTGACCGTGGTTCTGGCGTTGGCTGGCGACCGGCCTCTCAGACGCCGCCGCGCGGCGATAGCGCCCGCGCAATCCACCTCATAGCCGCAAGGCGTCGCGATCCGGTTGGTTGTCGGTTAGGTCAAGCGTGACCGATGGCGGCACTCTGGGGGCGGCTCCTGTTACCTCCTGTTAACCGTCCCTGAAATCTCGAAAGATCAATCGCTTACCCCTGATCCACTGTTCCCGGCGCATGAGACGTTCTTTGCTCTAAGCGGCGAAGACCAGGCGAGTGGACAAGATCCAGAATCCCGGACAGGCAGCACCTTTGCGATTTCCCGAGCCGGCCGCCGAGCGGCCTCACCACACCACGGATATTGCGTTTTTTATATATTATATGATATTGTTAATTGTTATCCAGAGTCGACAGCTTCATTCATTTGTCTCATTTGAGACGTAAGAGGGGATTGCGGACTATGCCAACACATCCACTGGCTGGCAGTGAAAGGGCGGCAATGCCGGGCGCGCGAGTGGTGGCGAAAGCCGACCCGGCGGAGCGGCTGGAGGCGACCGTCGTGCTGCGACACCGTCAGCATGAGGCACTGCAGGAAAAGGTCAGGCGGTTGTCGACTGCAGACAACGCCGAGAGGCATTTGACCCACATCGAGTATGCACAGCAATTCGGCGCCGACCCGGCCGATGTGGATGCTCTCCGGCAATTCGCGAGCCGCCACGGCCTGGCGGTCGTCGAGGAGCATCCGGCGAGAAGAACGATCGTGCTCTCGGGGGCGGTCGCCCAGTTTAACGCCGCGTTCGGAGTAGACCTCGAACAATTTGAACACGATGGCGGAACCTATCGCGGCAGGACTGGCCGGATCCACTTGCCTGACGAGCTGAACGGGGTGATCACGGCGGTGCTCGGCCTCGACAACCGGCCGCAGGCGCGCCCGCACTTTCGCCCGCGCACCCCGCAAGGCGATGTGCGTTGGAGGGCATTGGCGGCTGCATCCGCCGCGTCGTTCACACCTACCGAACTCGCTAACCTGTACAATTTCCCGCCCGGGACTGGGCAAGGCGAAAGTATTGCCATTGTCGAGCTTGGCGGCGGGTACCGAACTGCCGACCTGCGTAGTTATTTCTCGGAGCTGCAAGTCGCGCAGCCGAGAGTGACTGCCATATCGGTCGATCATGGGAGAAATCAGCCTACTGGCGACCCCAACGGACCGGACGGCGAAGTAATGCTCGATATCGAAGTGGCAGGCGCAATTGCGCCTATGCGAAGATCGTTGTCTACTTCGCACCGAACACCGATGCGGGCTTCCTCGACGCAATCACTACGGCGATTCACGACACGAAGAACAAACCGTCAGTTATATCGATCAGCTGGGGCGCCGCCGAATCCGCATGGACCGAACAGGCGATGACGGCCTTTGATCAGGCCTTCCAAGCCGCGGCAGCAATGGGAATAACGGTCTGCGTCGCAGCCGGCGACGATGGGTCGGATGACGGCGTCGGTGACGGCGCTGATCACGTTGACTTCCCCGCTTCGAGCCCATTCTGCCTCGCATGCGGCGGCACCAATCTGCATGCGTCCGGCACATCGATAACCCGAGAGGTCGTGTGGAATAACGCCCCTAATGGCGGCGCGACGGGAGGCGGTGTCAGCGGCTTCTTTGCGCTGCCGGCCTACCAAGAGAGCCTTCAAGTCAGCAAGACCCAAGGCGGCACGGACGAACTTCGTATGAGAGGCGTGCCCGATGTCTGCGGCGTCGCAGACCCGCAAACCGGCTATGATGTCGAGGTCGACGGCAACAACCTGGTCATCGGCGGGACCAGCGCGGTGGCGCCGTTGTGGGCCGGCCTCATTGCGCGCATCAACGCCGCAAAGGTGCGGCGGGCCGGCTTTATCAATCCCCGCTTGTATGCAAACCCGGCAGCATTGCGCGAGATCACGCAAGGGAATAATGGCAGCTTTGCCGCGTCCAGCGGATGGGACGCCTGCACCGGGCTCGGAAGCCCCAACGGACAAAAGGTCGCCGACGCGATTTGATAGTAGGTGCCGTGAGCCAGCCGCGCGATCTCCGATCCGCGGCGTGCTCTCGGGGATTTTCGGTTATACCTTAGGCCATCGGTGCCGCGGTCGTTGCGCCTGCGGCGCTACACGATAGGAGATGGCCGATGGCGATTCAGCGGAACAAAACCGAAGACGACATCACCGCCGAGGCGCTGAAGCGGTTTGCGCAGACGCCTGACGCGCGGCTGCGAGAGATCATGCTCGGCCTCGTCAAGCACCTGCACGCCTTTGTGAAAGAAGTCGGGCTGACCGAGGCGGAGTGGTTCCAGGCCATCGAGATACTGACCGAAGCGGGGCGAATGTGCAGCGACAAGCGGCAGGAATTCATCCTGTTCTCGGACACGCTTGGCGTGTCGATGGTCGTCGATCTGATCAACCACCACAAACCCGACGGGGCGACGGAATCGACGGTATTCGGCCCGTTCCACCGACTCGGCGCTCCCGAAATGCCGGCCGGCGGCAACATCGCCCACCTCGACAAGATCGGAACGCCGGCTCTCGTAAGCGGCCGGGTTCTCGATCTCGACGGCAAGCCGATTGAGGGCGCGCTCCTCGATGTGTGGCAAGCGCAAACGAGCGGGCTATACGATTCGCAAGACGAGAGCCTTAGCGAGATGCATATGCGGGGTAAGTTCCACAGTTACGGGGACGGACGGTACCTGATCCGCACCGTGCTGCCGGTCCATTACCCAATCCCGTCGGATGGCCCGGTCGGGCGGATGCTGCGCCTGACCGGCCGCCATCCGTGGCGTCCGGCGCACATTCATTTCGTCGTTTCCGCTGATGGCTATGAGCCGGTCACGACGCATATTTTCGACCGCGCCGACGAATATCTCGGCAGCGACGCGGTCTTTGCGGTCAAAGACTCGCTGATCTGCGATTTTGTCCGTCGCGAGCGCGCGACCGGCGAGGCGGCACGCCTCGGCATCGCGCCGCCCTACTACACCGCCGAGTTCGATTTCCACATGAAGCCCGCCGCCGAGGCGGGCGCCACCGTGCTCGACGCGCAACAACGCCTCGCCGCCCTCGGCGCACCCGCACCCTAACCCCCCGCGAGGGACGGAACGGGAGGGCGGCCGGATCAGGCCTCGACGTGTCCCGCCGGCGCTGGCTCGTCCTTGTCGAAGTCGAACTCGACCTTGGCGCCGCAGGGGTCGTTGAAGAATAGCTGCCAAATTCCGCCGCCGGGGAGGCGCCGGAGCTCGTAGTCGATACCTTCGCGCGTGAGGGTCGCGACGGCGCCCGGCAGATCCTTAGCGGAGAACGCCATGTGGTCGAGAACTCCACCCCGATCTTCCGGCAGATCCTTGCGGTGGATCACGTGCAGGATCGGCGTGTCGTCATTGGCATAGAGCCACCAACCGGGAAACTGAAAGGGTGGCCGCCAGCCCACCTTGAAGCCGAACAAATCGCAGTAGAAGCGCCGGGTGGCTTCAAGATCATCACTCAACACCGTGAAATGGTTCATTGCCGCTACAGGCATGCAAGCCTCCTCTCGCGAACCGGTCTTTCCGACGAGACGCCTACTCGCAAAGCGGGTAAGGCGTC